>Ga0070673_100000425_pt1 | contig 22295 bp, 17 predicted proteins | sample KBSM23metaG_FD_65342 | JGI IMG/M metagenome (GOLD analysis project Ga0070673, IMG submission 65342) | Miscanthus rhizosphere microbial communities from Kellogg Biological Station, Michigan, USA - KBS M2-3 metaG | ecosystem: Host-associated > Plants > Roots > Rhizosphere > Soil ... | reverse complement strand
GGCCCCATAGTGCCTATGGAAATCCTTGCGCCGTATTTTACCTTGCAATAGAATGCAGCGTTACAGGCAATTGCACTGTGCGGACCCAAGATATTTTTTGTTTCAGCACGATTTAGTGTTCCATCAGAATTATAACTAACATTCCCCTCGGAAAAATCAGGTTCTAGTTTTATTATAACCCCTACATTTAACAAATCTTACTTCATTATGGATTATCTCAATATAACTCTTGATTTTCCCAGAAATTAGTCGTAATTGGGCCATCGATGCCAAATCTATTCTCAATTTAATACATAGCGTTACTCAAAGTTGAATCCTTTAACTAATGGCTGACATTGTGTAAATTGATACACAATAACTTTAATTATTATATTTAACATATGAAAGCATGGTTGATCTCGTATACGGGCGGGGAATAACCGATATAGCACGTGAATTTCCTCTTTACTTAACATTTTTCCATAAAATAATTGATATCAAATTATTTCATAAAAAAAGGACATTATATGGCTCAGCAGACATTATCAATGTATGCAATCTTCATTGTACACATTGCTATTGGTGGCTTAATCGAGAGGACGAAATTGATGAACTGAGCGCTGAAGATTGGAGAACCATAATAAAAAATACTTTCAAGAAACAGCGCCTTTTTGGTGTTACACTCGTGGGGGGTGAACCTACGATGCGCCCTGACGTAATTGAAGTCTTTTGCCAGGAAATGCCTGGTAGGGTTTGTGTAGTGACCAATGGGACATTTCCTCTTAAAAGATATGAAAACTTGTATTTTTATTGGATATCGTTGGATGGCACTGAAAAAGTGCACGACAGTATAAGAGGGCAAGGTTCCTACAGCAAGACACGAGATACTATTTTAGAATATATTTCTGGACCGCCTCGCAAAGGAAAACCTGCTTGGAAGGATATTTGGATAACAATGACCATCAATTCATTAAATTATCAAACAGTTACCAATTTAGCTGAAGAGTGGAAGGGAAAAATCAACAAAATTGGATTCCAATTTCATACGCCGTTTATGAAAAATGATCCTCTTTGGTTACCTTTTGGAGAAACACGAGATAAAGTTGTCGATGGAATAATTAATATCAAGAAAAAATATCCGGATTATGTTGTAAATACTGAGAAACAAATTTTACTCATGAAAGGAAATTGGGGGGGCCATGGTACCGTTCCAGTCCAATGTCCTACTTGGGCAATACTATCCTTAGACCACAAAGGCAGAGTAAAGCAACCCTGTTGCATTGGAAGTTCTGACGCAAAGGGATTAAAGCCAATATGTGAGCAATGCGGTCTCGGATGTTATTCCGTACTAGTTGCACAAGGCATTAAGGGATTCTGAAATTTTACTGCGCTTGTTACAGTAGCAGAGGTTATATTTTTTTTGCCGATAAATTCATCAGATCAAAATGTTAATTTTTTTCAATAAATCTAAAGCGATATCTTTGTGTGATCAGTTTAAATTAGTTTGTTTTCATGAACAATTAACGGTTGCCTTTGGTTAGAGTATCCAGGAGAATCCTTCGCTTTAATTTGTCACACGACTATAAGGACGGCCACGAGTCAATCGACATTAATAAGTTCGTCTATGGCAGAAAAATTAAATACAGTTGTGAAAAGTGCAACACTTCATTTACTACATGGAAAGCTTTACATGAGCACAAAGTCGAAAGTCACTCATACTAAGCGCCTCAGTCAATTATTTAGTTAGAATTTTTGTTGCAGGGCTATTCGCAACTGACGCTTCTATCTCTTTTAACCTATCAAGGAATCCATCACTGCTGCGTAATTCTTCATACGAAGAATCTGAACGGAGTTTTTCCAAAATTGCAACAATGTCGTCGTTTGTTACACCGTGTTTTTTATCGTATTCGATATATCGTAATATTTTTACAATTCCTCCATATTTATAATGCATCTTTTTTTGATATCTTGTAGCGTCAGGAGACAGACCCTTTACATGCTTAATGACTGTGTTTTCCATATGTTTAATATGCCAATCTTTCATGGGAAAATTATTTCGAGTCAAAAGAATCAATAATATTTGTATCAAGGGTTATATAATATATTATTATTTTTAGCCCAATTTTTCGTAGTGGGGCAAACACGTCACATGTTATTATGTTAATATTCAGGATAGTAAATATGTGTATTATGAAATAGAAAAAATGTGGCGAGATATTACTAATGGGGATATCATTGAGGTCTATTGTATTTTCTAAATTAGGGTGATGCTAATTGCATAGATCTTTTGACCCTATCTACTCTTGCAATTAAGATTTCACAAAAATAACCAATCATACAATGGAATAGAATTAGAATACTTTTCGCTCTGGCTGGGTCATTTTAAGTCTTTCAGTATGTGAGAGAAATTATCATAAAATTCAGAAGAAATTAAGTGCACAGACATTAATTCTTCAATTCTCGCTAATGTCCCTATTTTAGAGAATCGAGATTCTAGTTCTTCTTACGCTTTGGGAATATTTCCGGATGTTGAAAATACATAGATTTAATATAAAATGGCATGCAAAATTCATGCAATATTGGAGATAGATAGGCACTTAATTGCAAGAAAATTTTTTTCTTCGGAGAATGCGTCAAGCTATGATAGTATTGTTCGATATACGACGTTCTTAAAAGATTCCGCTTGGAAGAAAGAAATGGTTCGCTTTATTGGCGGCAATGATAAAATAATTCTTGATTTAGCTTGTGGTACTGGTATACTTTCAACATATATCCAAAGCGGAACATCTCATTCAATAATTGTCGGATCTGATTTAACTTATGATTATCTAACGCTCGCGAAAAATAGGCAAAATTACTTGTCAGTGACCAATTCTCTGGCAGAATTTCTTCCTTACAAAGACAATAGTTTTGATGTAATAATTTCGTCATACTTGGTAAAGTATGCTAATCTCTCTGAAATGGTAAAGGAACATTGGCGAGTATTAAGAAAAAATGGTGTCGTTATAATCCATGATTTTACATATCCTAGTTCTAATCTGGTAAGAGTACTATGGCATCTATACTTCCAAATATTGAATCAACTAGGCAAAGTGATCACTTCTTGGCAGGAAGTGTTTTCTAATCTTGACAAATTGATACAGCTAAACCCTTGGGTAAATGATCTTGTGAGAGAGCTTGATGTGGTTGGATTTAAATCCATTTCAAAAAAATATTACACTCATGGAACAGCCGCTATAGTTAGGGCGATTAAGTAATGAAAGAACACGTTACCCGTCTTAACGAATGGTATGTTCCAAAATTTGGACCTGTTAAATTCAGAATTTTTGTAGGAATGCTATTTCTTCCATATACTGGAATGAGCGTATCTTTTTCAATCATAGGATCTTTGCTTTCCCCAGGAACAATATTCTGGGATAGGATAGTTGCAATAATTCTGATTTACTTTACTGCTTTGGGTATATCTGCGCATGCCGCAGATAGCATTGGTTCTAAAAAAAATAAACCATGGGGAAATTATTTTTCTAATCGGGAATTGTTAATTTTGCTTATTATAGGATTAGTGATAGCCTATGGCATTGGTATATACTACATTATTTTTTTTGTTCCGTTATTACTACCGATAGCAATTTTGGAAGGATTCTTTCTATTTGCATATAACTATGAATTTTGGAATGGATTCTTTCATAATAACTTGTGGTTTGCCATATCGTGGGGCAGTCTGGCATTTTTGGCTGGATATATCATGCAAACAAATTCTCTGTCGTATACAACCTTATTGATATCCACTTTGCCTTTTCTCGTATCTTATACTGAAATAAGATTATCACGAAAATATAAAGTGCTAAAGCAAACTAATCCATCTCAATCGAATATCCCAGAACTGCAATTAAAAGTCATAAGTACATCTACAATAATATTTACGATTGCATTCCTAATTCTCAGAGTCCTTTAGATCACTTTTTAATTTTCTAGGTACTTAGTAAAATACATGCGCCGTTTGTATCGAACCCAAATCGACAGTCTACAATCTTTAACAAATAAGGATCTTTCAAGGTTGGAGACTATTGCAAATAAGAAGTTTAATCTTGCTCAAAGAATACTGTTGGTGGACTTGGGAAATACTCAAGTGCTTTTAGAGGTAATGAATAAAACAAAAACAACAGTGAGAGTAATTTCGCAAACCGAAATAAAAGGTGTTATTCTGCGCAAGTCCACCATTCATTCTTCAACAAATAAGATCCTAGCACGTGCAAATTCTAAAATATATAGTAAATATTTACCATCTAAAATACTATCACAAATTCGTGAACGTAAGATTGGTATCGGCAAGATATTTCTATGCCATAAGTTAGATATTTTCAAGAGTATTACTGAAATAGGATATGTCCAGAGAGTAGGTATATTCAAAAATTACTCGCTATATCATGATCACAATCTAATTTGCACCATAACAGAAAATTTCCCATTGAACTCAACTAATTTAGTTAAAAAATAGTTTTATGTCTTTTTCATGTATTTTAGTTTGTATATTTACATTTCATCAAGTCATTTGGTTCCGTATGCAAGATCATTTAAGTAGTTGATCTCAATCTTCTAGTTTAATGAATTCAAGGTTGGCGTTAGTTTGTACGGTAGCAGCCACATTATCATTTTTGATAATCGGGCTCTACACAACATCAAATCAAATGGTCGCACTTGGGCAAGACAATGCAACTGCCCCGAAAAATGAAACTTCATCAATGGCTATGATGAATGCAAATATGACTAGTGAAGGCAAGATACCATCACTGTCAACACCGGGCGAGAAAACATTTTACGTATTTACCACCGAAATTGAAGGTGTTGATGAGGGGAAACTTAAGGTTGCAGGAGATGTATTCTCGTTAAAAACGCTTGTTGCAAACAAGGGCGACAAAGTAACAATTCATTTCTACAATGTAGATCCGGTCAAAGATGAGAGACATTCATTGACAATTGGCGATCCATATGCTGTAAACATTGACCTCGGATATGCCGAAAGTGGCAATGCCACATTTACTGCGGACAATGTGGGTGTTTTTCAATTCTATTGTAAATACCATCAACCAGTTATGGAAGGACAACTCGTCGTATTGCCATAAATTTTTTATTTTTTAGCGGCCTTTTTTTTCATTTCTTTTTCTCGATCATGTAGGCTACTATCTTCCTTGATTTTGCCCACAGCCATGGTTCAGGATATTGATAGGATCAGCAAATAGTTAGAATTTTCAAATCATATATACAATCTTGTCGTATACCCTATGATTGAAACCCCACTCCGGACCAAATACTATCAGGGAATATGATCTTATTGTTATTGGAAGTGGCGCTGGACTTGAAGTCGCACATGCAGCAGCACAAAGCGGTTTGAAAGTTGCAATTGTAGAAAAAAGTAAAATGGGTGGAACTTGTCTTAATAGAGGTTGTATTCCGTCCAAACTTCTCATACACACCGCAGACATAGTAGAGACCCTAAGGACAGCTCATTTATTCGGTATAAATATTGAAAAGTATTCAATTGATTTTCAGAAAATAGTCCAAAGAGTAAATACTCTTATAGATTCGGATTCGACTGATATAAGAAATTCTCTTGAAAATTCTGACAATCCAAAATTATATAATTCTGAGTGCAGATTTGTTGCAGAAAAGACCTTATTGATAGGCAAGGAGAAAATATATTCAAATAAAATTCTAATTGCCGCAGGAACTAGGCCTTCAATACCGAAGATAAAGGGCTTGGTAACATCACATTATCTTACCAGTGATGAAGCTCTTCGTCTTGACAAACAGCCGAAGATCCTCACCATCATAGGTGGAGGTTTTGTAGCAGCTGAGCTCGGACACTACTTTGGATCTCTTGGAACCGTAATAAACATAATCCAGAAAAGAAAATCATTAGTGCCAAATGAGGATGAAGAAATATCAAAAAAATTTACAGATATTTTCTCCAAGAAATACAATGTACATTTAGAATGTTCACCCCAACTAGTAACCCAGAAAGGTGACAAATTTGTTGTACAGGCAAAGAGTTCAAGATTTAATAAAATACTGGAAATTGAATCTGATAAGATATTGTTAGCTTCAGGGCGTGTTCCAAATTCAGATACACTTGATTTATCCAAAACAGGGCTCAATATCGATGACAATGGATTCATTAAAGTTGACAATACTCTTGCCACCAATGTACCGGGTATTTTTGCACTAGGCGATATTATCGGCCGATACCAATTCAGGCATAGTGCAAATTTAGAAGCTCAGTATGCATTTTACAATATTTTCAATCAAAAGAAAAAAATTCAAGTAGATTATAGGGGCATACCACACGCAATATTTAGCTCTCCTCAGATTGCAGGAGTTGGATATACAGAACAAGACTTGAAAAAGTCAGGTAAAAGCGGCTATGATAAATCAATCTACCGATATATCGATACTGCAATGGGGAAAGCGATTGAAGAGACAGAGGGATTAGTAAAATTTTTGGTCGGTAGAGAAAACAGAAAAATTCTTGGTTGCCACATAATTGGAAGTCAAGCATCCATACTCATTCATGAAGTTCTTGTTGCAATGAAAAGTGGTGATGGAACTATTGACAATATCTCAAAGACTGTACATGTTCATCCTGCATTATCTGAAGTGATTTCAAGAGCAGCAATTACCATATGATGAATCTAGTTATTAAATCACAATTTGTTTGGTATAAAGTTTCATAGTTTTTTGGTAAAATGCTTTTTGATTCTCAACGCTCTCTACTATACATCCAAATTCAAATTTCAACAAAGAGCGGAAACTGGTTATCCTGCGATATGTCAAATCTTGTAGATCTGGATTGAATTTGGAAAAACATTTTTTAACGCTTGTCCTTACAATAATAGTGAAATTGAAAATTAAGAAAACTAGGGAAAAAATATTAAAAGATTCCCAAAAACTAAAGTATGCTTCATTGGTCGCAGGGAATGCATTTGCAATGGCTTTGTTTTTTTCATTGGTTTTATCGTAATCTACAACATCTGTTCCTAAAAATAAGGCTTGTTACTTGATGAACAATAATATCAAGCAATTTATGGTTTACTATATTTTGTAGAAACATTATTAGTCTATTCTAATATTACAGTAGTGTGACTAGTCAGGAAAGGGCCAAGAGAATTCAAATCAAAGACAATCAACACGGACAGGAGAATAAATATGATGTTAACTCTGCTAAAGTGTCGCTGGATAAGGAAACTGAACTAGTGAAAAGAAAGCAAGAAGAAGAGAAGTCTCGCAAGAGAAGTCGTGGGCCTTATAGGAAAAGTAACGTAAACTAGCATCGTCTTGATGTAATTAGATAGTCGATGCATCATTTTCAAAAGAACAGCGATTCTGTGATTTTTAAGAATAGAAGTATTGAGTAGTGATTTAAAACTAATTTTAACATGAACCAACAACTCCAATCGTTTCTATGACTTTAACGGTTGAGCAAATGAAAGAATATGTCCATCTGAATCCCGTATGTGGAAGTATCGTTCTCCCCAAGATGCATTGGATGGTTCATTTTCAAATGATATCAAGTGAGAAATAATTTGATCATTTTTGAAATAAGTGTATAATTTATCCACGTCATCTGTGTGTAGGATGATTCTCGAGAGGTTTTTCGAATCCCGGTGCTCATCACTATTGCTCAATTTTGATAATTCGAGATTTAGATAGACCGAAGAATTTTCTCCAATTTCATAAGATGTAAAGGAATCCTCAGATCCGCCATAAACTTTTTTAAGGCCTGGTATTTTAGAGTAGAAAATACAGGATCTTTTCATATCTCTAATTAATAACGTTACTGCAGAAATCTTGTACACTTTCATATTCATTAGATCAATGTAATGATCTAATTATCATTATTAAGAATTTCCTTTCGTGGTAACAAACTAAGATTATAAGACAGGAATACATGCAACTCAGGTTATTTGATGTCAATCATTGCAATATGATATTAATCCTCTTGCCTGAGTTTGCGTGCGATTTAGCCTGTAGTATGTGGCTAGGGTTTTTTTAATGTACAAATTTATTTCAAATCACGTAACTGTATGTTATAATTAAGCCCAAACCTATGAGCTTCGTCCCTTAGGTATTGCAATATTTTTAGCGACTTATTATTCCTTGGTATGGCAGTGGGAAAAGGTGAATTGGGAACGAATATTTCCTCTCTTTCTTTTGCTATTGATATACAAGCGATTTTTAAACCCAATTTTGATAAGGAGTTAATTGCAGAATTAAGTTGACCTTTTCCACCATCTATTAATACTAAATCTGGTAAATTGAGTTTATCTTCTTTTGCGTATCTGCGACTTACTATCTCACCTATCATTGCGAAATCATTTTGATCCCTTATCGTTTTTATTTTAAATTTTCTATAGAATGATTTTTCAGGAATTCCATTTACAAATCTAACGCAAGACCCCACAGCTATTGACATACCAAGGTTTGAAATATCAAAACAGTCAATGACTTTTGGCAGTAACTTTAGACTCAGTACTTTTTTTAGATCAAATAGTGCAGGTTCAAAACCTTTTGAGACATAGTTCGATAAATTTCTAATGACTAATTCCATTAATTGCTTTCTTTCAAGGTCCATTCTATTGGACAATCTAATAATGTTCACTTTGTGTGAAGCAATCCTTTCCAGAGATTTTTCAAGTGCCTCTTTTGAGCCGGGATCTTCATTGACATAAATAAATCGCGGCACTGATGATTTAGAGTAATAATACTGTGATAAGAAAGTAGAAAATGAATTATCCCCTATCAACTCAAATTGGTATTTTTTCCTATCTCTAATAACTCCCCGATATCTTCTTAGGATCAATACATGTGCTTTAGATTGTAATAAATCGTAAAAAATTCCGATGTACTCCTCTTCAGATCTTGAACTGATTGAATGTTCAATTTTTTGCCTTGATCTTAGATTTTCAAGTCTGCTCACTGTATCTCTAATTGCTTTTGCTTTTTCATAGTCAAGGTTATTTGATGCACTAACCATATCATACTGCATTTTTTCTATAAAATCTTCAATGCTCTTTTTTCCGGTAAGTATATTTTCTAGTGATTGGACATTATCAATATATTCACCTTGAGAAACGTTATTTATACATGGAGCATCGCAGTTATTAATAAAATATTCAAGACATGGTCTTTTGGGAAGCGTGTTGCAAATTCTAATTTTAAAAATTTTTCTCAATAAGCCTATGGTAAGGTATTTTGAGCTCCCATGTACAAAGGGACCAAACACTTTGCCTTTGACTCCCATAAATTTTCCATCTCTATTCCTTCTTGCCACAAGCAATCTAGGAAATTTTTCATCTGAGATCTTAAGATAGGTATATCTCTGCTGATCCTTCAGGTCGATATTAAAAAGGGGTCTATATTGCTTTATTAGGTTGGATTCCAACAAAAACGCTTCAATTTCATTATCCGTAACAAGATAATCGATATCTTCGATTTTGCTGACGAGTTTAGATGTCTTCCAATTTGATGCCTCGTTAGATCCTCTCTGAGTAAAGTAAGAAAGTACGCGCTTTCTGAGATTCTTTGCCTTGCCTATGTAGATAATCTTTTCTTCCTTATCTTTCATCATGTACACACCTGGTTCATAAGGTAGCGTTAGTACTTTTTTTCGTAGTTCCTTAACATTCCCAGATTGATTGAATATTTTATTTATGGAAGTAATCAAGTGCGCAGACCACTTTTGCTTTTTCTTATGGTCTGACTTAGAACCAATTTGGATTTTAGGTATTTTCCAGTATGACTTGAAATGTGGTTCGAAACTTGTTCTGGTGTACCAGTAACAACAATATTTCCACCGTTGTCTCCACCTTCGGGGCCAAGATCTACTATCCAGTCAGATGCTGCTATTACATCCAGATTGTGTTCAATCAATATGACTGTATTACCTATATTCACAAGTCTATCTAATACTTGTAACAGCTTTTTAACATCCGCAAAATGTAATCCTGTAGTTGGCTCATCCAAAATATATAGCGTGCTTCCCGTGTCTCTTCTTGCTAGCTCGGAAGATAACTTTATTCGCTGAGCCTCACCGCCCGAAAGTGTTGTTGCTGGCTGTCCCAATCTTATATAGCCTAATCCTACGTCATTGAGCGTCATTAATTTTCTCTCAATAGACGAGATATTTGCAAAGAAATTTAGGGCCTCTTCTACTGTCATGTCTAAAACATCCGAAATTGTTTTGCCTTTGTATGTTATCTGTAAGGTTTCTGAATTGTATCTTTTACCCTTGCACTCATCACAAGTAACGTATACGTCTGCAAGAAATTGCATCTCTATTCTTTTGACTCCCGCGCCTTCGCATGAATCACAGCGGCCACCTGGAACATTAAATGAGAATCGACCAGGTTTATATCCCATCTCCCTCGCTTTCATTGTTTTAGAAAAGATCTCTCGTATAGGACCAAAAGCATTCACATAAGTTGCTGTATTGGATCTAGGTGTTCTACCAATTGGAGATTGATCTATACCTATTACCTTGTCCAAATTTTGAAGTCCTGTTATTTTATCATGGGCTCCAGGTCTGTCTTTAGAAGAGTAAAAGTAATTTGACAGTGATTTGAATAGTATTTCATTTACTAAGGTTGATTTTCCAGAGCCAGAGACACCAGTTACTGTTGTCATGCAACCAAGAGGAAAATCTACTGTAATCTTTTTGAGATTATTCTCTCTAGCATTATGGAGAGTTAGCCATCTCTTGAGATCCCTTTTTACATTCTTGTGGTATACTTTGTCGTCACCATTAAGGAACCTTCCAGTTATAGAATTCTTGTTATCTATGATATCTTTGAGATGGCCGTCTGCAACTATCTTTCCACCGTGAATTCCGGCACCCTCACCGATATCGATAATCCAATCTGAGCTTCTAATAACTTCCTCGTCATGTTCTACAATTATAAGCGTGTTACCAAGGTCTCTTAATTTTCTTAGTGTTTCAATCAACCTATTATTATCTCGTTGATGTAGCCCAATTGTTGGCTCGTCAAGAACATACAAAACACCTGTGAGGTTAGAACCAATTTGTGTGGCAAGACGTATCCTTTGAGATTCTCCGCCAGATAGCGTAGAGGTCATCCTATTCAAAGTAAGATAGTTAAGTCCAACATTTTTGAGAAATTCCAGTCTAGAGATAATTTCCTTGAGTATATTTTTTGCAATATACCTATCGGTATCCGAAAGAGAAAGAACCATGAAAAAATCATAACACTTGTCTATTGACAAGTCACATAAGTTCATAATGGATTTTTCTGCAATTTTAACTGCCAAAGACTCAGGACGAAGTCGCATACCTTTGCATTTTTCACAGGGGAGCTCTCGTATGAACTGCTCCAGGTCTCTGCGTTTTGCTTCAGATTCTGTTTGTGCATACACTCTATCTAAATTTGGTATGACTCCTTCAAAGGAGCTACGATACTCCCAAGTAGAATCAGATGTCTTAGATTCATATTTGTAATGTATATTCTCATCAGTTCCGTAAAGGATAACACCTAATTGCTTTTTTGTCATAGATGATATGGGTTGAGATAAGTTAAATCCAAATTTCTTACCAACGTCACGTAACATCGAAGATCTGAATGTTGCAAAATGGCCTGCCCATGGTTTTATTGCACCATCTAAAATACTCTTTTTCTTATCTGGAACTACTAAATCTGGGTCAAACTCCACTTTGATACCAAGTCCGTTACACTGCTCACATGCTCCAAATGGCGAGTTAAACGAGAATGAGCGCGGTTCAAGATCTTGGATGCTTATTCCGCACGTGGTACACGCTTTTCTTTGAGAATACACTGTCTCACTTTTATCATCTGATACCGAAATCTTGACCAGCCCGTTTCCTGTCTTCAAAGCAGTCTGTACTGAATCAAATAGCCTAGACCTATCCTCAAGTGAGGGCCTTATTCTGTCAACAACTACTTCAATTGTGTGTTTTTTAAATTTGTCAAGTATGCGATTTTTGATATCTTTCTTAATACTGCCCCGAGCATTTTCTTCATCTTCCTCATTCTCGCCGCTTAGATTGATAATCTCGCCATCTAATCGTATTCTTGTGTATCCATTTTGTTTTAAGTCTTGGAATAATTTTTCATATGTCCCTTTTTTTGCCTCTATTATGGGAGCTAGTAAAAGTATATTCTTTCCTTTTGAAGTCTTAAGAATGGTATCAGTAATAAAATCTGCTGACTGTGCAGTAATCTTTCTTCCGCACTGAGGACAATGGGGTATTCCTATTCTAGCATAGAGCAATCGCAAGTAATCATATATCTCGGTCACCGTTCCAACTGTCGAGCGAGGATTTTTACTTGTTGTCTTCTGTTGTATTGATATTGCTGGTGATAAACCTTCTATCGAGTCAACATCAGGTTTATCCATCATTTCTAGAAATTGTCTTGCATATGCGGAGAGAGATTCTACATATCTTCTTTGACCCTCTGCATAAATAGTATCAAAGGCTAAAGTTGATTTGCCTGATCCTGATAGCCCTGTTAGAACAACTAGCTTATTTTTAGGAATTTCGACATTGATATTTTTTAAATTATGCTGTCTAGCGCCTTTTATTATTATTCTGTCATTATTGTAATTGTTGTTTTCACTATCCACTCTATTCACACCTGCTTGATATTATCTAGTTGATGTCTGAACAAGCTGACTGTCTAACACCTTTTTAATTTTCGTTAATTGGTCTCTTAATTGTATCGCCTTCTCAAAATCCAGATCTTCGGCATATCTTTTCATATTTGTCTCAATTTCGATGGCAAGTTTTGATAAATCCATTGTAGACATGGACTTGATTTCGACATTTATTCCTGCATCATCTTCCCTCTTTGCAACTGCTTTTACTATAGTCGTTGGTGTAATGCCATGTTTTTGATTATACGCCATCTGCTTTTCTCTCCTTCTTTCTGTTTCAGAAATTGCTTCTTTCATCGACTGAGTAATATTGTCTGCATACATTATCACTCTTCCATCAATATTTCTTGATGCTCTTCCAAATGTCTGAACCAGGCTTGTTGTATTGCGCAAAAATCCTTCTTTATCTGCGTCAAGTATTGCTACGAGCCCAACCTCTGGTATATCCAGTCCTTCTCTTAAGAGATTAATGCCTACTAGAACATCATATTCTCCTATTCTGAGTTGTCGAATAAGTTCCGTTCGCTCAAGGCCCTCTATTTCTGAATGCATGTATCTCACTTTTACTTCCTTTTTAGCCAAATATTCTGCAAGGTCTTCGGCCATTCTCTTTGTAAGGGTAGTGACAAGAGTCCTTTGTTTTTTATCAACTTGAGACTTTATCTCATCTATCAAGTCATTAATTTGATTGTGTGTTGGTCTGACCTCTACTTTTGGATCAACAAGTCCAGTGGGTCTTACAAGCTGTTCTACAATAGCAGAACTATTTTTCTTTTCGTAATCTGCCGGTGTTGCGGATACAAATAAGGTGGACTTTAGATATTTCTCAAATTCAAGAAATTTGAGCGGACGATTATCAAATGCACTAGGCAACCTGAATCCATAGTCTACTAGACTTTTTTTCCTAGTATAATCACCCTGATACATACCCCTAAGCTGAGGTAAGGTTACGTGGGATTCGTCTATTACCAGTAGAAAATCGTTACCAAAAAAGTCAAGTAGACAAAATGGGGGTTGTCCTGGTTTTCTACCGTCAAAATGCCTGGAGTAATTTTCAATTCCAGAACAATAGCCTAACTCTTGTATCATTTCTAGGTCGTACTTTGTTCTTGAATTGAGTCTTTGTCTTTCAAGTTCACCGGGCAAATTTGGAAGCCAGGTTTCAAGTTCTCTCTGTATCGAAGTTATGGCATCAACCTTTGCACCCTCGTCTATTATGTAGTGCTTTGCCGGAAATATCTTAACAGTACCGACACTACGTTTCTTAATCATAGTAACATTATTGTGGATACTTATCTTTTCGATCTCGTCTCCAAAAAGGGATACTCTAATAACGTCATCAGAGTATCCTGGTATAATATCAATAGTGTCTCCTTTAACTCTGAAACTGCCAGATGACAATGTTATATCGTTTCGTTCATAGCGGGCATCTATTAGCTTGTGGATTAGGTCTTTTCTTCCAATTTTCATACTCTCTGACAAGGTAATTGCACTTTCGTCCCATTCTTGCGGTGAGCCTAACGAGTAGATACAAGATACAGTTGATACGATGATTGTTGGTTCACCAGACATGAGCATCGCAGTTGCTTCTAGTCGCATTTTCTCAATTTTCTCATTAACCTCAGTGTCTTTTTCTATGTAAGTATCTGTCTGAGGCAAATAACTTTCAGGTTGATAATAGTCATAAAAACTAACAAAATATCCTACGTTGTTTTCTGGAAAGAATTGCTTGAACTCTGAATACAATTGCGCAGCAAGAGTTTTGTTATGCGAAATGACAAGGGTGTTCTTATTTGTTCTTGCAACTACATTTGCAACTGTAAACGTTTTGCCGCTACCAGTGACTCCTAAAAGCGTCTGAATTTTTTTACCTTTCTTTAGACCCTCCACAAGACCTTCAATTGCAGATGGTTGATCACCTCTTGGTGGAAATGTATCGGGAGCAATTGAAAAAAGTCGAGACATTTAGGATAGGAATTACTTTTTTCGTTTATTGAATATATATTGTTAATGTCGTTCCAAAAATTAAATCAAATCACATTTAGAACCGGTAGGCGTGGGTACCGACGGGCCCGCTATAAAATTAGTTCTCAAATGGATTTTAGGACAAGTAAAATAGAGAAATGAGCAAAGAACTAAGAGAATTTGAGTCAGATCCGTATTCACTCTTTATCGCTGATCACTTAGTTATGGCAAAAGTCTCCCAATTTCTTCATTAATTTTGACCGGTCTATTTTCAAATGGAATTTCTTTCTGCGATGCTTTCTTTCTCACATTGGAGATATATCATGAATAAATTTAAATGATTTTTTTCTTTATCACTTATGGAACGAACACAAAATGGATGTGATTTTGAATCCTCCACTCCGAAAGTCAAATTATACTATAAAACGAATCAAGAGAATTAGTCATGTCGATGCGAGTGAAACAAATGAAAGTGACAATAGTTCTCACAAAATCAAAAGCAAATAGGAAATGGAAAAGAATCAATTTGAAAACCAGCTACTTTAACTAAGTTTAAAGCAACAACGTTATCGGACGTGAAATAAATGCCCAATTGATAAGGACAACTCTTAGTACAATATAGGCTCGTTTTAAATCTAACATGATAAATATCGGCGGCTAATATTAGTTAGGTAAGTTCTTTGAATACTTTCCGACCATCGCTTATCGTTGCAGGTACAACTAGTGGAGTTGGTAAGACGACCATATCTCTGGCTATCATGCATGCCTTTAAGAATAAAAAAGGTCTATCGGTCCAACCATTTAAAGTCGGACCAGATTTCATTGACCCAAGTTATCATAAGATAATTACAGGAAAAGAATCTAGGACCTTGGATGCTTGGTTTATGGGTAATGCTGGAATTATTTCAACTGTAGATTACGCTACGCTAGATACTGATATCGGCGTAATTGAAGGAGTCATGGGATTGTATGATGGAATGTCTGGAAGAAATGATTTTGCCAGCACAGCACATATTGCAAAGATTTTGGATGCCCCAATTATACTTGTAGTAGACGCTGCAAAGGCAGCTCGGTCGATTGCAGCAATGATTTTTGGCTACTTGAATTTTGATAAAAAATTAAAGATAATTGGGATAATCCTTAACAATGTATCAGGGCCCAAGCATGAAAAATATCTAGTAGAAGCATGTACGAATTCGATTAACGTTCCTATACTGGGAATAGTAAAAAGAAACAAAGACCTGAAAATGGATGAACGTCATCTGGGCTTAATTCCGCCTGGCGAATTAGAATCATCACAAAGAAGTAAAATTGTGCGATTGGCAAATAAAGTATCAGAGGAAATTTACTACGACAAGATTCTTTCGTTAATTAAGACAAGAAAATCAAAGCTAACAAAACCAATTAATGATAAAAGTAAAGTTCCAAAACTTGTTAAAATCATTATAGCGCTTGATAACTCTTTTAATTTTTACTACAATGAGAATTTGAGTGTGTTGAGGAATCTTGGGGCGGAGATCACATATTTTAGTCCAATCAGTGATACCAGTATTCCTGATGGCGTATCTGGAATAATTTTGGGTGGTGGATTTCCTGAAGTAATGGCAGATAAACTAAATTCAAATCAATCAATGCTAAAATCAATAAAAAAAGCCGCTGAACAAGGAATTCCAGTATACGGAGAGTGTGGAGGTCTAATGTATCTCACCAAATCAATTACTGGATACAAAAATTCAAAGAAAGTATTTAGAATGGTAGGAATAGTTGACGCAACAACGAAAATGACAGGGCGACTTACCCTAAACTATACAAATGCAGATTTGAATTCAACTTTTTTTGGAAACATAAAGAATATTCGGGGTCATGAATTCCACTACTCTAAAATTGAAGATTTGCCATCAGACTCAAAATTCGCATATTCGATGAAGCGAGGCATAGGTATAGATGGTGGTAAACATGACGGAGTCCTGACTCACAATGCCATCGCTTCATACATGCATCTTCATTTTTACGACAGTCGATTCCCAAAAATGTGGATAAAAAAATGTATTGAATTTCAGCGAAAATAGGCCGATTTAATAACCGCAAAAAATTTCATGGAGATTAGATATCTACTTGATATTACTGTTACCTTGTCCAATTACAAGCATTCTGCGTTTACCTAAATTCTTTAATAATCCACGACCATCGTAAACCGGAATGTTGCCAAAAAACCTCTTTCCTAATTTCTTATACGCCTGATGATCCGTTGACAAAATTACTAGGTTGGAATTTCTTAGTGCTTTTTTTAGATCAGAAGTCAAGTTTACCCTTTGAAAATTTGATAATCCAGGATCGTCACTAACTAAAGGATCATGAATATTAATGTTCGTTACTCCAAACTTCTGTAGTTCCTTTATTATAGAATAAGTCGGCGATAACCGTGTGTCTGAAACATCTCCTCTAAAAGCCAATCCCAGAATAGTTATTGTAGATTTAGGAAGTTCTGAGAATTTCAATAACCTGATTGCTTGTCTCACGCAATAGGCTGGCATGCCGTCATTGATTGATCTACTTATGTTCGTTACTTCGCAAAGGACATTAATTTTTTTGGCTACATCCAGTATGAATTGTGGGTATACAGGTATACACGCACCTCCAACTCCGATTCCAGGTTTATGTATGTGACAGTACGGTTGTGAATTTGCAGCATCTCTTGCTTGCCAAAAATCTATTCCTGCGGCTTCACAAAATTTTGCCATCTCATTTGCAAGGGCGATATTGACATCTCTATATACTCCCTCAAATAATTTCTCAGCTTCAGCTGTCTTTATACTATCTAAAAGTAATACCCCCTTCTTGAAGATTTGTGAATAAATCGTATATGCTATTTCCTTGCTTCTTGGACCCACGGCTGACAATATTGCTGGATAGTTTTCTTCAATATCTTCAACCGCACGTCCTTCATAGATTCTTTCAGGATTATATATCATAGAAAAATCACTTTTTATTTTAAGTCGGCTTTGTTTTTCAATTATGGGTATCACAACATCCTCAGTAGTTCCAGGAGGAACGCTGGGATTAAGAGATACAACATCATTTTCCTTCAATCCCTTTCCAATCATTGTAGCTACTTCTGAAACTGCAGAAAGATCAGCAGACAAATCCTGATCTTGTGAAAGAACAGGAACACAAATCATCTTAAAATAGGAGTCTTCGGACGCCTTGATAGGATCATCATACAACTTGAATCGCCCAGTATCAATTCCCTTTCTAAATGCAGCATTTACTTTTGGTTCAGGTATTACAGTTTTTCCTTTTCTTGCTGCAGTTAGAACATTTTTTGAATTATCCAATCCTATGACATGCGCTCCTGCCCGAAGCCAAACAGCTGCAAGTGGAGCACCAACATGACCTAAACCATAAATTGCAATTTTGAGCTCTCCATTCTTAATCTTCTTTACAACTTTTGTATCCTGAATTAGATTGGAGGGGTTGCTCACCATAGGCTTCATTTACTGTTCCTTAATATGTATATATTGAATTTAATGTGAATAAAAAAATCGATTCACTCTTAAAGTCAAAATATTTTCAAGTACTATGAAATAAAAAAATACTACACTACTTGAGAAATCAGTATTTTAGAGATTGATTTTACGATTCTAATCTTTTAATCACATTGGCAATTCTTTCGACAATTTGAAAGAACTGAGGATCGAACTGTAGTCTATCTTCTCTCTTCCACTTGGTGTATAATCTTACTCTGTCTTTTTGTGGATCGATGCTTATCTCTCCTTCTCTAATCATAAATGGTTTCAACATTTCGTTTAACTCCTTGTCTTCTGTTAAACTTTGAGCCAGTCTTCCACCAATCCACTCTATATCAATTACTTTTTTGTCTTCAAAATGTCCTTCTGTTTTTGCTCTAGCCTTTGCCATGTATGCCGAGGGGCTGGATATCTTTACTGGTTCAATCAAATAATGAATCTGAAAGTACGGTAAGGCCCCATATGGAAGCGGGTTTGGATCTTGTCTTGCCATCGATTGATCTACGGGATTTTGGATTTAAGCATATATCAATGTAATGTATGTAAGTCCACTTTGCCAAATTAGGCTTGGTTTTGGGATTGTCAAATTTGGTAGTGTCAGGCCCGGAATTGAAAACCCTGTAGATCTCAGAACCTTAATTAGATATTATCGAAGTACGATAATCTGCCCTCTCATCTCACCATTATCGTGGTATGGTGTATCAATATTCACGTAGGCGGTTCCATTTCTCATTGCCGAAATTAGATTAATCAATTCTTTGCCAGTCAAGGAGCCTACTAGATCCGAATTAGTGATATTTCCTCTTATTGAAGTTTCCATCCTAATTCCATTTTTTTTGCTATCTTTCAAAAGGTCAACAACCATCTCGCCATTTTCTCCTTTTCTTCCTAGATGAATATCCGCACTCGTTACATCAGACGATCCTGTTACTTTGATCTTGTACTTTATAACGGTATCAAAAGAAGTTGTTCTAAACGAAGCAGTTCCATTTACATTGGAATTGATTGGAGGTGAAACTTCTTCTCCAGACATTGTTGCGGAAAATTTGAGTCCTAGCGATTGCGTCGTGAGTACCGTAAGTCCTGAAATAATTATAAGACTAATGATTGCAAGTACTGTTTTAGTACATGTAATTCTCTGTAAAATCATTAGTTTGGTAGATTGTAATTATTCATTCGACCTAAAAGCCTTATGTTTTCTGATTCTACTAAATTTACTGAAGCGCTGATAATTCCAACATCTATGCGACTATGGAATTTTAGTTTATTTTTGACTAGATAACTGTGTCAAGAAAATTCGTGATTTCTGAGACCTTAATTCTTTCTTGTGACATAGAATCTCTGTGTCTTATTGTGACTGTATCATCATTCATGGTTTGGTTGTCAACAGTCAAAGCAAATGGGGCTCCTATTTCTTCAAGTCTTCTATACCTTCTACCAATCGAACCTGACTCATCATAAAATGTCGAATAATCCAATTTTAACCTTGAATGTATTTCACGAGCCTTTTCACGGAGACCATCCTTGGTCACAAGTGGAAGAACTCCCACAAGTACTGGGGCTAATTGTGGAACTAGTTTTAATACCACTCTCTTTGCTTCTATATCTTCATAATAGGAATGTTCTAATATTGAGTAAATACTTCTGTCTATTCCCATTGACAATTCAAACAAATGTGGCAAAACTTTGCTATTGTCTGCCGGATCGATGACATACAGATTCTGTTTGCTTACTTCACTATGTCGTTTTAGATCGTAATCTGATCTATAATTACATGCCACCAATTCTAACCATCCGATACTAGTTTCAACTTCAAAATCGAACGCTATGGTTGCATAAAATGCCTTCTCTTCGTCGGACAATTGCCTAAATCTTGTTCGTTTCATATCTATTCCAGTCTTGCTATAGAACTGAGAAAGAAGAGAAAGATAGTAAGCCACAAGTTTATTCGGTAGATACCCTTGCTCTAATGCTTGATTAGCGCTCAAAGAATGAATTGAATTCTTTATCGACAGTAATAGTGGAGCATCCTTAACCTGCTCAAATTTCGGTAGTTCATCAAGCCTATTAGGGTTACAAAATACTTCTATTTCTGCCTGGTAGAATTCCCTTAATCTCAATAGGCTCTGTCTTGGCGCAATCTCATTTCTAAAACTTTTACCAACCTGAGCCACTGGTAAGGGCAGTCTTCCTCTCATAGTCTTGAAAAGTCTTGGGAAATCAACAAAAATTGTCTGACAAGTTTCTGGTCTAAGATATGCTTGCTCCATGGAAGGACCAATTTCAACCTTAAACATCATGTTGAATCTGCTTGATTCATAAAATTCACCATTACAACTGGCGCATTTCAAAGAATAATCAATTATTAACTTGTCAATATCACTTCCTGAAAGTAGCTCTGGCGTCTCCTTGCCTGTTTTTTCAGTTATGTATCTGTCTGCACGAAAAGTTGCTCCACATTTTTTGCACTTTATTATCGGATCTGTAAAATTGTCCAGATGACCCGATGCGACAAAAACACTCCTGCTCATTATCTGTGAGCCGTCAATTTCTATCATTTCATCTCGTCTGAGTAATTCACGTCTCCATAATTCTATGAATTTGTTTTTTAGATTATTACCTGTTGGGCCATACTCCCAAAATCCTGCGTGGGAATCTGCATATATTTCACAGCTTGGAAAGTAAAAACCTCTTTCAAGGGCCAGTTTCATCACAGTATCGTAAGTGTTCATTTTTTCTCTATTTCTCTTAGATTCTGTGATTCAACATGCATTTATTTTTATTTGCTTATTTAATAGAAAAATAAGTCAAAGATTAATTGGTATGTTTTCTAAGTTTACGTACCAAATCAAGGTTTTTAATGTCCTCTTCAATAGATACAAAATTTGGTTCCATTACCATTGGTATATTTCCTACTGTCTTGTGATTAATTATTGTTCTAAACCCTTCGATTCCTATTTTACCATTACCAACTAGTTCGTGCCTATCGAGATGGGAACCTATTTCATATTTAGAATCGTTTAAATGAATAAATTTTAGAACTTCAAGACCTATTATTTTGTCAAATTCACTAAAAAACTGTCTACAAGCCTCTTCAGTTCTCAAATCATATCCGGCCGCAAATGCATGACATGTATCCAAGCACACACAATATGTCTTACTTGAAAGTTTGTCGAGGATTTCCCCTAATTCTTCAAGTTTACTACCAATACTACCTTTTTGACCAGCACTGTTTTCCAGTAAAATAGTAACATCCAATTTCCTTTTGAATTCCGATTTATATTTATCAACTGATTCCTCACAACTATTTAGCAATTGTTTAATCCCATTATCCTTCCCCTGCTCCTTATGGCTTCCAAGATGTATTACAAGAAATTCAATACCTATTTGGGAACATCTTATTAATTCACCTGTAAGAGATTTCTTTGATTTTTCATATGATTCGCCATCCGGGCCAGATAAGTTGGGTAAATAAGGCATATGCACCGCAACAGAATCCTTTTGAATTCCACTTTTTTTCAAATTAGTTTTGAATAAATCAACTTGGGCCTCGACAAGATCTTTCATTTGCCATTGTCTTGGGCTCCTGGTAAATATCTGGAAGGCTGTGCATCCAAGCTCGGTAGCTTTTGTTATGGAGTTTTGTATCCCGCCGGCAGTTGAAACATGAAATCCAACCCTAAAACTCAATTGCTTCTATGTTTGTTACTAGGATATTAAAGATTTGTATTTATTTTTATTACAGTATTTCGTATTAATCTCAAATCAAAATTGTCAATAAAATTGGGATCGTCTGAACTGGCGAAATATCCATTCTTACAAGAAGCTTCTGAATACATCCAGGAAACAAAGTTTGACTTTGAGGAATTTGATCGTCCTGAAATGGCACATATTATTAACAGAGCTGTAGACAAATTGGAAAATGAGCTCAAGGGTAAAGTTTACTCGAACTTGGATGAATACGAGATAGAAATTATGACATTCATGGTCTCCCTATTGCTCATAAAATCAATAGGGTTGGAAGAAATATCAAAGAAATGCTGTTTATTCGAAGCCATGAGGGTAGAAAAATTCCTGTCTACAGATTTGAGTACAGAAAGATCCCTACAAAAAAAGAAACTGCTTGTTCAAAAGATCTTT
>Ga0070673_100000424_pt1 | contig 22339 bp, 25 predicted proteins | sample KBSM23metaG_FD_65342 | JGI IMG/M metagenome (GOLD analysis project Ga0070673, IMG submission 65342) | Miscanthus rhizosphere microbial communities from Kellogg Biological Station, Michigan, USA - KBS M2-3 metaG | ecosystem: Host-associated > Plants > Roots > Rhizosphere > Soil ... | reverse complement strand
TGCGCGTGTACTCGGCAACCTACGGTTGCACGCGGCGCGAGTGGCACTGTGTAGTCAGGTTCAACACACGGAGGAGTTCGCTTCCGCCGTGTTCTGACCGTAGTCGCCGGAATGCTCCGAGCGCTCTAGTCGCCGACGGCGGAGATATGACCCGTCTCTTCCAGCGTGGCGAGTTTTACCGCCTCTGCGCTTTCATAGCCAAGCTTACGCAGCCCAGCGAGGAGTTCCGCGCGACTGATGCCTTCATCCAGAAGCGCTTGCTCGAGTATCTCCCCATTGCGAATCAGAACTCGCGGCTTGCCGCGAATGAGATGACGGATCACCGACGAGCGCGCACATAGAAGTGCCAGAACTCGGTGCAGCGCGAAGACTGTCACAACGAATACGATGGCATTGGCCATGCCTTTCTGGACTGCCGTCGCCTGCAGGACGACGCCCAACGTGATCAGGACAATCAAGTCGAACGTCGTCGTTTGCCCCGCCAGGCGCTTCCCGGCAGCGCGCATCAGAACGATCAGTGCAGCGTAGTAGGCGGTAGCCTTGGCGGCCTGCATGAGCAACTCTTCAAGCATGTTTGCGCCTGCGTCGTTGCATGTCTGGATCCTCGATTGATGGATGCTGAATGCGTCGCGAACCAGTTGCCCGACGCTCAAAGTCTTCGCGGGTCAGCGCTCGATTGATGCCGAAGGCGGCGCGCGTACCTTCCGCCGCCGCTACAATCACCAACTGAACGTCCCTGATGATGTTGCCGGCCACGAACACGCCTGGGACGCTGGTCGCTTCGTGCTGCCCGCACTTGATGCCGCCATGACGGGCAAACTGACATCCAAGGTCTTCCGCGAGCTTGGACTGGCTGCTGCACGGTGTGTCGAAGAAGAGCGCCGAGCGCTTGAGTCGACGACCGCCGCGAAAGACGATCTCGCGCAGCTTCCCGCGCGCACCCTCCAGGCGCTCGATACGATCCTCGATCACTGCGATTCCATTGCGTTGCAGGTGAGTCTTTTCCGTCGCTGAGTGCCTTGCTACCCCGTCCGTACATAGGACGATGTTGCTGGTCCACGCTGTCATCGCGCGCGCCATCTCGAAGCCGCGGCGTCGCTTGCCGTACACGGCAATGGGCGCATCGCGCACCTCCCAGCCATCACAGTACGGACACTGGAAGACGCTCGTGCCGAAGAATTTGTCGATGCCTTCGAGGCGGGGCAGGTGATCAAACACGCCGGTGGCTATCAGGAGTTTGCGGCAGCGGACACTGCGACCCTTGCCAAAAGTGACCATGAAATGTCCATCGCCGTTGCGCGCTGCGGCGGTTACCTCGACCGCGCGAAACTCAACGCTTGGATAACGAGAGAGCTCTCGGCGTGCCAGGCGTCGGAATTGCGCAGGCGCAATGCCGTCGCGTGTCAGGAAGCCATGCATTTCTTTGGCTGCCCAGCTGCGCGGAGTGCCCGTGTCACACAACAGCACGTTCCGCCGCGCTCGCCCCAGCACCAGCGCCGCGCTGAGACCGGCCGGGCCCGCGCCCGCGATCACGACGTCCCACAGTTTGACCGCCACGGAGGTATCAGCCGTATGAGCCCGGAGCCATGCTGGGCTTACGCTTCTTGGCGTCGACTACTGTATGCGGCCGACTGAGGTCAGCCGGCCGCGACGGTTCCGCTTGTCAAGTTCGGCGTCAGCGAACTGCCCCGCGCCGGAACAGATTGACAATGGCCAGCAGGATGATTGCACCGAGCAGCGACACCAGGAAGGTGGCCACGCTGACGCCTTGGTTGATCGTCCCGATGCCAAGGAGAGGCGAGACTACGAATCCTGCGAGCAACGCGCCGACGATGCCCACCACAATATTGAGAAGCAGACCCTGCTGCCCGTCGGTACGCATGATGATGCTGGCGAGCCAGCCAACAACCCCACCGACAACTAACCAAATGATGATGCCCATGGAAGCTCCAGACCGTAATGAGTTCACCGTCCTAACGGACCGGCGCGCAATTCGTTCCGAGTCTCGATCCCGGCAATGCTCGATCCAGTCTCTCTGATGCTCGATCCAGTCTCTCTGATGAGTGGTCAACAGCCACTCACGACGCAGTAGGAACCTCGCGGGCGCAACCGGCGTTATGTTGTCAAGCTTGAGCCCGCAACACATTCCTCGCGCCGCGAGGAAATGCACTTCTCGACGGGCGGCATTTCAATCTCTCGTTCACCAAGGATCTTACCTATGCATCTCAAAACACTCTGCGCGCTCATCGCCGCAGCATCCGCGCTGACCGCTTGCAACAAGTCGGAGACTCAGGCCGAAGTCCAGCATGATGTGGCGAAAGCCCAAGCGGAAGGCCAGCGGGACGTGGCCGATGCACGCGCGGACGCGAAGGAGGAGAACGCGGACGCAGACAAGAATGTAGCCGATGCCACCGCTGATCACGATGCCGATGACGTCGCCGAGCAGGCGCGCGATGCCAATGAGACGGCTGACAAGGGCAACTCCAAGATCGTGGTCGCGCAGGCGGAGGCGGCTCACAAAGTCGCCGTCGAGAAGTGCGAGTCCCTCACGGGCGCACCGCAGAAGGAATGCAAGGACGACGCTGATGAAACGCTCGACCAAGCGAAGGAAGCGGCGAAGGCGAACCGATAGGTCGAAGATGCCGCTCTCGAAGCGCCAGGTGACTACTTTGGCCGGTAGTCCCTGTTGCGTGCCTCGAACGCACGAATGTCGCGCTCGGCTTCCGCGCGCGTGAGTCCGTAAACACTCTGAATGCTGTTGAGCAACGCGGCTCGGTTCCCTGCGATCACTGCGAGCTGCTCTTCGTCCATCTTCATCCAGCGGGCGCGGACACGTCCTTTGAACTGGTGCCAATTGTTCTGCGCGAGCGTCCAGTTCATTCGTTGACTCCAGCTGGAGGTAGCGATGGCAGCTGGTTGTTCTTGCGCTCTGCTTGGCGCTGCTGCTCTTGTTCGTTACGGCGCTTCTGCGCATCTTCACGACGCTTCTTGTCCTGCTTGTAGTTCGGCGGTCTTGGCATGAGATCTCCAGAGATGGTTGCGGATTGGACTATGTGCGGGCGACGCAGCGCTGCAGGTTCTCGTCCACGGCGCATGCAATGCTGTCGAGCAGCTCTCGCTCGGTGAAGGGTTTGGCCAGCCAATCCTGCGTTTGCAAGCCAGCTGCAACTTCGGAGGCGCTACGGCCGGTGATCCACACGGTCGGAATGTTGCTATCGCCGAGCTGCTGCGCGAGGGATGCGGCACGTTCCGATCCCAACGGATCCATGTCGACGAGCGCGGCATCGAGTCGACTCGCAGACACGCCATCAAGCGGATAGTTGAGGCGATCGCACGAACCGATGACTTCGCATCCGGCGTCCTGCAGCGAATCTCGCAAGGCCTGATACAAGTAATCGTCGCCTTCGACGATCAATATTTTCTTGCCGCAAAGCAGAGCATGGTCGGGTGCAGCGAGCTGATCCAAAGCTCGCTGTGGGGGCGTCCTCGCCAGAGGCACTCGTCTGTCAGCCATATTCCCACCTGCACGTTCAGCGACCCCCGCGCGCGGATGCGGCGGGGCAAGGGACCACCGGTCCCTCTGCACCAGGTTCGAAAACGATTCGGTTTAGCTGATTGGCCAAGGAAAGCGCAGAACGCGCGGCCAGCTGGAGATAAAGAGAATGCTTACGAGCCGTCGGCACTATAGCACCGGCGGCATGAGGCTGTTGCTGTTTCGCAGAAGCGGGCAGCCGCATCCGTGCGGCCGCCCGCGGCGTTCACTCGAGACCGTCCAGTTCGCGCCGAATGAGATTCGCTTCCGCAACGGAATTCGCAAGAGCGATGGCACGGCCCAGCGCGTCGCGAGCTTCATCAACCCTGTTCAGTTCTTTGAGCAGCGCGCCGCGCAACCCGTGCAGATAGAAGTAAGCGTCCAGCTCGCTTCGCAACGGCTCGATCATCTCCAGTGCAGCCTCGGGACCTTGAAGCTTCCAGACTGCTACCGCGCGATTGAGCGTCACCACGGGCGATGGCTGCAACGCTTCGAGCACTTGGTACAGCGAGTCGATCTCTTTCCACGGCGTGTCTTCGGGTCTGGCCGCGCGGGCGTGGAGGGCTGCGATGGCCGCCTGGAGTTGGTAAGGCCCCGGGTTCTGGTAGAAGGCAGCTCTCTCCAGCAGCAGTCGCCCCTCATCGATGAGGGTCCGATTCCAGCGGCTCCGATCCTGCTCGTCCAACAAGACGATCTCGCCGTTCTCGTCGAAGCGTGCCGGCGCGCGGGAGTGTTGCAGCAGCATCAAAGCCAGCAGCCCGAAGACCTCCGGATCGGTTGGGAAAAGGCTCAGCAGCAGTCGCCCCAGGCGAATCGCTTCGTCGGCAAGCGGTTCGCGCGCCGCTGCGAGGTCCGGGGTGCTGCCGTAGCCCTCATTGAAGATGAGATAGATCATCGTCGAAACGGCTTCGAGTCGCGCGCGCCGCTCGGCAGCGCCGGGTGTGTCGAATTCGACGCCAATCTCCGCAATCGACCGTTTGGCGCGCGTTATCCGCTGCTTCATCGCGGCGGGAGACACCAGGAATGCTTTGGCAATTTGCTCGGGTGTGAGCCCGGACACGATGCGAAGTGCGAGCGCGATTTGTTGGGTCGCAGGCAAGCTGGGGTGTCCGCACATGAACAACAGCCGCAGGATGTCGTCTCCATAGTGACTCTCGTCGAGGCGTTCCGGAGTCAGGTCCTCGCGAACATCCGTGAGCGCACCCGCGTCTTGTAAGGGTCCGATGGAGCGCGCGCGGCGCTTGGTGTCCAGGGCTGCATTGCGCCCGACCATGATCAGCCACGCGGTGGGGTCTCTGGGTGGGCCTTTGTGGGGCCAAGTCTGCAGCGCCCGCAGGCAGGCTTCCTGAAAGGCCTCCTCAGCCGTGTCCAGATCGCGGAAGTAACGCAGCAGGGCTGCAATGGCCTTCGGCCGGGCCCCTAGAATCGCTATATCGATGTGCGCCAGATCGTGCATCTCCTTTCAAGGACGAACCGTTACGCTCCGGAGCGACACGATGCAAATTTTTTGCTGGCCATTGTCGCCAGAGGAATGTCCGCAGCGTCCTTGCAGCAGGAATCAACCCCAGACAGGAGACACTCAGTGCAAGTCATGGTTTTTGTCAAAGCGACCCAGGACAGCGAAAACGAGGCGCCGCCGACGCAAGAGCTGCTGAATGCCATGCATCAGTACAACGAGGCCCTCGTCGCCGCTGGCATTTTGAAAGACCAGATACTCGGCGGACTCAAACCGACTCGTTATGCCAAGCGCGTGCATTTCTCAGGCAAGAACCGCACGGTGATCGACGGTCCGTTTACCGAGACGAAGGAAGTGGTCGCGGGTTTCTGGCTGTGGGACGTGAAGTCGATCGAGGAAGCCGTCGAATGGGTGAAGAAGTGTCCCAATCCCATGTACACGGATTCCGACATCGACATTCGTCCGCTGTTCTCGATGGATGAGATGGAGGATTGGGGGAATCCAAAGTAAAGCTTCACGCTGCTGGCTGAGCTCGCTGCACGAAATCGGCGAGCAGCGAGCGGAAGCGTTGCGGCTGGTCGATGAAGACGGCGTGGCCCGCGTTGTCGATGATCTCGAGCTTCGCACCCTTGATCTGCCGCGACATCTCGCGCTGCGCTTCGAGCTCACCGGACTGGGCTGCGGCGACGATCAACGTCGGACGATTGAACTTGGCCAGCGTCGCACGCCGATCATAGGCGACGAAATCCATCATCAGCATGCTCACGCCGAGGTCCGGCGGCGTACGCAAGCCGATCTGCACGTACTCGTCGATGCGCTTGCGACCCTCGGGCGACTGGATGATCGCGTTCATCATGCCGTGCAGATACTCCTTCTGATGCTCCTGGTAGAGCACCAGCCGTTCGAGCAGCCCCTTCAGTAACTCGGGCCGTGCGACCGCCGCGGCCGCGCCTTGGCCGACAGCGGCATCCACGAGCACGTACCCCGACACGCCTTCGCCGTTGAAGGCGGCGGCGTACGCCGCAACATCCTGTACGCCCTGCGACCAGCCGATGAGCACCACGTTCTTTATTGCCAGCGACTTGATGACCTCATGCAGATCCTTTGCGCGCTGCTCAGGAGTGTTCGACTGCACGGTAACGGTCGACTGACCTTGCGAGCGCGGGTCGATGGAGACGACGCGTGCCGAGTCGGCGAAGAAGTTCATCTGGTCACGCCACACGGCAGTGGACATTGACCATCCCGGAACGAAGAGGAGGGTAGTTTTCGCCTGCCGGTCACCGCCATCGACATAGTGAATGCGGACGCCGCTGCCGACGTCGACATCGCCTTCGCGCATGGACGATGCCCCATACGCATCGCTTGCGATCGACAGCAAGAGGAGAAGAGCAGAGCAAGGAATGAGATTCAACGGCGCAGCTCCGTGGCCTGATCGGGTGCCTGTTGTACAAGAATCGGCGTGGCCTCGAAATGCCGCCGGGAGGTTCCGGCCGCAAAAAACATCGTCGGTTCATGCTTACCAGGCTGCGTGCATGCGGATTCACGTCGCCTTCACGCCTGCGACGCCGCGCGGCTCACGGCGGGGGGCGACGATAGGCACCATGGAACAGGTCACTTTGACAGCTGGAGAAGAGCCGCCGTTTGCTGCGCATCTCGTCACGCCGCGCCGCGGCTACATCCACCACGGCTTGTATGTCGGTAACGGGCGGATCATCCATTACCCCGGCCTCGTAAGAGGCTTGCGCCGCAGAGCGGTGGAAGAGGTTTCGTTGGAGGAGTTTGCTCGCGGCCGGCCCGTCGCCGTACGCATGGACTCACAGCCGCGTTTCGCCGGCGTGGAGGCGGTTCGCCGCGCCCGCAGCCGGCTGGGCGAAAACCGCTATCACATCATCCGCAACAACTGCGAGCACTTCTGCGAGTGGTGCCTCAACGGAGTCAGTCGCAGCCGGCAGCTCGAATCACTGCCTGCACGCCTGGGCGCGTCGGCCATTGCACTCTTGGAAGCAACAGCAACCTGGGCCTATGGTACGCGGCAGCCGGTCTCGCTCTGACGGATAAGGTCATGCAGCTCAATGCAGATTTCTCGCAGCGCGCAGCGGTTCATGCAGCGATGCTCGAATGGACTCGCTCGCCCATCGCTGGCGTCGACCGGCGCATGCTGGATCGAATCGGTGAAGAGGTGGCGCGGGCTACTTCGATCGTGCGCTACGCTCCCGGCTCACGGTTCTCTCGTCACACTCATGCGGGCGGAGAAGAGTTCTTCGTTCTCGAAGGCGTATTCCAGGACGAGCATGGCGACTATCCCGCCGGCTCTTACGTTCGCAATCCACCGACCTCCGCGCACACACCTGGCTCGGAGCCGGGCTGCACGATTCTCGTCAAGTTGTGGCAATTCGATGCGGCCGATCGCACGCAGGTGCGCATTGACACTACCCAGTGCTCGTACCAGAGCGATCCATTGAGGGCAGGCGTGGAAGTCATGCCGCTCTATCAGGACGCGCACGAAGCAGTGGCGCTCGAACGTTGGCGGGCGGGCATCGAACTCACTCTGGGATCGCCCGACGGCCTTGAGCTCGTCGTCCTGGACGGTGAGTTCGCCGACGCGAGTGACGTCTTCCGTTATCAATCGTGGCTGCGGCTGCCGCCAGGATCTGTGGCGCGAGCAACGGTGGGTTTGCAAGGGTGCCGCGTGTGGATCAAGACCGGGCATCTGGCGCGCGCGGTATCGACTTCGCAACCCAGGCGCGGAGTTCACGATCACCGCGCCGTCGACATGTGACGCTACGGACTCGCGTGCGGCGGCGGGATGGCTAGAGAGGCCGACCGGCCGCACGCTCGGCCCGCTTGGCTTTCTTCGCGGCACGCTTCTCGTCGAGTGTCTTGGCCGGCTTGCGTTTCTGCTCTCGCTTCTGGTCCATACCCTTGCTCATTTGCAGTCTCCTCGAGAGTTGATGATCTGGCGAACGTGCGCATAGCCGACCAGCTTCCTGCTGTGCTCGTCCCAGAAGTGGAACGTCAGGCAACCGAAGCTGGACCACAGAGTGATTGGCTTGACTTGCTGAAACAAGCGCTCGCGCTCGTGGCACTTCTGCAAGTTGTAATTGGGGATGCGCGGGCTCAGATGGTGAATGTGGTGGAAGCCGATACTGGCCGAAAACCATTGCAGCACGCGCGGTAACTTGTAGAACGAGCTGCCGCGCAGTGCCGCCGCCGTGTAGTTCCAGTTGTCGCCGCGCTCCCAGTAGGCGTTTTCGAATTGATGCTGCACGTAGAAGAGCCAGACGCCCGCGCCGCCCGCCACCAGCAGCACGGTCGATTGAATGAGCAGATAGGGCCCAAGGCCGTAGATCCAGCTCATCGAGGCCGCCGTGCACAGCAGCACCAGATTCATCCACCAGACCGAGCGGCGCTGTCGGCCGTCCGCCTTGGGTGAGGCGAAGCGGTGATTGATCAGGACGAGATAGAACGGTGCGATCGCGAACAGCACCAGCGGATTGCGCGACAGCCGATATCCGAATCGACGCCACCGCGACGCTGCGAGGTACTCCTGTACGGTCATGGTCCAGATGTCGCCGGTACCGCGCTTGTCGAGATGCCCTGCAGTGCCATGATGAATCGAATGCTGCCAGCGCCAATGATCGTAGGGCGTGAACGTCAGAGCCCCGGTGATGAAGCCGACGATGTCGTTGGCGCGGCGCGAGCTGAAGAACGAGCCGTGGCCACAGTCGTGAAAGATGATGAACAGGCGCATCAGGAACGCGCCTGCCAGAATCGCCGGCGGGAGCGCGAGCCAGAGCGAGACTCCAACCGCATGGTAGATGACATACCAGAGCAGGCAGTACGGAATCAGCGTAGTCGTCAGCTGCCAGAGCGCGCGCGCGGTGGAGGCATGCTGATACGGCGCGACGATGCTGCTCCAGGCTGCTCTGTCCACAGGCTCTGGCGTGCCAGCCGCATTCGAATCGCCGGTGGTCATGGACGCGATCTCACTAAAGGATTCGCGAACACTGTACGCGCCCAGCGCCCGCCTGCAATGAGTTTCAACAGCAGGGCGCTCGAAGGGCAGGACATCCCGAAGACGGGACGTGATGACGACGACGAGGATGAGATCGGCAAGGTCGACTTGCCCGGTGAGAGTGGCGGCGATGATCAGGCTGGTCGCTCGAGGTCCGCGGACAATCCGTGGCTGTCAGCGAGGGAGCTAAGCCTAGAATGCCGGCCGGCGCCAGGTGCCAGATTGCGAGTGCGTCAGTGCGATGAGCGCCTGGCGCCACTCGCCAATCTGCGCCTTGAGGTCGAACAGCACCGGCTCCATCGAGGCCGCGACCGGGTTGCGGTCGTCAGCGAGAGCAACATCGCAGTAAGTTCGAAAGTAGCTCGCGTAGAGCCCTTCGTACTCGGCAAGCGGGCTCTCGAACAATGCGTCGAACATCAGGTTCGAGCCGACGTAGCTCGAGCAGAAATAGCTCGCCGCACTTTGCAGGTAGCGGCCGTGCTCGGCCACGATGGCGCTCGCGCAATCGCGACGGGAAAAGAAGTGACCCATGATCTGCGCGCGCCGCCGGCCGTGAACCCGCTCATCGCGCAGATATTCGAACAACGCCTTGCGGTGAATCAGCGCGAGAGCAATCGTGAGCAGCTGAGCTCTCTGAACGCCTGGCAACCGCTCGGCCGCGATCCGGCGCATCAGCATCGAGTGCTCGTTCTCCCAATCGCGATAGAGGCGCGAACTGTCGAGGATGCGTGTTGCCACGCGGCCCTCGTCGGGTTCATCGGAGAGCACGGCATTTCTGAGACGTCGCTGCGATTCCTCCATGAGTCGGTCGTGACTCAGGCGGCGAAAGTCACCGGTCGACGCGCAATGAGCGAAGCGTTCGAGTAGCGCTGATGACACTTTCAACGTCGGCTGATAGCTCGAAAGCGCTTCTTCTATCACTCATCATCCGATGCACTCGATGCGGCAAGTCCCTGTTCGGCAGTGCCAATTTTTCCTACAGGCGAGGATCCGGCGGCCCGGATCAGAAGACTTCCTCGGGCTCGCCCTGGATCTCGACCCGAAAGGCAGCGGCCGCGAGTGCGCCATCCGCGACGTAGTCCTTGAAGCGGTTGGTTAGAAACGCATCGCCGTGCGTGAAGCGCTGCTCCACCGCAGAGAAATCGATCGATGCGATTGCCTTCTCTTGTGGGACTCCCTGCGCAACGAGTGCGCGCGTCTGCGCGGCGACGCTGTCGATCAGCTCGATCAGCAGATCGACATACTGCGTATCCGACTGGAGTGCACCGTGGCCGGGCACCAGCGTCTTGAAACCCAGGCTCTTGATGCGATTCAACACGCCAACATAGTCACGCGTGTAGGCGCTCGGCATGAGTGGAATCGGACCGGTCACGATGTCTCCTGTCGCAAGGATGCCTTCGCGCGGCAGCCACATGACGACGTCGCCCGCCGTGTGTGCTCGCCCCAGATGCAGGAGCTGGATCTCCTCGCTGCCCAGGTACAGCGTCATCCGTCCGTCGAAGGTCGAATCCGGAATCACATACGTGGTGCTGCGGTTCTCGCTGTCGAGCTGATCTGTGCTCGCGAGCCCGTTCTCGAGCCACTTCCGCTCGTCCGGGATCAACGGGCGTCCGCTCAAGTCCTGCTGCTCGTTCAATGCCTCCGTCACGGCGCGACGAATACTCGGGACCATTTTCACACGCCGCGTCAGCCACTTTTCCTGGGTCGCGACGATGAAATCCCGTGCGTGTGGATGCGCGAGGATCTGTGCCTGCGGATACGCTGCGCGAATTGCCTGGAGTCCGCGCATGTGGTCGCCGTGCCAATGGCTGATGACGACATGCGTGATCGGCTGGTCCGTGACCGAGCGGACCTTCGCCACGATGGCCTGACCCATCGCCGGCGAGCCCCCGGCGTCGAAGACGACGACGCCCCGGTCGGTCACGACGAATACCGAGTTACCTTCCTGCGGCAGCTCGAATGGATCTGGACGAATGGCGGCCCAGACCGCGGGAGTCAACGCGTGCCATTCGTATGCGAACGGGTCCGCTGTTGCGCGAGTCAGCGGGCCGAGCAGCGCAAGCGCGATCACCGCACACGCCAACATGGAGCGCTTGACCATGCCCGTCTCCGCGCAACTCAAGATCCCCCACGCTAGCAGGCGCAGGCGTTCGTGACGTTGCAGAACTTGCAGATTGCTACTTGCGCTTGCGCTTGCGCAGCCTGGCGTAATCCCGCGCATGACGCTGGCGGATTCCCAGCGCCTTGCGTTCGAGCAATCGATCCTCCGCGGCCAATGCCGGCGCGATGACGGCGGGTTGCAGCACGGCGACCAGGCTCTTGACCGAGTCGTAGCGCAATACATCCAGCACCCATGAGTATTTGTTCTGCAGGTCCTGGAACATCGAGAAGGGTTCCTCGCCATCCTGCAGGATCGGCACGAACGGAATCATGTAGTCGGGCAGGACCGCCTGCAGTTCGAGCGGACTCGATTTCGGATTGGTGATGTCCGCCACGATGAAGCGCGCGAACCCGGCGAGCGTCTTGATCGTCTCCGTGAAATCGCGCCGCGTGGGCTTGGTGAAATCGAACACGATCGGCACGAAGTCGAGCCGGCGAAGCGCGTCGCGTAGTGCGTCCAGAACCGGCTTTCGCTCCGGTGTGAAGCGGCCCAGGATCAACACGCCTTTGCTGCCGACCGTGTCCAGCACATCGCGGATCTTCTCGTTGTGCAGCAGCAGGTAGACGAACTGCGCCACGTCGAGATTGTCGACGGTGATGTTGGGATCGGTGTCGGGTGTGATGATCAGACTGGTTTGATCCTCTGGTTTCGGCGCCTTGACATCCCACACAGCGGCACCGTAAACGCGAGCGCCGTTGAGCTTCGCACCGCTCAGATCCGTTGCGACCAGGATCGCGCCCGTGAGGTCGGCATTGGAGAGGTCGGCGCCTGAGAAATCAGCGTCGCTCAGGTTCGCCGCGTGCAGATACGCACCCGTGAAGTTTGCGCCAGAAAAGTTCGCGTAGCCGAGGTGGGTCCCTTCGAGAAGCGCACCGCTCAAGTCCGCGCCTCTGGCGTCAGCTTCATCGAAATCCGCTTGCGACAGGTAGGCATCCGACAGATTCGTCTTGAGAAGGCTCGCGTTCTCGAAGTGTGCGCGCGCCAGCCTTGCGCCACTGAAGTTTGCCCCGCCAAGGTTGGCTGGGCCGAGAATTGCGTCGAAGAGCACGGCCTCCGAGAAGTTTGCCTGGCGCAGATCTGCGAAGCCCAGGCTGGCGTTGTTCAGCGTTGCCCCGGAGAAATCGGCACGTCGCAGGTTGGTCCGGTCGAGATTGATACCCTCGAGGTTCACCTTGCTGAATTTCGCGCCGGCCAGGTTGGGCTTCACCTCGGGATTGGCGCGCCGCCACGCATTCCAGGCCTTGACGCCCCGTTTCAGAATCGCTGCGTGGCTCTTGTTCACGCTGCGATCATGCCGCACGTTCGCGCGAATTGCGCGAGTGTCTTACTCTTGCCGCCATGGCAGCGGACTCTCCCCAGGCCTGGGATTTCTTTCTCGCGCACGCCGGCGTGGACAGCGCGCCCGCCGACGCTTTGTATGCCGCGTTGAGCCCGCACGCGCGCGTCTTCCTGGACGAACGCAATCTCATCCCGGGCGATCGGTGGTCGCGGGTATTGCCGGCGGTGCTGCGCCGCTCGCGCGTCATCGTAGTGCTGGTATCCGCGAACACGCACGATGCCTGGTATGCGGACAGCGAGATCCGCCTGGCCATCGACCTGGTGCGCGAGTTTCCGGATCGTTATCGCGTGATCGCCTTGTTGCTGGACGACACCGCACCGATCCGTCGCACGGATTTGCCTTACGGGCTCGAACAAACCGTGTTGGTGTCCCTGGCCAAGAGCGGCGGATGGCCGCAGGTCGTGCAGCGCCTGCTCGATGCATTACGCGCCGAACCAGCGCGACCCGACGCGGATGAGCTGACTGCGCGGCCGTCGCGACCGGCGCCACTCGTGGACAGCACAACAGCGTTCGTGGGCGAGACCCGGAAGGGCGCGACACGTCCGTTGCTGATCACGAGCTGGGAAGAGTACGTGAAGCACTTCGGCGCGCCGCTTCCGGCTGAGCGCAGTTTTCTGGCCACGGCCGTGCGTGGATTCTTCGAGAACGGCGGTGAGCGTGCCTATGTCGCGCGGGTGCTGGCGGCAGAGGCGACGCGTGCCATGTTCGCGATCCCCACGCAGGACCCGGCGCAACAGCTCGTGGCGGCCGCGCGCAGTCTGGGTGACATCGGTAACTGGATCCAGCTGCATTTGCAGCCGGGTAGTCGCACTGGCCTCAGGCTGCAGGTGGAGTTGTTTGACGAGAGCTGGGCCGGGCAGGGCGTGCTCGAAGATTTCGACAACCTCTCCATCCTGCCGGGCAAGCCGAATCCGCTGCTCGAGGTGATCAACAACAGGTCCGAGTGGATCACGCTGGAATGGCGCGATCCGCAGCGCGCGCCCTCGCCGACGATGACAGGCATCGTGCGATTCGGCGGTGGCACCGATGGCAACGCGAGCAGGGTTGATTACCTCGGCACGCAGGACTTGCCCGCGCACCAACGAACCGGCCTCGCAGCGCTCGAGCTGCTGGACGACGTGGGCATTCTCTGTTGTCCGGATGCCGCGCATCTGCGCTTCACCATCGAGGACCGGATTCACCTGGTCAATGCCATCGTCGCGCAGTGCGAACGGCAAATGTGTTTCGGCATCCTGGGCGGAGAAACCGAGTTCATCGAGGACATGCCTGACACGCAGTGGCACACGCAACCGCGCGCTCCTGTCGACAGTGCCTGTGTCGCAACTTACTGGCCTTGGATAGAGGTACAGGATGCGGCCGAGAACAAACCCGTGCTGGTGCCTGCCGTCGGACACGTGGCCGGAGCGTTTGCGCGACATGACCGCGAACATGGCGTACAGGTGTCGCCCGAGCTCGAACTGCACGGCGTCATTCGCAGGGATCCCACCGGGCCGGAGCTATTGCGCCAGGCGAATGCTTCGACCATCGATGAATACGCGCGGCGAGGCGTGAATCTCATCGGGCGCGATCCGGCAAATGCGCAGCGCCTGGTGCTGGCCAGTGCCATCACCACGTCCATCGACGAGACCTGGCGCGCCATCGGCGTGCGGCGCTTGTTCAACTACGTCGAGCGCAGCCTGCGAGCGGTGCTGGCCTGGGCGCCCACGGCCCCGATGGCTGAAGCCACGTGGGCGCAGGCCAGGGAAGAAGTGGAGAGTTTCCTGATGCGCCTCTGGCGCGCCGGCATGTTGGCCGGCAACTCTCCGGAAGAGGCGTTCTTCGTGCGCTGCGATCCGAGCACGATGACGCAGGACGACATCCTCAATGGTCGGCTCATCCTCGCGATAGGCGTGAACGCCAAGGATCGATCGCTGCAGTTTCCACAACCGCCGGTGCTGCAGATCCCGCTGCAGCGAATCGCCGCGCCGCTGCAGTAAGCGGTCTGGGTCCGTGCCGTCGCTCGCACCTAGACTGAGCGACATGAAAAATCACTATGCAATCTGGTTGCTGGCTGCGGGGTTGTTGTCGGTCGGCAGCGCGCCTGCGGCCGATCCGCCTCGCGACTTGACTGCGGCACTCGAGGCTACGAGGCCGAGTCCCGCGCTGGGCGATCACGCTCACGTGCTGAGTCGCGTCGTCGGCACGTGGGATGTCGAGTACACCGACTTCGCGCAGGACGGCACGGCCACTCATCGCACCGGTGAATTCATCGTCGGCTGGGTCATGGACGGGCGAGCCATCCAGGATCTCTGGATCGTCAACCCTTCCGGAACGCGCCGGGAGCGCGAGGTCTACTCGGATCTGCATTACTTCGATTCGAAGACCCGGACCTGGCACGCGACGTTCTTCGACCCTGAGCACGCCTCGGTCGCCAAGTTCACGGGCGGTCCCGTGGGCGAGGACCGCTTCGTGCTCGAAACGCAGGATCTCGGCAGCCCGCAAACACGCTGGTCGTTCAACGACATTCGTCCCGAGTCCTTTGTCTGGCGCGACGAGGCGTCCGGCGATGGCGGCAAGACCTGGCGGTTGCAGGCGGAATATCGGATGAAGCGCCGGGGCGCTGCACCGGTCGCGCTGTAATGTGCGGTCGCGTGTTTCACCCGGCGTGGGTGAGGATCTGTCACTGGCTGGTCGTTGCGAGTTACCTGACGCTCGCGGTCAGTGGCTTTCTCATCCTGATGGTTCATCCGCGCCTGTATCTCGGCGAAGTTGGCAACGACCTCACGCCGGCATTGTTGACGCTGCCCATCAGCAACAATCATCGCCCGAACGAGTTGCAGCGAACGGTTGTCTTTCTGGAGTTTCCGGGCCGCCCCTTCAGTGCCGATCGTAACTACCCCACCTTCAACAAGAACGGTTGGGCACGCAGTCTGCACTTCCTTGGCGGGTGGGTGTTCGTCGTCGTGGGTATTGTCTATGTTGCGACTGGCATCGCCACGCGGCACATCGAGCGCGATCTGCTGCCGCTCAAGTTCATATCGTCGAGTGCGCGACCGGCCTACAAATTCCGACAGAAGCTCGCGTACACGGGCGTCGTGTTCATCGTCCTGCCCGTCATGATCGCGGCCGGCCTCACGATGTCGCCAGCGATGACGAGTGCGTTCCCAGTGCTGCTCGATGTGTTTGGCGGCTACCAGTCCGCTCGGACCGTGCACTTCCTGGGCTTCGTCGCACTGCTGCTGTTCTTCGTCGTGCACGTCGCGATGGTTATTGCCACGGGCTTCCGCGAACAGCTGCGCGGCATGACGTGGAGGAAATAGCATGGTTTCACGTCGCGCCTTCGTCGCAGGCGTCGCCACCTCCGTGGGCTTGACGCTGACCGGCTGCACGCAGACTGATCCTCCAACCTACGGCAATGTGCTGCGCATGGCCGATCTGCTCACCTACAAAGCCCATCGCCTGCTGCTGCCTGCACACTCGCTCGCACGCGAATACGATTCCGGCGACATTTCTTCAGTGGCCGCGATCGGCACGACAAATCCCGCCGATCCGAACAAGTCCTGGTTCAACAAGGAGCACGGACCTACGTACGACCGTCTGTTGGCGAATCGATTCGCCGACTGGCGACTGATCGTTGAAGGGAGCGTCGCGCGGCCGCGCACTTTTTCGCTGGCTGAGTTGCAGCGCATGCCCGCGCGAACTCAGATCACGCGGCACACCTGCGAGGAAGGATGGTCAGCGATAGCACAATGGACGGGAGTGCCACTGCGCAACGTTCTGCAAGCTGTGGGGACTCTGCAAACAGCGCGATTCGTGCAGTTCCACGCGTACGACAATTACGCCGACGGCATCGACATGCTCGATGCGCTGCACCCGCAGACCATCCTGGCGTACGGGATGAACGGCCGTGACCTGCCGATCAGTCACGGCGCTCCGTTGCGCGCGCGAGTGGAGACTCAACTGGGATACAAGAGTCTGAAATTTCTCCGCCGCATCGTCGTGACGGATCACTTCGAGGAGCTGGGAAACATTCGCAATGGCTGGTCCTGGTACGCCGGAATCTAACGCTGGTCGGTGAAGAAGCCGAGTGGAACGGCCGCCGCGCTCGCTGCATACCCTGCATCGTTCGCATGCAGGTGATCGCCACTGTCGAAGCGCGACTTCAAGCGGTCCGGGCGCGCAGGATCGCGTAGCACTGCATCGAAGTCGGCCATGCCATCGGCTTCTTTGGTCGTGCGAAGCCACTCGTTGACTGCGAGACGCACTGCCTCCTTCTCGGGCGTATGAATGACGAGCTTGTGATCGCCCGGGAAGACCGCGTTGCCGAAAGGAGGGATCGTGGTCATGAGCACCTTGATTCCCTTGGCATGCGCTCGCGCGATGATCTCGCGGTAGCCTTGAATCAGGCTCTGCGCGCTGACGGCCTCATTGGCAGGCGTGAATGCCCCGGGAAATGCAATGTCGTTGACGCCGATCGCGACGACGAGGAACCGGACGCCAGGTTGATCCAGCGCGTCGCGATCGAGCCGCGACAGCACTGCTTCACCGAGGCCCGCGCCGAATCGGCTCTCGACCGGGCTGTCCTTGAGCAGTCGGTTGCCGATGATCCCGGCGTTCAGCACTCCGATTCGCTGCAGGCGACTCGCCAACGCGTCTGGCATGCGGCGATTCTGGTCCGCGGTCGATCCATCGCCATCGGTCGTCGAGGAACCGATGACCGCGACCGAGGACAACGGCGCTGAGTCGCTCACGTCGACGCGGCTCAGGAACGGCCACGTATCGATCTTCTGCGGAACCGGGAAGTCGGTCGCGCCCACCATGTTGCCAGTTGCGACGTAGCTCGTCTGCAAAGCGAGCAGATGTGAAGTCGTTGCCGCCACTTTGTGCGGCAGGAACAAGCTGACGGCAAGATCGCTCAGCGCCGGAACGGACAGCGCGACGGGATCGCTGGTGACCTGTCGACGTGGCGCGATCGTGACCGCCGACTGCCCGCCGAAACGCAGCGCGCGATCGGACCGAGGATCGATTCTCGGTCCATCCGCGCGCAAAGCGACGTGTGCGTCGGCAATCGTCAGCGGCACAGTGCCGTAAAGATTCGACAGCGTGATCCGCACCTGCGACCCGCTGACGCTCGTGTGCACGATGAGTCGCAGCGTCTGCTGTTCATAAGTCTCAAGAGCCCCGGGCATCGAGGGTTGCACCGACATCGCCCACGTGCCGGTCCAGCGCGCACTAGTGTCGGCGGCCAGAAGTGTCGGAGCGAGGGCGAGCATCGCGAGCATCGAGACCAGTCGTCGCGGCATGGGGGCGGAACCTCGGAGGCGTCAGGAAGGGGCGCACTGTCACTTGCACGCCCGCCGCAAGTCCTGAAAGGCCTCTGAAAGAGGTCTGAAGAACTCTGAATCGCCGGCAATGCGTCGACCGCGCTAGGTCGGATTCTCCAGGCTGAACGCTGCCCGGTCGTCGTCGTACGCAAAGATCTCCGCGTAACGCGCCCAGCTGAGGACTGCACGTAGCGTCTGCTCGGCCGCTTCAGGAGTCATGTAATCCTCGAGCTCGTCCGAAAAGCGACTCTTCGGAGCGGCGTGCGATGCACGCTCATCCAGGATCCGGCGGATGTGCGCGGCCAACGGTACGAAACACAGCAATTGCCGCGCGAAGATTCTCTTGCGCTCGTCGAGACTCGCGTTGGCGAACTCCATGCCGGGCTCGAGCAGCCGGATGTCGCCGCCTTCGACTTCCGCCAGCCGCATCATCTGCAGGGTTTCGGCCACCGGAAACAAGTCGTCGATCTCCATCTGCAGTCGGGCGGCGATCTCCGGCAGATCGGCCTTGCCGTTGAACGGCGGCTGTGCGACGGCCTCGATCAAGCCTGAGAGAAGGTTCGATGAGACTCGCGGCAGGGTCGTGCCGATGCCCAGCCCCGGGAACCACTCGTTGCGTGTGCCCGTGACCGCGCGCGGACGCGCGGTCATCTCGACGTAGATGCGCTCCACCAGCGCGCGAAACATCGGGTCCAGTCGATTGCGAGGCTGTGGTAGCGGCACGGCGATCTCAGTGAGGATACGGCCCGGATTGCTGCCGAAGACCAGCACCCGATCGCACATGAGAACGGCTTCCTCGATGTTGTGCGTCACCAGGATCACGCCCTTGATCGGCATGCGACCTTCTGACCACAGATCGAGGAAATCCGTGCGCAGCGTCTCGGCGGTCAGGACGTCGAGTGCCGAGAAGGGCTCGTCCATCAGCAGGATGCTCGGATGCACGACGAGCGCGCGCGCGAACCCCACACGCTGACGCATACCGCCCGAGAGCTCGCGCGGGTAGGCGGACTCGAAACCGTCGAGCCCGATCAGATCGATCGCGGCCAGCGTCTTCGTGCGAATCTCCGCGCGTGGCAGGCCCTGCGCCTCCAGCCCGAGTGCAACGTTCTCGAATACCGTCAGCCAGGGAAACAGCGCGAAGCTTTGAAACACCATCGCGACGCCGGGCGCCGGCCCCATCACCTGCTGACCTAGGTAGCTGACAGTTCCGGCATTCGGCTGCGACAAGCCGGCGATGAGTCGCAACAGGGTCGATTTTCCGGATCCGGAGCGCCCGAGCAGACCGACGATCTGGCCCTGCAGGAGTTGCAGGTTCACGCCTTCGAGCACCAGCAGCTCGCCGCCGTCCGGTTTTGGAAACGCCTGGCGGACCTCGGTGACCTGGAGCAATGGAACGGCATTCATGGCAGTGCCTTCTCAGGAGAGTCGATATTTGCGTTCGGCGAAGTAGTAGAGCGGTCGCCAGAAGCAGCGATTGATCGTCACCACGAACACGCTCATCGTCACGATGCCGAGCGCGACGCGGTGAAAATCTGCAGCGGCGGTGGCGTCGGCGATGTATGCGCCGAGCCCGCGAGCTTCGAGCCGCGTGTTGCCCCAGCTCGCGAGCTCCGCAACGATGGCCGCGTTCCAGGATCCGCCGGACGCAGTGATCGCGCCGGTCAGGTAGTACGGAAACACACCGGGCAAGGCAACCTTGCGCCACCATAACCAGCCGCCAACGCGCAGGTTGAGTGCGACCCGGCGCAGCTCGCTGGGCAGCGCCGACGCGCCGGCGATGACATTGAACAGGATGTACCACTGCGTGCCCAGGATCATCAGCGGGCTCAGCCAGATGTTCGGCTCGAGCTGCCACTTCGCGATCGCAAACACTGCGAGCGGGAACAGCAGATTCGCCGGGAAGGCCGCGAGAAATTGCGCGATGGGTTGGGTGATCTGCGCGGCGCGCGGATTCAGCCCGATCCAGACGCCGAGCGGCACCCAGATCGCGCTCGCAATCGCGATCAGGACGAAGACGCGGATCATCGTGAGCAGTGCCAGGTCGCCGACCTGCAGTATTTCGGCGAGCGAAGTCTGCGCAATGAAGTTCCGGGAAAGGTGCCAGAGCGCGACGCTCAATCCGGCGCTCAGTCCGATGAGCCAGAGCGTATCGCCGACCCGGCTCGATCGAGTCCGCTGCGGCGGCATCGATTGCGTGCGCCTGCGCCGCGTCGTCCAGCGCACCGCTGCGCGAAAGCCGCGGGTTGCTGCGCGCACGAGCCGCGATCGAACCATCATCTTCAGAGCCCACGATTGCGGGACGCTGACGCCCGGTTCCTGCTCGACGCGGAAGCGATCGATCCACGCAACCAGCGGCCGGAAGACGAGCTGGTCATAGGCAAGGATCACCAGCAGCATGGTCACGATCGCCCAGCCAACTGCGACGAGGTTGCGATCCTGGATCGCGAGAGCGATGTACGAGCCGATGCCGGGCAGCATGACGGTGGTATGGCCGACGCTGATCGCCTCCGAGGCCACGACGAAGAACCAGCCGCCGGACATCGACATCATCATGTTCCAAACCAGCGCGGGCAGCGCGAACGGCACCTCCAGGCGCCAGAAGCGCATCCAGGGCGATAGCAGAAACGAGTCTGCTGCTTCGCGCAGCTCAGTCGGAACGGTGCGCAGCGACTGGTAGAAGCTGAAGGCCATGTTCCAGGCCTGGCTGGTGAAGATCGCGAAGATCGCGGCGAGCTCCGCGCCGAGCACCCGGCCGGGCACGAGCGACATGAAGAACGCCACTGTGATCGAGATGAAGCCGAGGATCGGCACGGACTGCAGGATGTCGAGGATCGGCACGAGCAGTCGGCCGGCCCGCTCGCTCTTCGCTGCCCATGTGGCGTAGGTCAGCGTGAATACGAGAGACAGGCCCAGCCCTGCAAACATGCGCAGCGTCGTGCGCGCGGCGTATTGCGGCAGGTGTGCAGGATCGAGCGACAGCGGCACGGACTTGAGCTGCGCCAGCGGCTCCAGCAAGTCGCGGCTGGCTTCCGCCAGGAAGACGATCAGCGCGGCGATGACGATGATCGCGACCGCGTCCCAGCGCGTCGCGAACTCGCGCACGAAACCGAACGGCGTGGCTCGCGCGCTCATCGCGGTTCGATCTCTGCGACCATGGTTGCAACCCTCGCGTCGGAGGACGCGCGATGGTATTGGGCTGCGGGCCCACGGTCACGGTTCGTAGCCTGAAGATTTCTTCATCTGATCAGGTAGAGTCATGGTGCATGAACTCGGAGGAACCTCCATGACTGCACTCATGACTCGTCGCCGGCTGCTGCGTGTCTCCGCGATGTCCGCTGCCGCTGTACCGCTCGCAGCGCTCTTCACGCGAACCGCCGATGGAGCCGACGCACCACTGATCGCGCCGACGGATCCCGCGGCCGTCGCCGTTCAGTACGTCGAAGATGCCGCGAAGGCTAAGGCTGCAGAGCCGGGCAGCAAGTGCGCGAATTGCGCGTTGTATGAGGGCGCTCCTGACTCCACCCAAGGCGGATGCTCAGTGTTCAAGGGCAAGCAAGTGAAAGCTGCCGGCTGGTGCAACGCGTGGGCTTCGTTATAGATCGTTCTTTCATTGCAGCTCGAGGATCTGATCGCCTGCTCCGGTGTGACCCCGCTGAACTTGACGTCGCCCATTGCTTCGCCGAGCGACAGCTCCACGAACGAGCGATCGACCTGCACGGCCGGCAGCGTAATCGTGCCGCTCACATCGAACTGCAGCGGCTGCGACCGGTAATCGACCTTCAGGTCATAGCGCGGCAGTGCGGCCGCGGTCGTCGGAATACGCTGAGCAACTGCGCTGTGTGCAACCAGCAGCAGCGCGACCAGAATCGGCAGGGGCGAGCAGGGCCGTCGGTGCGACATTGGGCAGCAGTGTCGCGTGACCGGCGAGTAATTTCCAACCGGTCTCGGTCTTGACCCAGGTGTCCGTCACCAGCACGAAGACGTCGAACGCCTTTCCTTTATAAGTGCCTTTCTGGTGCAGCCTGCCGGTGAGCACCGCGGTCGAGTTCAGCACCCGCACTTTGACGTTCTCTGTTTCGTTGACTGCAAGATGCAGTTCCGGCGAGGCGATCTCGCCGAGCAGATCGCTCTTGACCTTCTGCTTACCGGAGGACGTCGTCAGGACGAAGTCGTCGGCGTAGAACGCTGCTGCTTTGGCCGCTTCGTTGTTCTTGATCGATTCGTTGAGCTGCGCATCTGCCTGCGCGACCTGGATCTCATGAGTCCGATCCTGAGATAGGGCGGCCGGGGCGATGACGATGAATGCCAGCAGCGTTATCAGTTTCATCGGCCCTGGATAACAGCTCTGCCGCGACACGAGTACCAACCTTAGATAGGAGAGGTTGCACCCGTGCCCCTGGACCAACTTCCACAAGCGAGTGCGATTGCGATTCATCAACGGCTCGGCGATGAGCATTTTCGACGTGCGCATTCCAGGACTGAAGTTGACCGTCGTCGCGGCGGATGGACAGGACGTCGAGCCGGTGAGCGTCG
>Ga0070673_100000421_pt1 | contig 22398 bp, 31 predicted proteins | sample KBSM23metaG_FD_65342 | JGI IMG/M metagenome (GOLD analysis project Ga0070673, IMG submission 65342) | Miscanthus rhizosphere microbial communities from Kellogg Biological Station, Michigan, USA - KBS M2-3 metaG | ecosystem: Host-associated > Plants > Roots > Rhizosphere > Soil ... | reverse complement strand
ACGCGCCTTCCCCGACCGACGCGCCTTCCCCGACCGACGCGCCTTCCCCGACCGACGCGCCTTCCCCGACCGACGCGCCTTCATAGATCCGGGCGCGCGAATCCACCGCGGCCGTCGCTTCGACCCAGCCGCCCAACGCGTGTTGCCACGCAGGGACTGGGCCGCGGCCGTCGCGGAAGTCGTGCTGGACGACGGCGGTCATCGACCCACCGCCATTAGCTCGGTGACGCCGAAGCGCTCGCGCAGGGCGCGCAGGCTCAGGCCTGCGAGGTCGGTGTTTCTATTCTGTTTTTTGCTCTTGGGTGGGCCCAGCAGGGATTGAACCTGCGGCCTACGGATTAAAAGTCCGCAGCTCTTGGCGCCCGCCCCAAGAGCACTCTTCGTTCGAGTGCTCATGGGTCTTCCTCCGGTTGTTTGTTCGGGGACTCAACATGGGTATCACCCGGCAACGGTGGACGCAACGGTTATTTGTTCCTGTGGTTCTTTTTTGTGACGCTTGGCCCGGTGAGGACCGTGGCGCTCCCCCATCTCTCCTGCTCGAGCAAGCTCCCGCCGCGCGCGGAAGGCGAGGATATCCCGAACGTCGTGAATGTCGTAGCGGTCAAACACCGACCGCGTCTTGTGCCCCGTGATGTTCATGATCGCGCGCTCGCTCTCGCCGTCCCTTCGCGTGAGCGTCACGAACGAGCGGCGCAGGTCGTGGAGCCACGGCGGGCCGCCGTCGGGCCCGTCGAGCCCCAGGCGACGCACGAGGCGGCCAAAGCGATGCGTCCAGGTGTCTTTCCCGATGGGCTTGCCGGGGCTGCGCCGCGACTCGAACACATAGGTTGACGTCGCGGGCAGCTCGGCGATCGCACCAAGGGCATCCGCCGAGATGGGCACGATTCGCCCGCTGCGTCCGCCCTTGGTCTCCTTCGACGGGATCCAGGCCACGCCGTTCCGGATGCGATCGTGTCGCAGCCTCGACGCCTCGCCTCGCCGAAGGCCCGTGTGGTGAACGACCAGGATGAACGCGCGGAGCTGGGGGCCCGCCTCCTTCAGCAGGTCGACGAGCGTCAGGCCCGTGGCGGCTCGCTCCTCGATCACTGTGGTGCGGACGTTGTCCTCTGGGGCGATCAGCTCCTTGGTCATCCCCGGCCCGTGGAGCTTCGACCTGGGCACCAGCGCGCGCCGCACCCCGAAGTTGACTACGCGCCGCAAGAGAGCAACTTCGCGGTTAACTGTGGCGATGCTGGCGCCCAGTGCGCGACGGCGAGCACGGTACGCGTCGACCTCGGCAGGACCAACGGCAGAAGCGTCGAGGGCACCGAACGAAGGGCCGACCCAGTCGCGCCACCGCTGGACGTAGTCGCGCCAGCTCGCCAGCCGCTCACTGTTCGCCACAGTGAACGAAGCCCACAGTTCCGCGACGGTGACGGTCGGCGTCACACTCGGGACGAGCTTGGAGACTGTGGCCTGCAACTCTGCAAGCCTCGCCAGAACCTCGGCAGACACGGTCCCTCCGATGGGAAAGGTTCGTAACAAGTGACGGGCGCCCCAGCACAGGGCGTGCCGCGTCGACACTGGCGCAATCGCGCCTCGATTCTTTGTCGCTTCGCGGGCTGCGCCGACGCGAAGTTTTAAAACAGTTACAGCTTGCGCGGTCGGCGTCGCTTGGACGGTTGCCGGTCGCGCCGTGTCCGAATACCGGCCGCCTCGGCGATGTTGCGAAAGACGACGTCCGATATCGTCGCCAAGTCGAGGTGCACGCGGATGAACTTCTGGTCGTGTTCGTCCAGGCGAGCTTCGACCACATCTAGGCGACTGTGGGCCCTCGCGACGGAAGCGACGAGCGGATTTCCCGACGGCATGCCCTTCAATTTGGATCGCCGTCGGGGCATGGCCAACTCTTCACGCCGCTTCGGCTTCGTCGCCGAATATGACACCAGCGTCCGGATCACTACCTGGCACGTCCAGGTCGACGACGGACTGCGAGTAGGGCGGCCACACACCCGCGCTGGCGCAGACCTTCAGCTGCTCGAACCACAAACGGATCAGCTTGTGCCCCTCCAGCATCGCCGCAGGCGTCACGCGGAAGACGGTCACCGGGTACGGCGCCGACGATTCCACCGCGACGATGTACGGCGTGGGGTTGAGGCTCGCGTTGATAGACGCCATGCCCTCGACGTGGAACGCCATCTGCGCGTGATAAAAAAGCTTCTTCATCTGCCAGGCGAAAGCGTACGGCTCCGAGCTGCGGCAGGTCTTCAGCTCCACCACGCGCTCCGGGCGTCGGGCGTCGGGCGTGGTCCGCGACGGGATGCCGAGGAAGTCGAATTCGATCGTGTCTTCGATCTTGCCGGTGAGGATCTCCACCGCGAACGGGTTGCGGCGCACCGATTCAACCATCCGGTTCGTCTGGTCGTACTCCGATTGCGACAGGATGAGCGCGCCCTGGTTGTCGGCCTTGAACTTCTCCCACGCCTCGCCGTTTCGCACCGGAGAGCGCTCCGACCCGACGGCCGCCTTGGCCTTCTCCAGTTCGGACGGCGACAGGATCAGCGCCGCGGGGTGGTCAGCGGCGAACGCGTCCCATTCCTTGCCGCGCCGGCCTTTCTCCCAGATCAGCACCTCGCGCCCCGACGCGATCGCCTGCTCGTACTCGCTGGGCGGCTTCACGTAGTACGTCACGCGCTGGCCCTTGAGCAGCAGCGAATGGACGCCGGTCCCCTTGTCGAGCGACGACGTGTCCTTGCGGTCGTTCTCCAGGTAGTGCGCCGCGCTCTTGGCGAAGAGCTTTAGCCGCGAGAAGCGGACCCGCTCCAGTTCGGGCGCCGGGGCGAGGGCAGGGCTGGCGGTCATCGAGCCGCCCCCCGTGCCGCTGTGGGGACCGCCGGTCGGATGCGGATGCAATCGACTGTCGCCGACCCGAACGTGGTGGTCGTCGGATAGAGCGTGATGCGCTTCCCGATCCATTTCTCCACCTCGAAGCCGCCGTACAGGCTGGCGATGGTGCGCGCGTTGGTGATGCAGAGGCCGAAACCCTTCTCGGGGCGTTCGGAGAACTTCACGATCGGCTTCTTGTTCTTCTTGCCTCCCGTGCCCGTCAGCTCGCCGCGCTTCACCTCGGCGATCGTGAGCGTCACGTCCTGGCCCGCCAGGTCGTGCGCGTACAGCAGCTCCTTGTCGTACATCGTTCGAACGTCGGTCCCCATTGGTCGTTTCCTTTCCGGTCGCTGCGACCGTTAATTGCGGTTCAGGAGCGCTCCCAGCCGGATTCGAACCGGATTCACCAGCCGGTCACGTGACGCACCGGCCAACAGCCCCAGGCCATCGGGAGCAAGCGAGTGCCGCAGATGCCGCTGCGGCGCCGTGGGAGTTAGGGCATCGGCGTGCCTCCTTCGTAAATCTCGACCGCCGGCACCGCGCCGAGGGGTTCCAGCAGTGCAATCTCTCCGTGCAGCCCGCCCAGCAGCGTGGGCTCAGGGCGCCAGGTGTCCGCCTCCAGCAGGCGCGCAAGCTTCCGGTCCCACTCGCGCCACTTCTCAGCGTCGAGCATCACAGGCGAATCGACGAGCCGGCGCGCTCGCTGACCATGTTGAACGTCTTGCCGAGAAGCGACTCCAGGTCTTCACACCCGACCGCGCCAGCGACCAGCGACAGATACGTCATCGCATCGGCAACGGCATCGAGCACGTCATCGTTGGTCAGGTGCGCTTTGCGCTTCTTCTCGCCGGTGACGCCCAGGACGGCTGCAGCAAGCTCGCCCACCTCCTCCTGGACGCACGCAACCAGCGCCATCAGTGGGTGCGGCGGCGCAAAGGCCTCCTTCTGTCGGGCCAGGTTCGCGCGGTGAAATTCGTTCAGGTGAAACTCTCGCTGGCATCCGTAACCCATGGTGTCTCCTTTGTTGGTGCAACTCGGACAGCGGTGCGCGTACCTCGCGCCGTGCGGTGAATCGACGTATCCGGAGCCTTTGCAACGGCCGCAGGTCACGCGCGACACCGGGGCAGCGCCGTTGATGCGGACCGCCCCGGTGTCTCCCTGCGGATCCGCCACGCGCCGGGCAATGGTGCCTTTCGGCCTTTTGTGCCACGCCGGTTCATGCTCGCCCGCTCAATCCGGTGGCCTCGTGCAGCTCCAGCCACTCGACGGCCGACAGCAGGGCCTCGCGACGCGTCTCCTTGCCGGCGTAGACGTACTGACGTTCGCCGGAAACCGTGACCTCCACCCTCCACGCCCTGGGCGCGGTCTGCATCAGGACGATCGACACAGGGGCCGCGAGACCGGTCAGCGTGCATCCGGACGGCGTGCAGCACATCAGCCCGCAGAGGTGGCCCATGGTCAGCTGCCCTTCAGGCCGTCGCCGATGTAGTGCTTCGCCCACTGCTCGGCGTTGCACTCGTCGCACAGCTCGCGCTCCAGCCGGCGGTTGTACAGCCGCTTCGAGATCCAGGCGGCCAGCAGGTTGGCGACGACGCCGGCCGCGATCATGTCGACGGTCAGCACGGCCACGACCACGACAGCGCGAGCGAAGGTCACCGCGCGCCGCCCTGCAAGATCGCCTTGTTCACCCGAATCCCCAGCAGCGCGATCCGAAGCGCCTCGTCGAGCGACGGGGCCTCGCGGATGGCCTCGGCGATGGCTTCATGCACGCGCCCCAGCGCTGCCAGACGTTCTCGCAGACGCTCGGCCGTCTGGGCGACGGGAGGTGGCGCCACCCATCCGGCCGGCTTGGCCGCGGTGACAGGTGGGTCGATCCACTCGCGGCCCCAGTCGTCGCGGTGGACGATCGCCTCATGCCCGGCCCCTCGCATGCAGGGCTTCCCGAACGGGCCGCGCTTCGCGCAGGCGAGCAGGCCCATCACCGCCACCCCCGCTTTCCGCGAGCGTCAACGCCGTTGGTGGCGTCGACGTTGCCGTAGCGGCGGCGTCGTGGCGGGTTCCCGTCCCGGCCGAACCGCTCGATTTCGAGCTTCACCAGTTCGGCCATCGAGATGCGCTCGGGGCGCGTCTTTTCCTCGACAAACTCGGTCGGCGCTGCGTCGTTGTCCATGCCTCGGTTGTAAACAACCGTTGCATCACGATCAAGGGAAAACGTTGCGAATCGTGCAACGGTGCGTAACCGTTGCGTTCTTAGTCGGCGCGCTTCTTCTCGGCGAGGGCGTCGATCTTGGCCTGGACATCGGCCGGGACGTGGCCGCGCTTATTGATCGAGCGCACCGTCGTGTAATTCATGCGGAGAGCGTCGGCCAGCGCCTGCAAGGTCACCAGGCCCAGCGTCTTCGCGGCATCGGTCATCGGGCGCCCCTTGGTGGCAGGCGTGCCCCGGTGCGGCCCTCGTGCAACAGTTGCGTTCATGGCCCGAACCGTGTCATATCCGTTGCGTGCCTGCAAGCCCTCCTGAGCGTCTGCCGCCGCCTCCAGTGCCTCGGCGTACGCCAGCAGCTTGGCGGCCTTCGCGCGAGCATCCGCGGCATCCTTCCTCATGTTCCGGGCTGTCGGCACGGCGCAACGGTAACACGGTTGCGCTGCCTGTCACCTGGTGCCTTGGCTGCGTTCACAGGGAGGTTCGACGATGAAGCTGGTTATCCAAGGCGCGCCGGTCACCAAGAGCAACAGCCAGCGCATCTGGCGCGGCCCTGGCGGTCGCCCGCGCGTCGTCCAGTCGGCGGCCTACGTGGCATGGGAAAAGAGCGCCCTGGAACAGCTCGCGTGCCTGCCGCCGTCGCCCGCCACGAATATCCCGGTTTCGCTGCGGGCCATCTTCTATCGGGCGAAGCGAATCGGCGACTTGGGGAATCTGCTGAAAGCACTGTGCGATGTCATCGAGCGCGCCGGCATCGTCGAGAATGACCGCCTGATCGTGTCGTTCGACGGCTCGCGGCTGGCCTGGGACAAGGTGCGGCCACGCGTCGAGTTCGAGCTTGCGGTATTCTCGGAGGCGTCATGACCTGGACGTTCAAGCAGCCCGTGCGCACCCCGGAAGAGCAAGCCGCGTTGGACCGGCTCGCCGACTCGATGGACACCGCCGTGCTCGAGCAGCTCGCGTTCATCAACAGCCACCGAGAGCACTTGGTCCGGGCGTTCATGGCCGAGACTGGCCTGATGCCGTCCGAGTGCGAACTGGTAGAGCAGCGCCAGGGCGACGGCAGCCTCACGGTCTACCTGCGCAAGCGGAAGCCGTCAGAGCCCGCGGGCCTGTAGCAGCCCGCGCGCGGCCGGCACGTCGGTGGACCATTCGATCCGCAGGTGGCCCGGGTCGACGATTCCGCGCCGCCCCTGCGCGACGTGCATCAGCTCGTGCCGTAGCACCGTGTCGCTCCAGACCTCGCCGTGCCAGCTGACCGAGGTCTCCCACGGCGAAATGGTGTAGCCCTCGCGGCACCCACGGCCGCTGGTCAGCAGGACTTCGAAGCCGGCGTTGCCGCTGACCGGGTCGGTGCACGTCAGCTCTGCGCCCGTGGCCACCCGGACGCGAGGGGGCGCGTCGGTGCGCCCGTACGCCTGCCAGACGAGCGCGACGGCCTCGCGTAGGCCGGGCAGTTCCTGGACGTCGCCACGCACGCCGACGGTTGCGCACGAAGCGCACGCGCCGCCCAGACCGGCGAGGATCAGTAGCCAGCGGAGGCGGCGCATCGTCTACTCGGCAGGCTTTGTGCCGTCGGCGATAGCCGCCAGCGCGTCGTCGAGACGAAGGCATTCTTTCAGGTTCGGCATCGGGTTAGTCGGCGCGATCAGGGCCAGCTTCCCGTTGCAGAAGTCGTTTCCGGCACTCGCGTCGTACAGGATTCCAACCACAGGCGTTCCGTTGGTCGGGATCAGCATCACCTTGTCGCCGTTCTTCGCTTCTCGTCCGTTCTTGTAGTGCATCTGGTCTCCTTGGTTATTGGTTTCGAATCCGTGCGGTCACGCGGCCCCTTCGGTTGCGAGCGCTTCAATCAGCGTTGCGTACGGGTGTCGATACTCGACGTGCCCTGAATCCCAGATGTCACCCTTCGCCCCGTGGATGATCAACTTGCTCCCGTCGGGCCGGTATGCCAGCGACCGCAGCCCCTGGGCCGTCGCCGTCTCGTACAGCGCGCGCCAGAACGGTTCGGACGCTGGCGACTGGTCGAAGTTCGGGCCGCCAGTGGCCTTGCGCCGGCGCAGGTCTGCGGCCCGCCCCAGCTGGTGCCAGTCGTGGGACATGCCACGCGACGCGCGACCAGCGGCCACCGCCTTGGAGACCTCTTCAACGGTGCGCGCCGTGCTGCCAACAAACACGTCGTATCCGCGCTCGGCCATGCCATCGATCACCCGCCAGATGCGTTCCCGCGTCTCGGCGGTAAGGCGCTGCATGCGAGCTAGCTCGGCGGGGGTGAGGTTCATTTTCGGCGGGCCCTGTCACTGGTGATCGCGCTCGCCCGGTCAGCTGCCCTCCCGGCCGCCTGCGCCGAGAGCTGCGCCGCCGGGATCTCGGTCGGGATGATGCCGAGCTTGTTGGCCTCGTCCGCCAGCCCCTTCAGCAGCGGGCCCAGCGGCGCGGCCGGCGGGTAGACGAGCGCCGCGCCGTTGGCCAGCAGCACGACGATCGACTCGGCCGCCTCCAGCTGCGCCGCTGTCACTCGGCGCTCCGAAGCATCGCAGCCAGCCGAGGCGCCAGGACAGCGCGGGCGAGGGCAGGGGATGCCACCAGGCAGACGACGCCCAGGGCGTACTTGCTGACCTCGGGGGCGTGCCAGGAGATGGCGGTGGCGGCGCCCAGCGCGGCGATCGCACGTACGGTGGCGGGCCAGTCGCGTCCACCGCCAACGACGTGTGCAGCTGCTACGGGATCCATGAGGTCACCAGCCTTTCAACGGTGCGAGGGGCGAGCGCAACCACGGCCAACAGCGCAACGCCCGCCCAGGCGAGCGCGTCGGCGAGATCATCGATCGTCCAGCGCCGCATGGGTCAGACCTCGGAGGCGAAGAACTGACCGGCCACCACTTCGGTGCCGGACTGCTGGGGCAGCTGGAATTGAATCGCGGCCCACGGACACGCCCACGTCGAGAACTTGTCGGTGATGGCTCCCGAGAACGCCACCGAGCCGAACTGCTGAACCCCCGGCGCCGACGCGACGCCGGCCGCGCCAAATGCCGCCGTGACGTCGACGAACGTTCCCGGCATCTGGACGGGCCTGGTCGGATCGTAGTCGTTGGCCGCGAAGATGCGCCAGGCCGTGGCCGGGTTGGCGCCGACCGCCGCAACACCGGAGCCGGTGCCCTGGATGTTGATCGACACCGACGAGCCCTTTTTCACCACGAACTTTTTCGAGAACAGCGTCACGGCGCCGGTGACGGTCGCCTTTCCGTCGACGCCGATCGTCACGCCGGCAGAAGGGAGCCACGGGGCCGGGTCGGTGATTACTTCAAGGTCGCTCATGATTCTTCCCCCGATGTTGAGTGATAGGACTTCGCCAGCCGCGAGGCCGTGGCGCTGGATGACGGGTTCGACTTGGCTTGGCCGGCCTGCTGATCGAGCACGCCCTGAATGGCTTCCTGAAGGCCTGGCGCTGCGAACGAGCCCAAGATCTTGGACAGCTGCGCCTCTTTGTCCCGGGGCAGCCGCCAGCCGCCCTTGGCCGTCTGGACCGCCAGCGCCTCGACAATCTCGGCGGTCAGCATCTCGAAGATCGGCGGGTAGCATGCCGTGATGCAGTCGACGGCCAGCGACGTCAAGCGGCCCTCGTGCATCCACTCCAGCGCGTACAGCGGCTCTTCGGCGATGGTCACGCAGCGGCCCCACCGGTAGATGTCCGAGGACGACGGGTCACGCTGGTTGACGCCGGTCATCTGGACGGCGGCGTTGTGGGGCATCTGGTCGGTGACGTAGTTGATCACCCGGAGCATGGCGCCCGTGTAGCCGCCTGACAGCTCGGGGGACGCTGGCAGCCCGCCGATCATCTTCGAGAAGGCCGTCACGTCCTCGACGTCGAACGCCTTGACCGCCTTCGAGAGCTTGCGCCAGTCGTAGCTCACCTTTTCGAGCGCCAGGGCCGGCCACTCGTCGCCCGCCACGTACGCCCGCACGGCGCGCCGAACCTTGCGGGGGATGCCCGCGGCGCGCTCCATGTCGGCGACGGTGAGATACTTCGGCTCGCCCTCGACGAACGAAACGAATCCGGTCACCGCGACCAGTAACGATGGGTCAACCATGGGTCCGGCTCCGCGCTGAACGAATGTTCGGGATTGAACGCGCCAGGCGCCGCGTCACCATGGGCCGATGAGCGACAACGACGAGGCGACCAAATGGGATCGTCGATTCGGGAAGGGCGCACACTTCCTCTGGGTCGTGGCCGTGGCTTTCATTGCGTTCACGTGGTGGTACGCCCGCTGAGCTATTCATCGCCGATGCTCCCAATGCGATCACTGGAGAGCTTGGCGGCGATGCGTCCCGCAGTGTGCTCGCCGAGTTCGCGCGTGATTTGGGCGCCAAGCTCTTTCGCTCGCGCCGCCCGCTCCACCTTCGATGCAGCGGCGTCGAGGTGGCGAACCATCTGCGGAAGGCGCTTCGCGATCTGGTAGCCGCCTTCAGCCACGAGCGCACCGGTCAAAACCTTGGCGTCTCCGGTGGCCAGGGCATGAGCGAACGCGCCGCCGATGCTGGCCTTGTGGACCCCGGAGGCGACTGCGTTCGCCAGCGTTGACCTGCCCTGCGCGGCCTTGTTCGCCCGATCGGAGAGCGCTGCCATTGCGCCGAGCAGCTGGTGGGCGCGTTCGTTCCCCAGCTTCAGCGCGGCAACGTCCACGCCCGGCGTGGCCTCGGCGGACCGCTCCACCGCCCCGGAGAACACGCCGTAGATCGCGCGCTTCACATCGGTGCCGAAGGACGTGTTCTCTTCGGCAAGATCCTTGAAGGCACCCTTGCCGATCGAGCCCTTCATCTTGCGGATCATCGAGCCGGACAGCACCTGCCCCTCCTCGGGGTAGTTGCGCTGAATGAAGTCCTTGTATCGCTCCAACCCCTCGGCGAGTTCGGGGTGGCCGGCGTCCCGAAGCGCCTGGGCTTTCATGGCCAGGTCGGTCCGCACGGCGAGCGACGTCGGACCGGTGCCAGCCGCGTCGATCGCCTTGTAGACGGGGCCGAGCGTCGTGGCCTCGTTTTGGTCAAGCACCTTCTGGACGCTCTTGGCGGCCTTGTCGGGATGTGCCGCCGCGGTGACGGACAGCTTTCCACGGAGCCCGGTTTCGTCGGCAACCTTGATCAGCCGCTCGCCGCCTTCGCCCGCGGCCGCCACGACATTCGACCCGAGCTTTCCCTTGGCGACGCCGCCCGCCTCGCCACGGGTTACGTTCGAAAGGATGCGAGCGGCTTCGCGCTCTGGGGCGCCACGAAACAGACGCGACGTCACCGCGCCTGCCGTGCCGCCGACCACCGCGCCGCCAAGCGCCCCCTTGCCAGCCCCGGCGAGCGCATCGGCAGCGCCGCCGCCAGCCTCCAGCGCATCACCGGCGCCCTGCGCGGCACCAAAGCCCGCCCCGACCTTCGCGGCCTGGACAGCCTTCGAGGCCATGCCGGCGCCCTTCGCGACGCCCCCCAGTGGTGCGGCGAGCTGCAAGCCCGTGCCGGCGACGGTCCCCGCGGTGGCCGCTATCGGATTGTCCTGTGCAGCGCTGGCGTCCGATTCGTTGATGCCCTTCAGCGCGTCGCCGTAGGGCTGGCCGCTGATGGTGCTGGAGATCTTCGCGGCGATCGGGTTGACGAAGTTCGACGACACGGCCGACGACGCCTTGCGAACGAACGTCTCGACGGGCCCGCGGCCCTCGGTCTTGACGGGGGCTGCTGGCGCCGCCGGCTCGCCCTTGACCACCGGCGCAGCGGCTCGGTCTGCCTTGATGGCCGCGATGATGGCGTCAGGCTTCGCGCCCTTGGCCTCCATCTCTTCCCAGCGCGCGTGTTCCGCCTCGGTGAGGGCCATCAGAGCCCAGCCTTTGCCGCAAGGGCGTCGCGCGCCGTCTTGATGGGGTCGGGCTTCTTGCTGAACGCCGTCCCCGAGCCGCTGGCCACATTCGTTGCCCGCTCTGCCGCCTGATCGGGCGCGCCGCCGGTCAGCTCCGACAGCTTGATGCCGAGCGACTTGGCGTTCTTTCGCAGGTTGGCCGCGAACTGCTTTGGTGTGGCACCAGTGAGCGCCTGCTCGCTCTGGGCGCGGGCAATGTCGGACTCGGTGATTACGCCGCCGTAGTTCTTCGCGGTGCGCGTCTCCTGCTGCATCAGGCGGCCGAACATGTCGCGCTCGGTGTCGTCCTTCAGGTTCTCTTCAGCGGACTTCCGCGCGACGCCGAGGTACTGGCCGAGCGCGCGGCCGGGCGGGGGATGCTTCTCCAGTTGGCGATACGAGATGATCGCCTCCTGGACGGCCTTGAACTTCTCCGGGTGCTTGTCGATGAGGGCGGCTAGGTCACTGGTGGCCGACAGATCTGCCTCCAGCTCGCCGATCGCCTGCGCGCTGCCCTTGCGCGCGGCCGCTGCATCCTCGGACGTCTTCCGAACGTTCGTCACCAGCTGCTGCAACTGCGCCGGCTTGCCCCGGAGCGCGGGGAATAGCCGCTCGGCCTCGGCGATCACGATCGCTTCCTTCTCGGGGCCACGGTTCACCCGCGCGAAGGCGGACAGCTGCGAAAGGGCGTTGCTCGGTGCCCCACCGCCGCCCGCGTGCCCCGGGACGACTTGCATCGTGTCGGTGACCTTCGACGAAAGGATCTTGCCGAGGTTCGCCTGTTGCGCAGCCTTCTCGGCGGCAAACTTCGCTTGCACCTCGGCCGCGGCGACCGTCGCGCCAGCTGGGCCGAGCGCCTTCTGTTGGGCGTCGTAATGCTTCGAGATGTAGTCGAGCGCTTGCAGGCGCTGGGCGGTCAGGTGCGCGAATGCGTCCTTGGCCTGGTTCTCCAGCTCCGTGCTGTACCCGTGCCGCTCGGCCAGCGCTTTGTAGTCCTCTTCCAGCGCGGCCTTCTTGGCGTTGAACTCCTTCGCCACGTGCCGGTCGATCAGCCCAAGCGCTGCGTTCGCCGCGGGCCCGATGCCGCCGCCGTTCTTGGCCACGAGAGCGCCGAGCACCGACACGGCGCCGAGCGCGACTTCCAGCCCCGACCACCCCTCGAAGCCAGCCGGCGCCTTCGCCTTGTTCGCCTCGATCCGTCGCTGGATGGTGTCGATGTCCGTGTTGACGGCCTGAATCTTGTCCTGGCGCGCCTGCTCTTCGGCCTGCGCGAGCATGTTCTGGCGCGCGGTTTCGTTCGCCGCCGCGTCGGCCCGCTCGCCTTCGATGCGCGCCTTCTCCTGGTCGATCGGCTCCTGCTGTTTCGCAGCGGCCGCCTTCTGGTCGATCGCAGCCATGCCCGCCTCGAGGCCGGCGGGCAGGTTCGGATTGGCCTCGGTGTGCTCGACGGCGCGCGAGCCCTTCGCCACGTGCATGCCAGCCGGCGCGGGCGCAACTACGGGGGGCGCCATCGAGAGAGCCGGGGCAGGGGGAGGGTTTCCGGTCGCCGCGACCGGTAAGTCAGCAGGCGCCGCGCCAGGCAGCGCCGCCGCGAGCTCCACCGGGGGCGGCGCAGTGGAGGCAGGCGCGCCAGCGGCGGCGAGCTGGGCGTCCAGCTCCTCGGGGCTCAGCTGCACATCGCCAACGGCCATCAGGCGGCCTGTCGCTTCCCGCTGCCGAAGTGGTGGTACAGGTCGCTCATGCCGGCCAGCAGCGCGGACACCGCCATCGGGATATTCAGCGCCTTGACGCCGTTGACCTCTTCGACCATGCCCTTTCCGAGCGGACCGGCCTTCTCGACGTCCTCGGCGATCACTCCCAGGTGATCGCGCCCCTCGGTGCCGGGCTCAGGTAGCCCATGAGCACCGAGCTTGCCGGCGTCGTACTTCCACGTCTTGGGCAAGATCGAGGCAAACATCTGCCGCGCCTCGGGGGTGCCGGGCTTGACGTCCGTCTTCACCTTCTCGGACGACAGCGCCGTCGCGATCGCTGGGCCGTACTTCATGCCGGCATCCACCACGCCGCCCAGGTTCAGCGACGAGCCGCCGCCGCTGGGGTTCGCGGCAATCAGGCTGCCAGCCGGCGTGGGCGTTCCCTGCTGCCCCTGTGGCGACGTCAGGCCGGCCAGGGACTTGAACAGATCGGTCATCTGCGCGGACGGTGCCGGCGCGATGTCCGTCTTGACCGTCTCGCTCGACAGACCGAGCTTGTCGGACGCGTCGGCCCAGATGCTCTGGTGGTCCTTGTCGAAGGTCGCCTTGTTCAAATCGCCGGTGACCTTCGAGGCGCTGCCCTGCACTGCGGTCGAACCGGCCTGATTTCCAGCCTGCGCCATGCCGACGCGGTACCCGGCATCCGTCTGGTTCGTATTGATCTGGTTGGTCGCGTTGTCGCGCTGGGTGTTGGCGTCGAGCTGCGCCTGATTGCCGGCGCTGGTGATGTCCTGGCCTCGCGTCGCGGTGCCGCTGGCGGTGATGCCCTGGCCGGTGCTGGCGATGCCCTGGCCCACGGTGGAGATCGCGGAGCCGGTGCCGCCGATCGCAGTGCCCGCCCCGAGCAACCCAGATCGCGCCTGGTCCTGCTCAGCTGCGCGCTGGATGCCGCCAGCGGCCGCGCCCTGCGCACCTGCCACGCCGGCGCCGTTGATGGCCGCACGCAGCGCCATGGCGCGCCCTGGGCCGCGCGCCGAGGCCGCGCCGCCGTACATGGCCGCAATGTTCTGGCCGGCGAGGCGGTTGGCGCTCAGCTCTGCGACGCTGGGCGTGTTGCCGGCGAGCACGTCGCGGTAGGACTGCGCCGCGTCCCGCTGAGTGGCGAGGCCCTGTCCCAGGACGCCAGCGCCCTGCTGCTGCACGCCCAGGGCGCCAGTCTGCACGCCAACGCCAGAGCGCTGGACGGCGCGGTCCATGTTGCTCTGGTCCGTGTTGATGTTGACGCCGGCTTCGACGGGCGCGCCCCTGCCGGTCCCGCGGGTCGCCATCGCCGCGAACTTGTCGCGGTTCGCAGCCGCGTCGCGGGTGTCCTTGGCGAGCTGCGCCGACGGATCGAGCAGGTTGCCGTTGGCGTCGACCGCTGGCGGGGCTCCAGGGGCTCCAGGTCGCGCTTGAGGATCGGCAAACGAGTGGACCGCGTCGTTGAGGACGCCGGCCGTTGCTTCGGCGCCGCGACCACCGCCAGCGGTCTCGGCGACCCACGTCGGCAGAGCCGTCACCGGATTGGTCTCCAGTGCAACCTTGCCGATCTTCTTTACGAAGCTGCCAAGTCCCATGGTTCCTCCACTCTACTCAAACCTTGGTCATCCGTTGGGTTGCTTGTGTGCGCCCCAGGCCACTCACAATGCCGAGGTCCGCCGTGATCGACTGCAACGAAAACCCGGCGGATGGCCCGGACAATGACGCGTCCGACAATGTGAGCTGCCAGGAAGCGGCAAACCGCTTCTTTGGGCGCACTTCGGGTTTCAGAACGCCGTCGCCAATGGCCCCGAGCGCAAAGCTGTACGACGTGACCACCGCCGCGGACGAGTTGTAGCTGAGCGTCGCGTTCAGGGTGCAAAGGCCACGGATCCGGCCGAGCAGCTGCAACGCGAACAGGCAGAAGTACCCGCGCAGGCCAGCCGGCGACATGATCGAGAACTCCAGCGTCGACGGGATGAACGATGAGCCGTCCGCATAGGCCCCGGGCGTCTCCTGCCACACGATGCCGTCGGTACCCACGTAGCAGGGCACGTCCCGCCAGATGCACGCGGACGATGCAGGCTGGCCGGCGAAGGTCATCCACATCTTGAATTCGGTGTCCCAAACCAGCGTGTTGCCGGCCGCGGTGTAGAGCCGCACCTGGCAGAGAGTTGGGATCTCGACGCCCGCGGTGATTGCCGAGGTCGCCAACGTGTCCTCGACGTCGCGCCCAACGAACTCGTCCGACCAGTCCCAGCCGAGCAGGCGCAGACCCTTTTTCGACTGGTAGAAGATGCCAATGCTCGAAACGATGAGCGGGCTGTTGGGGAGCGCGCCCGTTGCGTGCGGCAACTCGAAGGGGGTGGGGATCTGAAAGCTCCCGCCCGCGTTGTCGGGGAACTCTCCAGTGACCGTCCAAATGCGAGTCTCGGTGAAGACCACGACGGTGCGGTCACGCCCAACGATGCCGGTCACATCGCCCGTCACGCGGAACAGGAGGCCGTCGAAGTAGCTCACCCCCTCGCCGGGGACCGCTTCGTTGCTGACCCAGACGGCGCTCTTGTCCTGATCGATGCCCGCCAGGAAGGTCCGGTTCTGCGCACGGGCGATCATCGTGCAGCTGGCGGGTGGGAGGTGCTCGTACGGCTGTCCATTCGTGCCGTCGCCCGCGTAGAGCAGCCGGTTCGTTGCCCAGTCGGGGGTTACGGTGTTGTCGACCATCGTGTCAACGAACGTCACCGAGTCGGCCGTGAAGGGCAGATTCAAGATGGGCGTGCTGTTTTTGAGCCGGAACACTCCGGGCTGAGATGGGTCATCCCCGTAGACGTTGATCATCACGTCGAGCCGCTCTGTCAGCCGGTACGTGGGGATGGTGATCAGCAGGTTGTGGTTGTTCGGCGCGACGAAGCCGACGGTGGGCGAGGGCGCCGATTCGTAGACGTTGCCGACCGTGTCGCGCCATTCGTACGTTGCGCGAAAGCTGTAGGTCTTTCCGGGCGACTTCGACGTTCCAGAGCCGTTGTCGGCAATGGTCAGCGTCTCGGGGAACACGTTGAAGCCCGCTTCGGCCGCGTTGTTGCCGCCGTCGAAGATCCAGGGGATTGAGCCGGGGTAGTGCAGCACGCCGTTCAGCTCTGCGGGCTTGCTGGTCACCGCGTTGGCCGAGAACTTGACCAGCGAAATTCCCTGAATCTGCGTCCCGATGGGAAGGCCCACAGTGGCGCCGATCGAGGTGTGCGCGGCCATGACCGGAATCAGCGCATCGTTTCCGATCTGGGTCACCCACGGCGGCTGGCCGTACGTGGTGCCGAGCGTCGACCACTGCGCGCCCTCGATTCCGACCTTGCCCACCACGCGGCAGTTGTTCGACAGCTCGATCAGGAAGAGCGTCGGCTGGATGACCGAGTCGTAGCGGGCGAGGGCGTACCAGATTTCCCCGCCCGCGGCATCGACGCCGCCCTTGAAGGCGCGCGAGGCGATCGAGACGGAGCGCCGCTTGGTGGACCCGTCCCGCTTGATCTGGGAGTTGTACGGGATCGCCAGCTGCCAGGTGTCGTAGAACAGATAGGTCACGCCGGCCGCGGTGTCCCGGTAGCCGCAGAAGTTGCAGTTCCCCGCCGCCGCGTCCTTGACCGTCGTCGAATCAGTGCTGAGCGTGCTGGAGAACTGCCACAGGCGCGTGCCGTTGGTGGCGTCGCACGTGGCGAAGTAATACTTGCGCGAGCCGCCCGCGGCGAAGGGGTTCTGGGACAGCCAGCACATGTTCTTGGTGAACCCGTCGGTCGCAATCGTCGCGGTCGATCCGTAGGTCTGCGTGGCAGGGTTCCAGATTCCGATCTGCGTGTTGTTCGACGACGCGACCTTGCACGCAATCAGAAAGGTCCCTTCGGGCAGCAGCTGCACGTCGAACGGGTACCCCGTGGCGTCGTGGCTCGCGAGCGTGAACGACGTGACGGTCAGCAACGGGTCGTAGGTCGCAACGATGCGCGTGACCAGCATCGACGTCCCGGCCACCTTGGGCGAGAACAGGTAGAAATAGCCGTCGCCGGGCGCGAAGGCCTGGACCTTGTATTGCGGCTGAAAGGCGAGGGTGGTCGGCTGGTCGACCTCGTGCCCCGCCCAGTCGAACACGTCGCGGCCGCGGACCGAGAACTTCACGCCGGCTGCCTGGTCATACCAGGCGATGATTTCGTTCCCGCTCGCGGCATCGTACGCGTGCGCGGGGCAGACCTTCTGATACATCGACTCCGAGATCACATCGGTTGACGAAGTAAAGTTGAAGCCGGCCCGGTTGTAGATGATCCATTCGTTCTTGGCGGTGTTGTGCGAGAACACGGCCTGGCCGTTGTCCAAGACGAGGGACCGCCCCAACGTCGTCAGGTGGTACGGGTTGAGCACCGTAGAGCCGCTGGGCGAGTCTGTCGTGGTCGGGAGCGAGCTTGCGCCGTAGCGCTTCGTGAACTCGACGCCAGCGCCGTCCTTGCGCCCCTTGAGCACCTGGACGTTGACGGCGCGGGTCAGCTCGCCAGGCACGCCCAGGTTGTTGGGGGCCTTCTGCGCCATGCCCTTGAGCAGGATGGGCAACAGCTGGTGTTGAACTTCGCCGGCCATCACTCGCCCCACATGCGCAAGAGGTTCTGATAGGCGAGCCGCGTCGGGACGTCGCCCGTGCGGATCGAGGCGGCGTTGAGGTCTGCCACCAGCTGGCGCTTGTCGGCGTCGCGGATGCGCGACTGGACCCAGAGCACGACCACGAGGCGCTCGCCGCTCGTCACGGGTAGCACTTCGTGGACCGTGTTGGCCGGGTAGATGATCGCAGCGCCGGACCCGGTGGCGACCGGATCAGCGCCGGCCACGACCAGCCCGCCGCCTTCGTACTCGGTCGGGCCGGACAGGGCGATCGTGACGGCCAGATCGGTGCGCGCACCGTCAATAAAGGCCTCGTCCAGGTGCGGCCCGTAGGCGTCGCCCTCGCGGTAGCGCGCGAACATGGGGCGCGTGGTGACGTACGGGATTGCCACGCGCTTGAACTCGGCGCACGACGCAAGGGCGCGGTCGACGAGCGCCGACAGCGCCTCGTCCGTGCACTGCGCGTTGTGCTTGGCCCGCGCGGTGGACGTTCCGCTACCGTCCTCCCACGCAGCTGCGCCGAGGGCCGCGCGAAGGTGCGCGACCACATCGGGCGAAAGTGCGTTGGATACGACGATCATCAGCCTACCGTGTGGCGGATGCCTTCGACGTCGATGGTCACCACGTTGCTGGTGCCGGCGCTGGCCTGGCAGACCACCCCGGGCGGGAAGTAGAAAGGCCCCACCAGCTGGACCGTGCTGTTGGCGGGAATGTTCGCCACCGTGTTGGTCCCGAGGAACCGGGTACCGGCCGCGTCGGTTCCCTTGGAGAGCGTCACGGACACAGCGCTCGCGGTGGGGTTGTTCAGGTGGAACATCTGAACTTCGATCAGCTCAGCCGCGCCGGGCGTGAAGATGGTCGCGGGACCGGTCGCAATGAGGGCGGGGCCGTAGATTGATGCTTTTGTGCGTGCCATGGTTCAGTTTCCTTTTCGGGTTTGCGCGCTCATCCTGAGACCTTGACCCCGACGATCATGATCTCGCCGGTCAATTCCGTCGGCCCAACAGCCCCGCGTTCGACTTCAATGGAAATCGGCCCAGCGCGAAGGTTCGGCGGCACGAACGGCGGGACAACCAGGGGCGGCATCGCGATGCCGCCAATCTGAGCGCCCGCCGGCACAGTGAACAGCGGCATCACGTCATCGTGATTTGCGTTCCCTCCGATGCGAATGCGCGCGGTGGTCGTGACGGCGCCGCCAACCTTCGACCGCAGGATGGCGTACGAGTACATCGGGAAGAACAGGACGCCCTTCGAAGGATCCCCGAGGACTTCCGGCAGGATCAGGTCGAAGACGCCCGCAACCAGGAGGTTGATTGTCAGAGTTCCAAACGCAATTGCACCAATCATGCTGGCACCCCCCATACGCTGATTTTCCCGGTCATCGTCAGGTCAGCGAAAACGGTCAGACTGGTCACGTCGGTCGCGGTGTTCGTCCACTCAAAGGCGCCAACCGTCGTGTAGCTCGTCGCGTTCACGCCGGAGCTTCCAAGATTCGGCCCTGTGCGGCCGAATCGCTGGCGACCAGTGGTCAGCGGGTTGAAGTAGATGTCATGGTGACAGCGGTCAGGGTTGCCGTTGCCGAGGATGCCGACCTTCGCGTACCCGTTCGCGCCGAACGACGGATCGCCGACAGCCGCCGTGTTGAGCCAGTTCGCGAGCTGATCGTTGTAGTTGTTTCCGCTGTCGGCGTTGACTCGGAGCTTCACGTACGAGAATCCCGTCGACGACACGTCGAGTTCGATCCAGATGGTTCGGTAGGTGCCCGCGGCCCAGGTTGGCGTCGTGTACGTGGCACCAGCAAGCGCTTGCTCCTGGATCAAGATCGGAATCCACGCGCGGCCAGCGGTGACACCAGAATTCGTGAACGACGGCGCCGGGGCCTGAAAGGACGGCGCAAGGCCCGCGCCGTTGGCGGTCAGGACCCTGCCCGCGGTCGCTGGCGCCAGGACCGCGGCGGCCCCCGCGGCGTCGTAGATGAGAACCGAGCCCGCCGTCCCGGTCACCGGAATCCCACCGCCTGCCGTCTGCCACGTCGGCGGCAGGCCTGCGCCGTTCGACGTGAGCACCTTACCGGCCGTCCCCGGCGCGTAGGCAATCGCGGTGCCGCTCGCGTCGTACAGCAGCACGGCGCCTGGCGTCTGCTGCTGCATCATCGCCAGGGTGATGCTGTTGTTCGTCGGGTTCGGGGGCGCGACGCCCGTCGCTGTCAGTACGGGCTCGATGTTCAGGAGGTCGTATCCGCTCTGTGGGTAGACGACAATTTTACCGCTGGCCTTCGTCTCGGTGACCTCGATCTGGCACAGGCCGAAGTTGGCGACGTCGCCAGCCGACGGGGCGTAGGTGCCCGTTCCGCCAGGCCCAGGCGTCGCGGTCGCGGCGTTGATCACGATGGCGCCGTACTGATTGCGCATCGTGAGCTTGAGCGTGCTACCGGTGAAGTCGGCCGTGCCGTTCTCGTCGGTGTACGGTCCGAATTGGAACAGCTCGGTGGAGCCTTGCTTGCGCGTCTTCATGGCAACCGCCTTGGCAGGTAGGCGTCCTCGCCGTCCTCGCCGTCCTGGGCGTAGGTTCGCCGGACGGGGTTGGCATCGGCCTGCACCAACGTGAGTAGGAATTCACCGCACAGCACGCCGGACGCGCTGCCTGCATTGCCGGCGATGCCGATGGCCACCGAGTCGCCAGGGCTGAGGGAGACCGCCGCGGGGGGCAGCACGTGCCGGCCGCTCACGCTTCCGCTCGTGAGCGTCCACGACGCAATCGCATTCGAGATTACCGTCGTCTCGGTGGGGTTCTTGAACAACCCGATCCAGAGGTCGCCGAAGAAGAAGGCGAGCTGAACCGTGGTCGTGACAATCGCGCTGGTCGCCGGGAGCGCGAGGGTGGGGCCGTATTGCACCTCCGTGGACCCAGAATCGGAATTGGTCACCGCAGCGTCCACAGTGGCCGGCAACAGCCACAAGGGCGAGACGCCCGATCCGTACAGCTGAGTGAACGCGTAGCCCGGTCCCTTGGTCGCGTAGGTGAACGGGTACACGAGTGTCGGGCCACCGCCGAGGGTGACGCCGGCCGCGCCCTGGAGGCCGTTGGTGCCGTTCGTTCCGTTCGTTCCGTTGGTGCCCGCTGCGCCGGTTGGGCCAACTGGCCCGGTGGGCCCGGTCGCGCCCGTGATGGCCGGGACGTCCGCGCCGCCGTAGATCGAGAGCACCGACGTCATCTCTACGAACCCGCCTGTGGACGAGCCGCCCAGAGGGATCTCTGTGATGCAGAGCTGGAACGTGTCGGTCGCGGCGATCGTCACGCTGTGCAAGCCAGTGTCGAACTTGACGAAGCTCGCATTCGAGATGACCACGGACCAGAACATCACGACGTCAGGAGATCCGCCGCCGCCCGCCTCGAAGTTCCGTATGACTTCGAGATACAGCAGCGTGCCGGTGAATGCCGTGGAGTAGCTCACGACCTCGCCGGAGACCCTGACATAGTCCCCAGTGGTGCCAGGGAAGTACGTCTTCGGCGGGCGTCCTTCAGATTCGAACGTCGCTTCCGCGGCCGCGGCGAGCATGTACATCCGCGAGCTTCCGCCCAGGGTCTTGGCGATCGAGTAGGGCAGCATCGCCTTGAGCAGCGAGACCGTCGTTCCCGTCCCAGTGTCGCCCTTGTCGCCCTTCGCCCCGGCGCGGCCGTACGGCTCTTCCGCGTCGTCAGGCTCCTGTGGGTAGACGACGCGGCGGACGTCGACGGCTGGCGCAATGACGACGGGCGTGACGTTGATGACCTTGTTGCCCTGCTGATAGGCGAGGGAGGCCAACGAGTCGAGGTAGTCGTAGATGCCGACGTGGACGCGTTCGAGTGTCGGGTCAGGATTCCCCAGGACGCGGAGGATCTTCGCGGGCGGGCGAAATGGCTTGGGCTCTGGCATGGTCAGGCCCAGTCCTCATCCTCGTCGGCGTCCGCGTCTGGCGCTTGCGCTGGCTCGCTCTGGCGCCGGGGCGCCTCGGCCTCCATGCGCTCGTAGACGAACGAGGCCATGGCGAGCTGAGACGCGGGCGACAGCTTCGCCTTGACCAGCATCTGCGCGGCGGCGTAGTTGAAGACGTAGTCCGAATAGAGATCCATCTGTGCATCGAGCGTGTCGCCGTAGTTGACGAGCACCGGCGCCGTCGGGTGGTACCAAAGGCGGTAGCTCCCCGACATGTCGAGGTCATCGGGCGCGAGACGAACCAGGGCGTCAACGCGGTAGGTGCGGCGGCCGGCGTCGCGCGAACCGCGATTGCGCCACTGGAACACCCGGACCGGCTTCCAGCGTCCGTTGACGAAGAAGTCGAGGCCGCGCTCACGCACGAACGTCGCAGGCAGCGGCGCCGTGGTGGCGGTGCCCGCGACCGTGAACGGCGAGGACGTCAGGTAGGCATCGGTGTGGAGAAGCAAATAGGCGAGATACAGCCGGCGCAGCCCGTCGTTCAGGTACGTGGTGATCTCGGGGTCCTCACAAAGCGGATCTCCCTCCATGTCGGCAGATTGCCGAGCGGCGAGGATCAGCTGAGTGAGGGTGTGGGCCATGGCTCAGTGGAAGTCGTAGTGATTCGTGGTCGACGTTCCGCCTGGGCATCCGTTCGGCCCCTCCGCGCTGTACCAGTCGCTGTAAAAGTTCAGTTGGTACGCGCCCTGGAAGTCGATCGGCGAGTTGGGTCCAGCCGGGAGAAAGTTCGCCTGGCTGACATCAACCCATCCAGATCGCGAGACGTGGTAGGTGCTCTCGCCGGGGTTCTTGCGGTAGATCGCGCACGCCACCCACGCGCCGGAATTGCAGTAGCTATTCGAGTTGCAGGTCGGCGCGCCGTAGCCCCACAGGCTGAACGTCGACGAGCAATCCATTGTCTCCAGCGTCTGCGCCGAAGTGCCGACGGTGGTGTCTCGAGAGAGCGTCAGGTAGTAGCGCGACGGGTTCCCGAAGACCGCGCGGGTGTAGGTGACCGTCGCCGGCTGCACGTAGGTCAGCAACGGACCCTGGTAGCACTGCTTTGCGCCGACGTACGACATGGACAGCGCGGACTCAACGGGCGCGGCCTCTTCGGCGGGAGTGGGAGCGGTGCCGCACGCGGCGCAGAAGCCGGAGAA
>Ga0070673_100000418_pt1 | contig 22446 bp, 22 predicted proteins | sample KBSM23metaG_FD_65342 | JGI IMG/M metagenome (GOLD analysis project Ga0070673, IMG submission 65342) | Miscanthus rhizosphere microbial communities from Kellogg Biological Station, Michigan, USA - KBS M2-3 metaG | ecosystem: Host-associated > Plants > Roots > Rhizosphere > Soil ... | reverse complement strand
GCGAATGTCAGCGCGTAGAGGTGTTTCACATTGAGCCCGACCACCAGCGCTCCGGTGTAATTGTCGGCGCAGGCGCGTATCGACGTGCCAAGCATCGTGCTGCGGAAGAAAATGAACAGCGCGGCAGAGACCGCCATCGCGGCAAGCGCGGCATAGGCTTTGGTGGCATCGATGATCAGCCGGCCGAACTGAAAACTGTCAAAAGCATAGGCGACCTGCACGTTTTGTGAGCTGGGGCCGAACACAATGAGAAGCCCGTTGACGATAATGATTGCTATCCCGACCAGCAGGAGGAACTGGCTGTGCTCGGGGCGAGTGATGAAAGGATTGATCAACCCGGCCTGCAACACATAGCCAAATGCAAACAACACCGCCGCGATCGGGATCAGCATGACCAGCGGATCGAGACGAAGCGCCGAAAACAGCGTGACCGCGATATACATTGCAACGGTCATCATCTCGCCATGGGCGAAATTGACCACGCGCACGACACCGAAGATGACAGACAGGCCGAGCGCCATCAGGCCATAGACAAGGCCGGTCAGCACGCCGCTGACGGCGACATTGAGATAGACATCAATCGGCACGGACGAATCCTGATAAGCAATGATCCGGCCGCCGAGCCTGGCGGCCGGAACGCAGTCGCAGCGATGCTTGTCAGCCGCGTTTGTCGTATGGCTTTAACGGCCATTCCGGTTTGGCATTGGCTGCTTCCTTTGGCGCCAGCGTCACCAGCTTGCCGCCGCGATTTTGAATCGCAGAGCCCTTCAGCTTGTCATTCTGGCCCTTCGCGTCGAACATGATGCCCGGGCCGGGACTGACATTGTTGGTGATGTTGGTTGTGCGAATGGCGTCGGCGAGCGCCTTCGGGTCGGCCGAACCGGCGCGCTTGTAAGCATCTGCGGCCACCAACAATGCCTCGAAGGAATAAACATGGTTGGTGGACATATTCACGTCGGGATATGCCTTCGCCAGCGCGGCTTCCAAAGCTTTGCTGAGCTTCTTGTTGGGATCGTACCAAGGCACCAGGCTGATCGGACCGTCCGAAAGCTTGCCGAGAGTCTTGAGATACTGATCCTCATACCATCCCGGACCGATGCTCAGCACCGCCATCGGATTCCAGCGCTGTTTGACCAGCTCGCGGGTGAGTAGAATCGCGTCGTTGAGACGGCTGACCGCGATGAACGCTTCCGCGCCGGTCGCCTTGGCTTTTGCGACCTCCACCGAGAGATCGCGCGCGGCAGGATCGTAGGCGATTTCTTGCACAATTTGATAAGGCATCTCGAACTTCGGGAACATGGCGGCCATGCCCTTCTGGATCGACGTGCCATAGGTGTCGTTGACATGCAGCATGACCGCCGTTTTCGGCGCCGAGCCGGTGATCTGGAAAACTTCTTTTTGGTTGAGGAAGGCGTCACGCAGGATCATGACCCCGGTCGGAAAATTGCGGAACACGAACTTATAGCCCTGCTCCGTGATCGGCGGAGCTGCCGCAATATTGATGACGAGTGGAATGCCCTTCTGCTCAGCCACCTGAGCAATTGCTGAGGTCTGTCCCGAGTCGAATGCGCCGATGAGCAGCTGCGCTCCCTCGCTGATCAATTTTTCGGCCCGCGAACGCGCAACATCCACGTTCGTTTCCGTGTCCGCGTTCATGATTTGAAGCGACGGCAGACCGAGATCCTTGAGAAGGCCCGCTGAAATATCGACACCACGTTGGCAGTCTTGCCCGATGCTGGCCTGATAACCTGAACGCGGCAGAAGCACGCCGACCTTAAGAGCGGCGCCCTGTGCGCGAACGATGTTGAACGGCGTGGTCCCCGCAACGATGCCCGCGGCACCCAGCCCGGCACTGAAAGTTCGGCGGGTCACGGCCGCCTTCGACTGAGATTTCTTCTTCATCGGATGTCCTCCCTGGCCGAGCACGCGGCCCTTGCTCCGGATGATGCCGGATTTTTTCCAATCTTCACAAGATCGAAACCCGGCCGTAGCGACCTTCGCGCGGGCCGTTCGCCTATTCCCAATCGACCTGCTCATATTGTTGACTAGGACAACAAATTTCGTCAACACCGTTGGCCGAGGCTACCCCCATGTCTAGACCCAAGCACGTGACCAAACAGGCCATGCCGCTGCGCAAAACGCCGCAGAAGCGCGCGAACGCGCCTGTAATCGAGCTCGGCGTTCTCAACGAACGACTCGGTTATTTCGTCCGCCGGGCACAGCTTTGGGTGTTTCAGGACTTTATTCGGAGGCTGTCATCGCTCGACATCAGCCCGGCAGAATTCTCCGTCCTGGTGGTGATCGGCGCCAATACGGGGTTGTCCCAGGCGGAGCTGGCGACAACTCTGGGCATTGAGCGCGCGCGGCTGGTGCGCCTGTTGCACCGCCTGGAAAGGCGCGGCCTGACACAGCGGCTGCCATCGTCTGCCGACGGCCGTCGTCACGCGCTGCGGCTTACGGCGGAGGGCCAAAAGATTCTGGCGCGCGCCAAAGTGCTGGCCGCGCAACACGAAGCCGCACTGAAAGAAAGGCTCGGCGCCGAACGGCACCGGTTGTTGCTTGAAACGCTACGGGCGTTCTAGCGCCTATCCGCCAAACAGTCGTTCAACGGCCATCGCAATACGGAACAGGCGATTGTCCTGACCGTTACGGGCAACCAGCATCAAGCCAGCCGGGAGGCCACCGTCACGCGGGATCGGCACCGAGATGGCGCAGAGATCAAAGAAATTCACGATAAGCGTATTGCGCAACAACATCGCATTTCTGCGCGCGAATTCATCCGCCGGCGCGACCTCCTGTATCGTCGGCGCCACAATCGGGGTGGTCGGCAATGCCAGAATATCAATGTCGGCCAGCCGCTGATCCATCAGCCGGATGAGACGCGCGCGCTGCCGCACCATATCAATATAGTCAGCAGCACTGACGTTGCGTGCCCGCTCGAGCCTTACTCGTACATTCGGGTCAATGTCGTCGGCGCGGCGCGACATCAATTCGCGATGGATCGAGAACGCCTCTGTCGGCTGCACGCCGCCTTTGCTGTTGACGTCGGCCATGTCGGCAAGCAGCGCGAGCTTTTCTTCAGACAGGCGCGCGCCCGTCTTGCGCAATTGATCGACCGCTCCCGCGAAACGCTTCGACACGGTCTCGTCGAGATTCTCCAAAGGTGTTCCCTGCACGATGCCGACGCGAAGGCCGCCCAGCGGCGCGGGCTCGAGCGGCGCGAAATCTTCAGCCGCCATGACGGCGTCGGCCTTGGCACAGGCCTCCACCGTGCGCGCAATCGGGCCGATTGAATCGATGCTGTATGACAACGGGAAAGCACCGTCGGTCGGGATACGTTGACGGCTCGGCTTGTACCCAACGATCCCGCAGATCGCCGCCGGAATCCGGCATGAGCCGCCGGTATCCGATCCAATGGCAATCTCGCACATGCCATCCGCGGCCGAGACCACTGCGCCTGACGATGAGCCGCCGGGAACGCGCTTGCGGTCGGCCGGATTACCGGGCGTGCCGAAATGCGGGTTGGCGCCGATACCTGTGTAGGCAAATTCGCTCATATTCGTCTTGGCGACGATGATCGCCCCGCCCGCGCGCAGCCTGCGCACGACCGGCGCATCGGCGGTGGCCGGCTTGCCTTCTTCCGCAAAGATTTTGGATCCGGCTCGCGTAACCTCGCCGGCCACGTCGAAAAGATCCTTGATGCTCACAATCGTGCCATCCAGCGGGCCGAGCGAGATTCCGGATTTTGCGCGCGCGTCAGCCACATCGGCCGCGGCCTTCGCCTGCTCGCGATAGACGGTGAGACAGGTGCGTGCGCCTTCCCCCTTTAGGTCATCGATGCGGGCTAACGCGGCCTCAAGTCGTTCGCGTGCGGTATTCCGTGCCATGGGAACTGCCTCTTGGATCCTCTTGGATCGTCTCCGGGTGGGACTGTCGGGCCATTTTCACGTCCCGTCTAGCCCACTGCTCGACCATCGGCCTCTGTTCAGCCGGGGGACGCCTGTGCAATCAATTGGACAGGAAATAATCGAGAGAAGCGACCATGACCGCCAAGGGCAAGCATTCACCGCCGGGCAAAGGCAACATCTACGCTAAAGCCAACGAGGTCATCGTGAAGATCACTGGCGATGATACCGCTCGAACTTTCGAGGTGGTCGAGGAAAACTGTAAGCCCGGCTTTCAGTCGCGCGCGCACTATCACATCAAGGCTTACGAGACGTTTTATTTGTTCGAGGGCAGCGCGGACTTTCAGGTTGGCGATGAGTTGTTCCACGCCACGAAAGGATCCTGCGTTCACATCCCGCCCGGCGTTCCGCACCAGGTGACGTCGAAAGAAGGCGTGCGCATGCTGATGATCTACAGTCCGGCCGGTACCGAGGGAATGTTCGCGGACATGCATGCGCTCACGCAGGATCAGCTGATGAACGCAGAGCTCACCAAGCAGCTTGCGCTCAAGCACGACACGGTCATGATCGAGCAAAGCAAAGACGGGCGCGGCAAAGGTACGATTTTAGGCTGATCGGCGCCGTCACATTTCATCCTCAGAATTATCAACAGCGATTCTTCGGCCTTGCCTCGCCGCGTGAGGAATGTACGCTTTCCGACAGGTCGCCCATCTTCGGCTCTGCTGAACACGGATGGCCGCCATGACCGGACGGACATGGGACGTGGGTGCTGCTTGCAGTATCTGTGGCTTATGACTACCGGCCCTGGCTCTCAGTAACTGGTACCTCCGCTGCGGGTTTCGGCCTGCGCGCCAGGAATGGATCCGAGAGCTTGTGACGGGTGGACGACGGTCTGCCCGTTATGGCTTTTAGGGGCCCTCGCGCGAGTGCTTAGAGACTCGCGCCGTCAAATTTCTTCACCTTGAATTGCTCAGTGTCGACGCCGTCCAGGCAGCGCACGTTGAGCATCACCATGTCCCTGCCGCCCGGACCTTTGCCGTAGGCGTACGATTCGATACCGCACGTCTTGCAGAATGGATGATGAATCGCACGCTTGTTGAACTGATACTCCGTCATCTCATTCTCGTCTGAGAGCAGCTTGAAGTCCGACATCGCAACGGCGGACAGCAACCCGCCGACCTTGCGGCAACGCGAGCAGTTGCAGGTGATCACTTCCCCGATATCGGCTTGCGCCTCATAGCGAACCTTTCCGCACTGGCAGCCGCCGGTGTAGGCCTTTTTCATCGCTCACTCCTCTTTGCCGACTGTCGGTTGCCACCAAACTTCGTCGAAATTCGGCCTGCCGCCATTTGCCATTGTGAGAGGCCTCCACTTGAGCTGCCCCCGGCGGCTTGACCGCCCGCCACTCAACCTAGTTTAACAAGCCGGCATGTAAAGGAGCGGTGGCATGGCGGATCAGAAGACCGGGCTTGTCGTGACGGCCCATCCCGGTGATTTCGTTTGGCGCGCGGGCGGAGCGATCGCCTTGCATGCCAAGCGCGGCTATCGGGTCAAGATCGTCTGCATGTCATATGGCGAGCGCGGGGAGAGCCAGTTTGCCTGGAAAGAACCGGGCGCCACGTTGGAAAAAGTAAAAGCAGGCCGCAAGGACGAAGCCGAGCGCGCCGCAAAACTGCTCGGCGCCGAGATCGAATTCTTCGATTGCGGCGACTATCCGCTCAGGCTCAACGAAAGCCATTTCGACCGCATGGTCGACATCTATCGCGAGCTCAATCCGTCTTTCGTGCTGACGCACGCCCTCGAGGATCCTTACAATTTCGACCATCCCAACGCGGCTCACTTCGCGCAGGAAACGCGCGTGGTGGCCCAGGCGATGGGCCACAAGCCCGGCGCAAAATACAAATACGCGGCACCGCCGGTTTTCCTGTTCGAGCCGCACCAGCCGGAAATGTGCAACTACAAGCCCAACCTCATTCTGAAAATCGACGAGGTCTGGGAGCAGAAATACAAGGCATTCCAGATCCTCGCCGCGCAAAAGCATTTATGGGGCTATTATGAACGAGTCGCCCTCAACCGGGGCATCCAGGGCAGCCGCAACACCGGCGTTCCGATGACCTATGGCGAGGCGTATCAGCGACTGTTCCCGACCGTTGAGGAGATTCTGAAATGAAGCCCGTCGTCGTCCGCAACATCAAACGCGCCGACAGCAACGCCATTGGAACACTCGGCGCGGTCGGTGTCTCCACAGCGCACGAAGCTCTCGGACGATCAGGATTGATGAAGCCCTACATGCGGCCGATCTGGGCCGGGGCTCAGATTGCTGGCCCTGCCGTCACCGTGCTGGCACAGCCCGGTGACAACTGGATGATTCACGTCGCGGTTGAGCAGTGTCAGAAGGGCGATGTCCTCGTTGTCGGCTGCACGGCGGACAATTCGGATGGAATGTTCGGCGAATTGCTCGCAACAGCGCTACGCGCACGTGGCGTCGTTGGACTTGTCCTCGATGCCGGCTGCCGCGACGTCCGGCCGATCTCGGAAATGCGCTTTCCGGTCTGGTCGAAGGCCATTTCGGCAAAAGGCACCGTGAAAGCCACGCTTGGTGCGGTCAACGTCCCGGTGGTTTGCGCCGGCGTTAACGTTGAGCCCGGTGATGTCGTGGTCGCGGACGACGATGGTGTGGTTGTGATCCCGAAGAAAGTTGCCGTCGAGACCGCGCAGAAAGCGCAGAAGCGCAAGGACGACGAAGACGGAAAACGCAAGCAGCTCGAGGCCGGCACACTCAGCCTCGACATGTACAAGATGCGCGAGCCGCTTGCGAAAGCCGGATTGATCTACGTCGACCATCCGGAAGACAACTGACAGCGGTCATACACAATGCTGCGTTAGCGCGCCTGGCTGCCGCAAAATATATTTACGGGGTTGGACGAAATCTCCGCGCGGCCATAATTCCCAGAATAAGGAACGGCACCAGAACTACGCCCTGAGTCACCGAGAACAGCGGCTCGGACTGCGTCGGTGCCAGTTTTTGCAACGCCGGCACCTTCTGAAACGACTGCACGATCAGAACAAACACGTTAAGATAAAGCGCGATCAACGCGGTCGTGACGTAGATCCATCTCCATGCTCCGGCCAGGTGCTTCACATAGAGCGCATTGAGCGCGATCACCAATATCACGATTGATATCAGGCCAAAGACGATTCCCGGCGTGAGGCCACTGATCGGAAACATGAAGCCGGTCACGCTCGTAAGAATGGTGGTGACAAGAAACAATGCTGTCCAGCCTGGCAGCCTGCGGGCGCGAAGCATCCCTGCCAGCACAATGAGACCGCTGACAATCCCGACCAGACTGATAGCGACGTGAAGATTTGTGAAGTTGTCAATCGACAGCCCGGCAATCATCGGACACCTTTGCACCAAGACGTACAGTTATCTTCGCACATTGTCCCGTACGGACATGACGCTAGCAATACGACGAACGATGAGGCACTAGCGGTTGGCGGCGCTCCAGGGCGCGATGCGGCGGCCGACCCATTTCAGCAATGTGGTCAGCGATACGCCCAGGACCATCAATACAATCACCGGCACGAACGTCTTATCCATCGCGAAGACGTTTGCGTATTTTGTAATCATGAATCCCAGGCCGGAAATCGTCGTGTAAAATTCCGCGATGATCATACCGATCAGGCCGCGCCCGATTGCAAGGCGCAGGCCCGCGATAATGTAGGGCACGGCAAACGGCAGCAGCACGTCCTGCCACATTCTCCATTCGCTTGAGCGGAAAGATTGCGCGACTTCGATCATTCCCTTGTCGCATTCGCGCACGCCCTGATAGGTGTTGATCAGGATCGGGAATACCGCGAACAGGAAGACGACGATGATCTTCGCTTTCAGGTAAATCCCGAACCACAGGACGAGCAGCGGGACAACCGCAACCAGCGGCGTCGCATAAAGAGCATTGATCGGCAGGTCGAGCGCCCAGTCGAGCCAGCGAATTCGCGCCATCGCAACGCCAAGCGGGATGCCAACGACGATGGCGGTAACAAGGCCGTAGACCATGACCTCCAGGCTTTGCGCCAGAAAGTACGGCAATTCGCCGGAGACGGTCGTTTCATAGAAGGCGATCGCGATCTTGCTCGGCGAGGTGAAAAAGATCGGGCTAATAAAGGGTGCGACCATTTCCCAGACGATCAGGAGAACGACGACAAAACCATAACGATAGAGCGCGGCGTGCTCCCACCACGACGCTTTGACCGCGGCCGGCGCCTGCGCGCTGCCGGCGATTGCGCCGGAATCGACCTGCTGGGCAACAGTCATCGTCATCCTTTCGGGGCGCGCCCTACAGCGCGGTTCGTATGGCAGGCGCCGCCTCCGGCGCCCGCCCCATCGGTGAAGCGTCTACCTCAGAAAGCCGCAGTCGGGCAAACCGGCCCTTTCCACTCGCCAAGCTGTTCAATGGCTTTTTTGGCAAACGTTGTGTCGACCACGTCGTCGTATGTCGGCGTCTTGCCCTCTTTGATGTTGCCGACCTTGGTCATCAACTCGGCGGTGAAGTTCACGCGCTCCGGGCTCAAGCCGCTATTGGCATCCCAGATGCACTGCTTGACCAGAAAGTCAAAGCTCTCCGCCAGAACTTTTTCCGGGTAGCCGGTCTGTTTTACGAGAATCGGAATGATCTTGGCCCGATCCGTATACATGATCCGGGTGGCCTCGATATTGGCGGCGACAACCTTCTGCACGACGTCCGGATGATCCTTGATCGTCTTTTCGGTCGCTGACAGGAACGTATAGAGCGTCTTCGGCTGCAACTCCCACATGCGCGCGATGGCGTGCAGGTCCGGGACCTTGCTCTGCGCAAACATCTCCTGCTCGACGTGCAGGATGGCGGTGTCGACCTGATTGGCGACGAGCGCCGGCACGTCCTCGCTGGCGATCGTCACGAAGTTTACTTCTTTCGGATCGATCTTTGCGGCACGCAGCACGCTGCGGCTGAGAATGTCGGCGAAGCCACCCGGCTCCTGAATACCGATACGCTTGCCTTTGAGATCAGCCAGCGTCTTGATCTCGCTGCGCACAACCATTGAGGCTTCAAATTTCGGCAGATTGGCGGACAGTGCTTTCACCGCGGCGCCATTCGAGCGGCCAATAATCGTCGGTGCGCCGGGCGTGAGCCCGAACTCGATGTTGCCCGCGAGCAGCGCGCGGTAGACTTTTGTCCCGTCTCCGAGCGACACGATATCGACGTCGAGGCCGGCCTTCTTGTACAGGCCGAGATCCTTGGCGACGATGGCCGGCATGTGAACGATATTGGGCGGCGATGTCGGTATGCCGATGGTGATCTTGGTTTGCGCCTGTGCGGCGGCCGGCAACATGATCGCAGCGGCCAGCACCGCCAGCGATGATTTGAAGTTTTGCATCTTTGCTCCTCCCTGGATTTTTGTTGTTCGTGCGCAAATGGCCCGTGAAAGCGGGGATTTTGCCCCATTGTGTGTGCAAAAACAACGAAGCTTGGCACCGTAGTCCCGCCTGATGGCGCAACCTTTGACCGACAGCTAACGCAAGGGTTAAGGCACTTATCGGAACTGTGACCGGCGGCCATCATGGCGCAATTCGTCAGCGAGTACGGTAAAACCACCAAGCCGCCGCAACCCGACGGCCGGCTGGACGCGCCCGCTTTTCATCGCAACCACGAGGCGATCTGGTCAGCCATTGGCGGGTTTCTGGCGACACAAAGCGGCAACCTTCTGGAGATCGGCAGCGGCACCGGCCAGCACGCGGCTGCGTTTGCCGGAAGGGTGCCGGAGATCAACTGGTGGCCGAGCGATATTTACGAGTCTCACCTCAAGAGCATCGCCGCATGGCGCGCCCATTCGGGTGTCGCAAGCCTGCGTCCACCCCAGCGCATCGATCTCAGCGATCCTGATTGGAGCTGGATCGGCGACCGCAACCGCAATGCACCGCTGACAGCGATGCTATGCATAAATGTCCTGCATATTTCCCCCTGGCACGTGTCAAAGAATCTGTTTGCAGGAGCGGGCCGATACCTGCGAGAGCACGGCCGCCTGTTTGTATACGGTCCATTCCGGCGGGACGGCGCGCATACATCGCCAAGCAACGCGGCATTCGATGCCAGCCTGCGGGCGGAGAATCCAGAATGGGGCGTGCGCGACGTGGCGGACCTGAATGGACTTGCCAAATCTGCCGGCTTGACGGAGGCAGAGATTTCACCGATGCCGGCCAATAACCTGGTGCTGGCTTTCGCGCGAGCGCTTGGGCAGAATTGAGTTTAGCGACGGCAACACAAGAAGACATCGACCATGCAGCCTGAACCGATCCACGACATTGCACATCTCGGCCATGTCGAGTTGCTGACGCCGAAAATCGAGGACAGCCGCCGGTTTTTCATCGACGTCATGGGGATGACGCAAAGCGGGGAAAAAGACGGCAGCGTCTACCTGCGTGGCTGGGACGACTATGAGCGCTATTCGCTCAAGCTCACCGACTCGAAGACATCCGGTCTCGGCCATGCCGCCTTCCGTACCCGCTCACCGCAAGCGCTCGAACGCCGCGCCGCCGCGCTCAAGGGTTCGGGTTTTGACATCGGGTGGACGGACGGGGATCTCGGCCACGGCAAGACGTTCGTCTTCAAGGATCCGGACGGCCACCGATTCGAGCTCTACTACGACACCGAATGGTACGAGGCACCTCGCACGTTACAGCCTGCCCTCAAGAATCAGGCGCAGAAGTTTCCGGCCCGCGGCATCAACGTGCGGCGCATCGACCACTTCAATGGCCTCGCGGTGGACATCAAGGCCAACCGCGAATTCTTCCAGAACTATCTTGGCTTCATGCTGACCGAGCAGATCGTCCTAGACGACGGCACGGAAGCCGGCATGTGGATGACAGCGACGAATAAAAGCTACGACTTCGCCTACACGCGCGACCACACCGGCACGAAAGGACGCTTGCACCACGTCACGTTCGCGCTGGATGCGCGCGAGGACGTGTTGCGGGCGGCCGATATCTTCCTGGAGAATGGCGTCTACATCGAAACCGGGCCGCACAAGCATGCAATCCAGCAGACCTTTTTCCTGTACGTCTATGAACCGGGCGGCAACCGGGTCGAAGTCTCATGCGCAGGCGCGCGGCTCGTGCTCGCTCCCGACTGGAAACCGATCACCTGGACCGAGGCGGAACGAAAGAAGGGCCAGGCCTGGGGCTTGCAGACGATCAAATCATTCCACACCAAGGGTACGCCACCCGTCCCCGGCGTTCCGGACTCCTGAGTGAGCTTGCGTCATGAATCGCCGCAACACGCCGCGAATTTCCTTTATCGGTTTCGGTGAAGCAGGCCAGGCAATTGCCTCCGGCCTCAAGGACGCCGGCGTCGAACGCATCGCGGCTTGGGACATCCTGTTTCCGGACGAGGCCGGCGCACCTCTCAAAGCCGCCGGCAAAGCCATTGGGGTGCGTGCGGCCGTCTCAGCCGCCGATGCCGTGCGCGAGACGGATATTGTCATCTCTGCCGTCACCGCCGCCTCGAGCGTGGAGGCGGCGCATTCCGTTGCCCCACACCTGAACGGCAATCCCTATTATCTCGATATCAATTCGGTTTCTCCCGGCCACAAGCAGGAGACCGCCAGGCTCCTGGGCGAACGGGCCCGCTATGTCGACGTTGCAGTGGTTGCCGCCATCCACCCTGCCCGGCACCGGACGCCTCTTCTGATCGCAGGCCCGCATGCGGAAGAAATTTCGCCTTTGTTGCGCGAGCTCGAGATGCAGCTCTCGGTGGTCGGTTCCGAAACCGGCTCGGCGGCGGCCATCAAGATGATCCGCAGCGTGATGATCAAGGGCATCGAGGCCCTGACGCTGGAATGCTTCCTGGCCGCGGCGCGTGCCGGGGTCCTGGATGAAGTGACGGCATCCTTGAAGAACAACTATCCGACGCTCGATTGGGGACAGATCGCCGATTACAACCTCGAGCGCATGGCGAGCCACGGCGCCAGACGAGCAGCCGAGATGGAGGAGTCCGCGGCGACCCTGCGCGAGCTCGGGCTGGACCCGCTGATGGTGGATTCCACCGTCAAACGCCAGCGCGAGATGGGCGCCATTGGCAAGCTTGAAACTGTGCGCGCGGCGCTGAAATCCGGCCGCGCGGCCATCCTCGGCGCAATCAACGCGGCGGCCAAGAACAGGCACTGACCGTCGTCCACATGAATGCACGTTCAGGTTTGGGGCGGCCGCTTCAGCGCAAATTTCTTGTCATCGTGGCGTGCCACCTTCTACTATGTTTCGTCCAAAAACCGCTGGGGAGGATCAAATGAAATTGAAAAATCTTGCATACGCTACGTTCGTCGCGGCGGCTGCGGTCGCGTTTGTGATTGGCTCGGCCGTGCCTAGCGAAGCTGCGAAAAAGAAGAAGGCGGCAGCCGCGGCGCCGCCACCGCCCCCGCAGGTCGTTTGCGCCGGAGGCCCTGCCCCGGTGTGCGCGACCAAGGGCGACCAGAAGTTCACCTATCATAACGCCTGCTGGGCCGGGAAAGACGGCGCGAAGGGTGCCAAGCCGGGTGAATGCAAAGCGGCAAAGGCTGCCAAGGCGTCCGGCGGCAAGAAGGCAAAGAAGAAAAAGGCGTAATCTGAGATTCAGTCTAAACGTACGGGCCGCTGCTCATGCAGCGGCCCGTTTTCATTTCGCGCCATAAATTCTATTTCTTCCGTGGCGGAACCTGCAGCAATTCCGTGATCTGTTCCTTGGTCAGCGGCTTATCCAGGAATTTCAATTTCACCGCGTCGGCGATCGCGCCGTCGAGATCGGCGAACTTGTCTGTCTGCAACGCGTCCTTCGGCTGGAATTTCGCCATCGACTCTTTCAGCAAATCGACTGGCTGACGAACCTTTACTGAATACATTTCGACAGCTTTTGGATCTGAGTACATCCAATCGACCGACTCCCGGTAGGCGTCCACGAATCGCATGATCGCATCGCGCTTGGTCTTCAGCGAATTCTCATTGACGATCAGGGTGCGGACCGTCTGGCCTCTCAGCGACGGCACGTCACTGCCATGAGCAACGATGCGGATTTTGCCATCCTTGATTTCCTGAAGTCCGAACGGCGGCGCTGCCCAGCCAATATCGACCTGACCGGACATCACCGCGGTAAGCGTTCCCGGCGGGCCGCCAGTCGCCGTGGGCTTCGCCTTTGCGCCGAGCTCGTTGACAAACGCAACCACAATATTGTTCGAGCTTGATCCGTTGGTGGAATAGGCGATCGTGTTTTCCGTTGTGGCGTCCTTCAGGCTCTGGATTTTAGAGTCCGCTTTTACGTACCAGTACAGATCGCCGGTACCGGTGAAGGCAGGCGCCAGAATGCGCACCGGCGCTCCTTTCGAGAAAGCCCGCATCACGCCGGCGGCGCCGACTCCGGCGCCGATGTCGGCTGATCCCGAGATCACCGCCTGAATGGTCTCGCCCGCTCCCTGCGTGCCGACATTCTCAAGCACCAGCCCATGCTTCTTGAAGATGCCGGCATCCTGGCCGAGCGTTGGCGCCTGATTTTCCCAGTTGTTGATCTGACCGATAGCCACCTTCAGGTGATCCTCAGCTGCAGCGGGGGCGACGGCTAGCGCGACCGCAATCCCGAGCATGCCGCTTATTGTTGTGACGGCTTTCATGCGTTTCCTCCCATAGTGCTTTTGCTTGTTAACGTATGCCCCCTTATGGGCGGCATTCAACACCGGCTGCCGGCCGCAGAAAAGCGCAATCAGCGCCGCCGCTTACGGCTTCGCTTTGGCGCCGACTTTTTGGCGGGCGCGGCCCGACGCTTTTGGCTCGATTTACGCTCAGGAGCAGCCCCGAAGCCGCCGGCCTTGGCGACCCGCATCGACCAATATTCCCACGACCGCGTGAGGCCGGTGGTCTTGGAGCTGATCTGTCCCGCCAACATCGTCTCGCCCGGTGAAAGCGTGGCGATGTCGGAGCCGATGGTTATCGCTCGCACCTGATACTCGGCATTGCGGGCCGAGAAAACCGAGCGGAAGACACAATCGCGCACGCTGGTGCCGGCGACAGTGACGCCGTGGCGCATCATCAGCACCATCCAGTGCTTGCCGAGCGCGCGCGCGAGGGACGCCCCCTCCTCCGGCTTTATCACCAGCATATTGGTGTCGCCGAATTCGTCGCGCTGATCCCAGAACGGCGGCCTGATGCCGCCAACCGCGCCAAGGTGGAAAATCGGCATGTAGTCGGTGCCGGTCGCGAGCAACGGCATGAACGCCGGACAATGGTGGTGACACACCGAGTTCACCTCCGGGCGCGCCTTATAGATTTCGCCGTGGATTACCCGCTCGGAATACTGCCCAACGCCCGGATCGCGCTCCGGCCGCGAGTCCAGGTCATATTCAATGAAGTCGTCCGGCGTCACCAGTTCGGGCGCGCGTGAGCGCGACAGCAAATAGCGCTTTGGATTGTCCGGATGCCGCATGCTGACATGGCCGAAGGCATCGATCACGCCCTCATTGGCGACAATACGGTTTGCAAGCGCGAGCTCGCGGCGAGCTTCGAGAAGCGTGTTGACCACTGGTATTTCCTCTTGAAAGTGCTGAAAGTGTGAGGTCCCGCATTATAGGACATCGTCGGCATCGAGCCAGAGTGAACGGTGCTTGACAGATTGTGCCGGTTGGGGACGCTTCATCCGTTATGGCTGCCGCAGCACAGATCGTCATCGACCGGGTCAATCATCTCTATCGTCCGCCGCGTGGGCGCGAGGTGCTGGCGCTCGACCAGGTTTCGCTTGAGGTCGCCAATCGCGAGTTCGTCGCGCTCCTCGGGCCATCCGGCTGCGGCAAATCCACCTTGCTCTATCTCATCGGCGGATTTTTGCCGGTCGAAACCGGGGCGATTTTGATTGACGGACAGAATGTCGCCGGCCCGGGGCCGGATCGCGGCATCGTCTTTCAGCACTTCGCACTGTTTCCGTGGAAGACCGTGCGCGGCAATATTCTTTACGGACTCGAGCGGCAAGGCATGCCCAAGGAAGAGCGTGAAAAACGCGCTATGGACTTCATTGAGCTCGTCGGGCTCGCCGGCTTCGAGGACAGCTATCCTTCGCAACTCTCAGGTGGAATGAAGCAGCGCACGGCAATCGCACGGACGCTCGCTATCGACCCGAAGATTCTTTTAATGGATGAGCCGTTCGGCGCGCTTGACGCGCAGACGCGCGGCCTGATGCAGAGTGAACTGCTGCGCATCTGGCAACGAACGCCAAAGACTGTCATCTTCGTCACGCACGACGTACAGGAGGCGGTCTATCTTGCCGACCGCGTCGCGGTGATGTCAGCACGGCCCGGCCGCATCAAGACAATCGTCGACACCAAATTCGACAAGAACGATCCCGATATCTTCAAGAACAAGTTCTTTGTCGAGAAAGTCGACGAGACCTGGAATCTGGTGAAGGAAGAGGCGATCAAGGCGCAGGGCAAGCGATCATGAAGCAGTCCTTGCTCCGCTATCTTCCACTGCTCCTGCTCGCAATCGCCTGGGAGATCGTGGCGAGGTTTGAGCTTGTGTCGACGTCTGCCTTGCCGCCTTTGACCGAAGTGATCTCGGCGGGGGTTGCCATGGTCAAGGACGGCGAGCTCATCAGCAATGGCACGTCCTCGCTCTACCGGGCCGGTGCCGGATTGGCGCTCGCAATCCTGATCGGCGGCACCGTCGGGATCGCAATGGCCTGGTGGAAGCCGGTGAACGTCCTGGTCGCGCCGATTGTCGAAATCTTCTACCCGCTCCCGAAATCGGCATTGATCCCCGTCACAGTCATCTGGCTGGGTTTCGGCGACGGATCAAAAATCCTGCTGATCTTCCTTGGTTGCATGCTGCCGGTGACCATCGGCGCGTTCAACGGCGCACGTTCGAGCGAGCAGGTGCTGGTCTGGTCGGCGCGCAGCATGGGCGCGAGCCGGCTGCGCATGCTCTGGGACGTCGTGGTGCCGAGCGCCATGCCGGAGCTGCTCAACGGTGTGCGCACTGCGCTCGCGCTTTCTTTTATCCTGCTGGTCTCGTCGGAACTGATCGTGGCGCAGAAGGGCTTCGGCTACCTGATCGGATTCACGGGCGCCAATGGCAATTACGACGCCATGTATGCGGTGGTTCTCACGGTGGCGTTTCTGGGCTTTGCCGCTGACCGCATTTATCTGCAGATCACCAGGCGGGCGCTCGCATGGCGCGACTGAACCCAGCCACTGCGGCTGGCGAGCCGCAAAACGGTGTCCCGGAAAAAGTGGCCCGGGTTGCGTACACGTTGCTATGGGGCTTCGCGCGGATTTTTTCCATTCTCGCGCTCGCGGTCACCTGGGAAGTGCTTGCCCGCAGCGGGACATTCACCCCGTTTCAACTGCCGGCTTTGAGCGCGGTGCTCGACCGGATCTTGAGCGACGCCATTGATGGCGATCTCTGGATCAACACCGCCTTGACGCTCTATCGCGCGCTCGTCGCCTTCGCGATCTGCGCCGTCGGCGGCGTGCTCATCGGGATGGCGATGTCGCGCAACGTGTTCGCTCACTGGTTCTTCGACCCGATCGTATCGGTCGGCTTTCCGATGCCCAAGATCGCATTCCTTCCGGTGGTGATCCTCTGGCTTGGCGTCTACGACGTCTCCAAGATCACCATCATCGTCATCGACGCCATTTTCCCGGTCATCGCGGCGACCGTCATCGCCATCCAGGGCGTCGAGCGCGAGCTGATCTGGTCGGCGCGCAACATGGGCGCGACCAACCGCGAGCTGCTGTACCAGATCATCCTGCCGGCCGCTTCGCCGCAGATCATGACCGGACTGCAGGTCGCCTTGCCGTTGTCGCTGATCGTCGCGGTGGTTGCCGAGATGCTCATGGGCGGGTACGGCCTCGGCGGGGCCATGATGACAGCCTCACGCTTTGCCAATTCCACCAGCGTCTTTGCCGGCATCCTGGAAATTGCCGTCGTCGGCTACGTCCTGGTCAAGGCCATGAGCCTGATCCGCCGCCGCCTGCTGATCTGGCACCAGGAAGCACACGCGCCCAGCACCGCCTGAGTGTACCGGATGGCGGGGCGTTTGCCGCAGGCGGCAGGCTTGCCAAAAACAGTTGGACGCCCGACAATCTTCAGTCTTCGCAAGAGAAGCTTGCCGCTGGAGCGCGCAAGCCCGGCGAAACCTGGGAGGAAAATATGCGCCTTTTGAAACTCGCGCTGGCCGGCGTGTGCGTACTCGGCCTTGCCGGTACCGCCAACAGCGCGGAGCCGGTGAAAATTCGCATGTCGTGGGTGGCGCCGGTCTCGAACTGGGCGTCAATCGTGCTGGAGAAGAAGGATCTCGCCAAGCACCTCGGCAAATCCTACACGCTGGAGCCGGTTCGCTATCAGGGCACCCCGCCGATGATCACGGCGATTGCCAACAACGAGCTGGAAGTCTCCAACCTCGCCTACTCGTCGCTCGCGATCGCGATCGAAAACGCGGGGCTCGACGATATTCGCGTCATTGCCGACGAATTCCAGGACGGCGTGCCTGGCTACTACACGCAGGAATATTTCGTCCGCAAGGACAGCGGCATCAACAAGGTCGAGGACCTCAAGGGCAAGGTCGTCGGCACCAATGCCGGCGGCAGCGCCGTGGACGTTGCCATGCGCGCCATGCTGAAAAAGCACGGGCTCGAGGCCAATCGCGACTATACGCTGCTCGAAGCGCCGCTGCCGACAATGCCGGCCGTTTTATCAGACAAGAAAGCTGACCTGATCCCGGCCGTTCTGCCCTTCTCCTTCAATCCGAAGCTGCGCGAGGAGGGAAAGGTCCTGTTCAAGCAAACCGAAGCGCTCGGCGTGACGCAAATGATCGTATGGACGGCGCGCAAGTCGTTCATCGACAAGAACCGCGCCGCCATGGTGGACTTCATGGAAGATATGCTGCGGATCACGCGCTGGTACACAGACCCGAAAAATCACGACGAGGTCGCCCAGATCGCGTCCAAGATCACGAAAGCACCTCCGGAACGTTTCGGCTGGCTCTTCACCAAGCAGGACACCTATCGCGATCCGAACCTGATCCCGAACCTCGAAGCCTTGCAGCGCAACGTCGACACGACCCGCGATCTCGGCTTCGTGAAAAAGAAGATCGACATCAAGCAGTACTCGGACCTCAGCCTCGTTCAGGAAGCTGCCAAGCGCCTGAAATAGGATCTTCGACAAGCAAAAGCGGCCCCGGATCTTCCGGGGCCGCTTCTCTTTTTTCTTGCAGAACCTATAGCTCGGCCCACTGCCGAAGCAGGTTGTGATAGATGGACGTGAGCTCGACGACCGAGGTGTGCTCCGGGTGATCGCGCGAGAGCTTGATGATCGCCATGTCCATGTCGAACAGGAGCGATCGCTTGCTCTCATCGCGGATCATGCTTTGCGTCCAGAAGAATGACGCGATGCGTGAGCCGCGCGTGATCGGCGTGACGTGGTGCAGAGAGGTCGCCGGATAGACGATCATGTCCCCGGCAGGCAGCTTCACCGAGTGGCTGCCATAGGTGTCTTCGACGACCAGCTCGCCGCCGTCGTAGTCCTCAGGGCGAGAGATAAACAAGGTCGATGAAACGTCGGTGCGGATGCGGATGCCGCTATTCGCGATGCCACGGATGGCATTGTCGACGTGCGCGCCGAAAGTCATTCCGGCGTCATATCTGTTGAACAGCGGCGGAAAGACCTGCTTGGGCAAAACCGCCGACATGAACAGGTTGTTGCGCGCCAGTGCTTCGAGCACCATGCCGCCGAGTTCACGAGCCTCCGGCGACCCTTCCGGAAGCTGCAAGTTATTCTTCACCTTGGCCGACTGATGCCCGGCGGTGACGCGGCCGTCGACCCACGCCGTCTTTTCCATAACATCACGACAACGCGCGACCTGCTCGGGCGTCAGCACGTTGGGCACATGGATCATCATTGGCGAGCTATCCTGCCGCGCCTACCACCGCGCACGGTAAGACAGCGACGCCCAGCGGCCGGACGCCGGGACCGCCTGCCCCTGGTAGTATTGCGCGAAATAGAACTCATTGGTGATGTTGTAGACGTTGAGCTGGATCGTCGATTTGTTGTCGACCTTATAGCTCACCATCGCGTCGAACTTCCAGAACTCGGGCACAAACGCGGTGTTCGTCGTGTTGACGAACGCATCCGATTGGTAGGTGGCACCGGCGCCGACCGTCCATTTCTGCGTGATATCGTAAGTCGACCAGAGCGCCAGATTGTGACGCGGAGCGTTGGGGAGCCAACGGCCGAGCTCGGCGAGATTCGACGTCTTCGCAATGCTGGAATCCAGGTAGCTGTAACCGCCAATGACCTGCCATTTGTCGGTCACCTTGCCGGCAGCCCCGATCTCGAAGCCATCGACGCGCGCGAGCCCATCGAGCACCAGGAATTGCTGGGCTGTCGGCGCGGTCGGGTCGCCGGGTATGCGCAGATTGGTCTTTTCGATGCGGAAAATTGCACCGGTGAGGCTAAGCTGACCTCCCTCCAGCACATCCCATTTGATGCCGGCCTCGTAGGAAACGTTTTTTTCCGGTGCGAGCGTTACGCTGGCAGCATTGTTTGGACTGCCGGACAAAGTGCCGAGCTCGGCGGAAGGATTGTAGGAATTGCCGTAAACGACATAGAGGCTTGAGTTCGGCGTCGGATGGTACACCGCGCCGAAGCGATAGCTCGGCAGGTTGTCGGTGCGCTTCATATCTTGCTGACCCGGCGCGCCGGTTCCGTCGAGAAAATGGGTATAGAAGCGGTCGAACCGGAACGATCCAAGCAGCTCGAAATACTTCGTGATCTTCATCTGGTCGATCACGTAGGCCGCGTAATCGGTCGACAGGGTTTGGTTTCCCGGGACGAAGGTGAAGCCTGTCGCCGGCACGCCACCAACCGTCGGATTCGTCAGGCTGGTATAGCAGGCGAGCTTGGCGGTAGCCCCGGTCGGTACGCACAGATCGGTACGCGTCTGATCTCGTATTTCGCGGGACAACTCCACGCCCGCGGTCAGCGTGTGATTGATGATGCCGGTATCGAACTTCCCGGTAAGATCGGTTGCATTGACCAAATAGCCGGCGTCGGTTTCGCGTTCGCGCCGCTCGCGGCCGATGGTCATGAGACCAACCGGGTAGCCGATGCCGTTGCCGCCGGTGCCGGTGGTCAGGCCGCTGGTGAAAGGTTGCAGGGCGGCGTTGGCAAGACCGCGCGGCGCCGTGTTGCGGCCGAAGCGATCGTTGAGCATATAGCGCGTGCCGTTGGTGATCTTGAAATTGCTTCCGAGCTCCCGCTCGATCTTGGCGGTCAAAATGTGCGTCTCGGTGGTGACAATGTCGCGCAGCGGACCGGTGGCGATGCCGAACCAGGTGTTGCGGTTGATCGGTACCGGCGTCACCGCCGTGCCGTTGCCGTTGTAGCCTGGATTGACCAGGGCGCCGGTCGTCGTGCTGTAGCCGGGCTGCGGCAGATAAGGCCACCCGTAGTCCGGTGCGCCCTCTTCGCCCTGGTAGATGTACCAGAGCGTCACCTTGGTAGCGTCGTCGAGCTGCGCGCTGATCGAAGGCGCCACGCCCCAACGCCGGGTCCAGACATTGTCGCGATTTGGCGTGTCGGTTTCGGTATAAAGCGCGGCGATGCGGCCAGAAATGTTGTCGCGCTTGCCGCTGGCATCGACATCGGCGCGATAACCGCCCACTGAGTTAATCGTCGCGGTGCCCTCGACGAAAGTCTGACCGGTCGGAAGCTTCGAGACGTTGTTGATGGCGCCGCCGGTCGAGCCGCGGCCGAAGGCGAATGAGGAAGGTCCCTTGTAGACCTCGACACGATCGACGTCGAAAAGATCGCGGGTGTACCAACCGGGATCGCGGAAGCCGTCTCGGAATATATCGCCACGGGCAACGAAGCCGCGGATGATCGGGCTGTCACCCTGCTGGCCGCCCTCGCCGGCCATGAACGTGATGCCGGGCACCGTGCGCAGCGCATCCTCCATCGTGGTGAGCCGCCGCTCCTGGATTTCCTGTTGCGGGACCACGTTGATGGTCTGTGGCGTGTCGAGCAGCGGCGTCTGCAGCCGGGTGATGGATTGCTGCGTCGCCTGATAGCCGGCCTGAGCGTTACCGGAGACGTCGATCGTCGGCAGTTGCAGGCCTGAACTTCCGCCTTCCTGCGCCGATGCCGTCGATGCCGCCATCAATGAGGCAAGACTTACGGCCGTGCGCAACAATGTACGGTTGGAAGTTTCCGGAGAGCAGCCCGCCTTTGACTTTACGTAGTTTGAAGACTTGTCGTGCCGGTCGAATGGCTCCGACCGAATACTTGAAATCGTGTTGTTCATCTTCCGCGGCCCGTATCAATACTATACTTTAGAACCGTAATAATCAGGTTGATTATTAGGCTATATTTGAAACCACGGGCAGTATTCGACGTCAAGAACAAGTTGATATTCAAGCACTATTATCGAATTAGAATATTTCTAAACTGTCTTTATTGTTTTGAATACTTAAAAACTGGATGCCGGCTGCTGTTTTGTATTTCACGGGGCCGGGTTGGCTGTTATAGCTCCGCGCGCGAATTGCGAAAGGGCGTCCTATGGCGGACACGCGTGCGGCACAATTGCGCCGCCTGTGGCTCAACGTACATCTCTGGATAGCGCTGAGCCTCGTCGCTCTGCTCGTTCCTATTTCCATTTCCGGCAGCCTGCTCGTCTGGCACGACGAAATCGATTCCGTGCTCAACCCGAAACGCTATGCGGTGTCAGGACCGCAGGTCTCGCTGCAGCCGTCAGAGTATCTGGCAAAAGCAGAAGCGGCGGTTGCGGACGATCCAACGAAACCGCGCGCCACAGCGCTGCGCTATCCCGAACCTGGTTGGCCCGTGCGCGCCACTATGCGCGCACAGCCCCGCGAAGCGGGCGCACGGCCGCGGCTGCTGAACGTCTATCTCGATCCTCCAACGGGCAAAGTCCTGGACGTCGTCGATTTCCGTGCGTCGCTGTTTGGATTCCTGCACGTGTTCCACGAGAACCTGACAATTCCGGAGTACAGCGGCCGCCAGATTGTCGGCTGGGCCGGCGTCGGGATGCTGATCCTGTCACTGACGGGAATCTGGCTGTGGTGGCCGCGCGGCGGCGATTTTCTACGCGGCCTGCGTTGGCGGCGATCGTCGCTTTTCACGTTCAACCTGCATCACCTTCTCGGCTTCTGGATCTCATTGCCACTCGCGGTGGTGTCGGCGACCGGAATTTATCTGTCATTTCCGCAGACGGCCCGCGAGGCCATGTCGTCAATTGCACCGATGACTCCGCAAGGGCAACGCGGCTTCGGACAGGTTGCACAGCACACGGCGCTCACCGCGGATCAGGCGCTTGCGGCAGCATTGAAGGCCGAACTGAACGGAAAGCCGGTCACACTCTTCCTTCCGGTGCAGCAGCGTGAGCGACCGCTCGCCTGGCGCACGCAGATTTCGCGCGCGGGCAGCGGCGACATCGTGACTCTGATGACGGACGATCAGAGCGGACAAACCTCACCGGCT
>Ga0070673_100000417_pt1 | contig 22466 bp, 21 predicted proteins | sample KBSM23metaG_FD_65342 | JGI IMG/M metagenome (GOLD analysis project Ga0070673, IMG submission 65342) | Miscanthus rhizosphere microbial communities from Kellogg Biological Station, Michigan, USA - KBS M2-3 metaG | ecosystem: Host-associated > Plants > Roots > Rhizosphere > Soil ... | reverse complement strand
CGGCCAGTCCGCTGTGATGCTTGAAACATGATTTCCTCGATTTCGATGGCGATCAGCGGAAGCGCAGGGATGCCGGACGCTCCGAACTTTGCGCCAGAGCACGAGCGACCGGCATCGCGCATGCGCCAACGTCCCGATAGACCTCGTGGCCCGCTCCGGGCAACTCGGTTGAGGAGAAGAATTCGCCGCAGTCCGCGCCGCTGAAGGCGCCGGGCCGATGCGGATCGTCCCCGCCGAAGAGTGCGTAGACCGTCGGTGGCGAATCGATCGGCAGGACGTGGCGCAGCCGGGTCGCGCTGACGCAGACCAACACCGCGCCGGTTGCGAGCGCGTCGCGCGCATCGTAGGCGATGTAGCCGCCGTAGCTGAATCCCATCAGCAGGTCCGGGGATCGCGACTCGATGCGACCCCGCAGTGCAGCCGAGGCGCGCGCCGACACCGCAGGCTGGATGATGCACGCATGCTTGTGCTCGACGGTCGTCTCGCTTGCGAACGGGTAGAGATCTGGGAGAAGCTCATCGATCGTCACGGTTTCGACAGAGAAATCACGCTCGGCCAGCCAGCGGCTCCAATCGGACATGTAGCGTCGATCGCCTGAGGAGCCGAACATGTCAGAGACCAGCAACGCCGACCGCATCGAATCCTCCGAACAAAGCGACAACTACGAAGGCGAGCCCGAATGCGACGACCTGCCCCCCCTGGAAGGCCCCTGTCAGCACGCCCTCCGTCACCGACAGCGAGATGGTAACGAACATGACGCACGCAATCGTCAGCAACGCACCGGAGAAGCCGTCCGGGCTGAGCAGCGTCGCGCGCTGGAAACAGCGGGAAATCGTCAGGCCGTTGCCAAAGGCGACGAGCGCGGTGCTGCAGACGATCGCGACGGCCGCCTGCTCACGGATCGCCGACCACAGCGACAGACTGCCGGCCAGGGAGAGGCCCAGGCCGGCGCCGACAAGCAGGCGAGCCGTCCTGAAGGTACCCAGGCGCTCGAGCGGCAACAAGTTGCCTACGGAGAATGCGAAGGCCGTCGAGAAGATCGCCAGACCACTGACGATTGGGCCGTCCGGCTGCGCGCGGAGCGCGCCCAGCGCCAGCAGCATGAGGAAGAATCCCGCATACGCCAGCACCGCCGCGACCATGTAGGCGACCGACCCGGACAAGTCAACCTTGGCGACCTCCGTGGTTGCCGGTGCGGCCGTGAGTTCCCCGCCAGCGATCGCGGGCAGCAGGGCCCCCAACGTCAATAGGACCGCCAGCCACAGCGCCGCATGCCATCCCTCTTGATAGACCGTGAGGCCCGACAGCAGCGCCCCGCTCTCGAGCAGGATCGCCGAGATTCCGAAGATGACAGGCAACTGGTCATAGTGGCCCGCGGTCTTCAGGCCGCGATAGAACGCGGCTAGCAGCACCGCGCCGCATGCCCCCTCCACGAGCCTGCCGGCCAGCTGAGAGGCCACCGACGGGTAAGCCGTCGCGACCGCTGCGGCGCAGGCGACGGCGGCCACGACGCGCCAGCGTCCGACGAAAATCGCCGCGTGGCGCTGCCTCGCGAGGAGGATGCAAAGGGCGGACAGTGCAAAGCCGGCGTGGTAGCCCAGTCGGATCCAGCTCAGCCAGTGCGCCCCGAGCGCCGCGGCGAAGCCGGGATCCGAAAGTACCGGCGGCGAGGTATGCAGCGGGACGAAGATCCCCGCGAACAGCAGGATGCGTTGAAACAATACGTTATTCATCGGTTGGGTCAAGAGATGTCACGACGTCGATCAGCCAATCTGCTGACCGTTCGGGATAGAGCATTGCGAGTTCGTCACAGAAGGCGAGGGTCTCGGACCGCGCCCGCGCGTCCGCCGCGTCGATCTGGGGAGTGTGGCGCCGGCAGCGGTCGATACGGGCGCGCGCTTCGGACAGCAGGCGAGAAAGCTCTAAATCGACGTGGGCCAGCGGCCCAGGGTAGACGCCCGGCCATCGAAGCCGAATCGACGCAGCACCTCAATCGCGGCCGCCGGAGTCTCGTCGAGCGCGAAAGTCGGCGGCAGATCCAGGGCGCCACCCAGTTCGCGCGCATCCGCCCACTCGTTGCGCGCCAGATCGCCTGCGTCACCGACGGCGTTTTCCAGTTCGTCGAGGAAATCCAGCCATCTCGACTTGCCGCTGCCTCCGCCCGGAGCGTCGGCTATCGAGACATCCCCGATGTCGCGAAGTGGCGGTCGCGGTGTCGATCTCTGTCATGCGTCCGAGGTCGACAGCCAACGAGTGGTCGCGCATCAGGTGGTGAAAATTGAGCGTACCCGCTTCTGGCCCGCCTCCAGTCTGCTCGCCGAGGATTCCGAGCCATTCACCTTCCCAGCAAAGGCGCGGATCGCTGTTCGGCGAAATCAAGGCGCTGAAGGAGGCCGCGCGTCCTGCGAACCAGAAAGTCATCGAACTGGCGCTGACCAACCGGGATGAGGAAGCGACCAAGGTGCTGATGGCGGAGGCCAAGCCCGCGCAGCGGGCTTGGCTGAACAAGCTGGGCGAGCTGGCCGACCTTGAAGACAAGCAGAACCACGAGGCCGCGAGTTCCGCCGAGCAGGCCTATCTCGCCGCCCGGACGCTGATGCTTTCGCTGAACGCGATCGGCGTGCTACTCGGAGCCGTCGCGGCGTGGATGATCACTCGGTCCGTCAGCCTGCCGATCGCCCAGGCCGTGCGCATCGCCCGCACCGTCGCCACGGGCGACCTCACCTCCCGGATCGAGGTGACCAGTCGCGACGAGACTGGCCAACTCCTGCAGGCACTCAAGGACATGAACCACAGCCTGATCGGCGTCGTGGGCACGGTACGGACCAGCAGCGACTCCATCGCCACGGGATCCAGCCAGATCGCGACGGGCAACGCCGACCTCAGCCAGCGAACCGAGGAACAGGCGAGCAACCTGCAACAGACCGCTGCGTCGATGGAGCAACTGAACTCCACCGTACGCAACAACGCCGACAACGCCCGCCAGGCCACGCAGCTCGCGGCCACCGCGAGCGACGTGGCGGCACGCGGCGGCGAGGTCGTTGGCAGAGTGGTCGCGACGATGAACGACATCACCGCAAGCAGCCGCAAGATCGGCGACATCATCGGGGTCATCGACGGCATCGCGTTCCAGACCAACATCCTCGCGCTCAATGCAGCCGTCGAGGCCGCCCGGGCGGGTGAGCAAGGTCGGGGTTTCGCCGTCGTGGCCAGCGAGGTACGCAATCTCGCCCAGCGAAGCGCGGAGGCGGCCAAGGAGATCAAGAGCCTGATAGGCGCCAGCGTCTCCCGGGTCGAGGCTGGATCCGCACTGGTCGACGAAGCGGGCACCACAATGGAGGACATCGTCGTCCAGGTGCGCAAGGTGGCCGGCCTTGTCGGCGAGATCAGCGCGGCCACCCTCGAGCAGACCACCGGCATCGGCCAGGTCAACCACGCGGTGAACCAGCTCGACCAGGTGACCCAGCAGAATGCTGCGCTGGTTGAAGAGTCGGCCGCCGCCGCCGAAAGCCTGCGCCAACAGGCAGCCCGATTGGTCGACGCGATGCAGATGTTCCGACTCACCGGCGACGGGGCGGGCGCAGTGAGCGTCCAGCCACGCCACCTGGCCTAACGTAACGGGCGAGGCATCTGGCGATCTGCAGCGGGACTGGCGCTGGTGGGATTCATCCTGGTCAGCGCCGCAGCTTGGCTTACAAAGGGCCCGTCGCTGCAGCGAGTGAGCAATGAGCGAATGTACTGTCAGCGGCACTCCGGGGGCTTCCACCCATGTGGCAAAGGCATTCCCACACCCACGAGCGCGCCGGTTGGCAGACGGGTTAGGACAGCTGTGCAATTGCATGGCCTCAGTCAGCCGCTGAGCGAGCGGCGGCTCGTCAGGTTGCTCCAAAGCAGTCGTCAGCGACAGGCAGCTTGTGGCCGCTCAGCGACGTCGCTGGCGCAGCAGCAGGATCAGGGGATCAGGGGATCAGGGGATCAGGAGCCTGCACAAACGGCCCGTATCGCGGGCCGCCTTCGTTCACGGGTGCGGATCGCCGTAGCGACCCTCCAGGGCTCAGCCCTGTCCGTCGAGTGAGCGCAGCGTGTTGCCTTCGACGTTCACGCGCGCACCGACGTTCGGCACGCTGGTCTGGCGTACCGTGCGGATGGAGCCGTCGGCCATGCGCACGCGCACGTCGTAGACGGTAGTCGTGCGTTCGTGCGATTCGATGGCATTGCCCAACAAGCCACCGCCGACTGCACCTATGACGCCCCCCAGCGTGTGGTTGCCACGTCCTGCGATCTTGCTGCCCACGAGCGCTCCGCCCAGGCCACCGGCCACGGCGCCGATGCCGTTGTTCTGGCCCTTGACCTGCACGGCGCTGTAGCCATCGATCACGCCGCAGGTGGTGCACACCGGCGCGGGGGCCGCAACCTGTTGCTGCCCGATGTTCGCGTCAATGTGCGACGGTGAGTGGTGGTTCGGCCGCGTGCTTTCATGCGCCGGCGTCGACTGCTGCGCAACGACCACGGGTTGGTTGTCCACCGAAGACTGCTGGGTGGTACTAGCGACCTGCGGTGTAGCCGTGGTGCTGGAAGCGTCGGGCTGCGCATCATTGTTCTTCACGACCAGGGTAGTCGCGAGCGCAATGATAGTCAGGGCCATCAGGCCACCGCCTATCCAGACGCCGCGATGGATGCCGCTGGCAGTGGAGCGGTTCGTGTTCGGGTTGGAGGTGGTATTCATGTCGGCGTCCTCATTCTTGCCCCTCATTGTCGGGGGTAGGTCCACAAAATCGGCGACGGTTCCGAGGACTCGCCATCGCCGCTCCGCTAAAAGACGAAGGGGCCGAGCTTCCTCTTGCCGATCGCACGGTGCTCTGACTTACAAGACGCGTAAAAAAGCCGGACGCGAACTTCCCGTGGGGGAGGATGAGGAAGGCACTCCAGCGTCAGGCACTCCTTCGAGGGGTGCGCGCGCAGAATATTCGAGAACCGCAGGCCGGTCATGACCAACTTATGACGTGAACGAAACGCGAGCGGTGTGACGTGTACTCGTGATACAACGCGCTTGATTGGGGCGCAGGCAAATCTCTTCTGGCACACCGGTCCGCCGAAGATTTTGTACTAGCGAGGCCGGACGTTTCACGAGCTGGGACGTATACGAAGATCACGGAGGCACCTGCAGCCATTGCGCGATTGGCCGGCGTCATCCATTGGTCGTTCACATCTGGCCGGAAGCCGAACTCCACGAGCGCGAGATGCAGACGGAGAAACTTGCTGCAGACTTGAAGTGGGACTCACCGAGTGACGACATCGGCACATTTGACGGCGTACTCCGTCGGAGGCGAACAGTAGAGCATGGCGAAGGAACAGCGCAGCGCGCAGGACATTCAGGCAGAGGTGGCCCTTCGGATCCATCAACTCCCAGGGGTACGCGCGGCCGGTGCACGGATCGCGGTGCCGTTGCCTGAGTCCAGGCCTATGGATGGAACGGGCTTGAATTGGTGGATGTCGGGCTTCGGCAGCGCGCTTGGCTTTGAAGAAGAAATTCGCATGGTCGTTGCCGAAGTTGCCGAGCATTGGAGCCTCTCCGCGTGATGCATCTTCGATCAGCACAGATGAAGCAAGTGGGCATTTCCAAAGCGGTACTGCAACGGGGGACGCAACGCCGCGGCTCAAGCTTGGCCGCGATTGCTTTGCGCCGCGAAAGTGAAACGGAGTCTTTCAATGAGCAAACTGGTCGTCTCGCTCGATGACGTCGCGACCAAAGTGTTCCAGATCACGAAAGAGCGCACCACGCTCGGCCGCCGGCTGAACAACGACATCGTGATCGACAATCTCGCCATCAGCGGCCAACACGCTGTCCTCACCAAGGTGCAGTCCGACGTGTTCATCGAGGACCTGAATAGCACGAACGGCACGTACATCAACGGCGAGGCGGTCAAGGAGCAACTGCTGTTCAACAACGACGTCATCGAAGTTGGGAAGTGCCGCATCAGATTCCTGGCCGAGGATGCGGAAGACTTTGAAACGACGAGGGTGCTGCTGCCGTCAGCCTTAGCCTGCGGGCCGGGCGCGATTGCTGTGACGACGCCGGAAGACACACCGGCCGCCGGCCCGGCTTCCATCAAGGTGCTCAACGGCGACGCGGCGGGCCGCGAACTACTGCTCACCAAGGTGGTTACCACCGTCGGATTGCCGGGCGTCCAGGTAGCCTCCGTCACTAAACGTCCGGGCGGCTATGTGCTGTCGCATGTCGAAGGCGCACGCCGTCCCAGCGTCAGTGGTCAGGTGCTAGGCGAGGACTCCGTGTCGCTGAAGCATGGCGACATCATCGATCTCGGCGGCCAGCGGATGCAGTTCTTTCAGAATTGATCCTAGCAACGCCCAAGCATCTTCGGATCCCAGAGCTCGTGGAATTTGCGTCTCGCGTGGGCAAGGCAACCGGCCTCGGTCATACCCAGCTCGAACATCGCCTTGCAGCCCGGCTAGGAGTGCCGCCTGTCCAGCGCATCCGGACCCGAAGTGCAGCAGCGACTTCCCGGGTCGCGGACAACCATGCCTACCGATCTGATGCCAGACCCATGCACGAATCCAGCGCCAGCGAGTCCTCCAGCGTCTGCATCCTCATCGCCGACGACCACGCCCTCGTGCGGGAAGGACCGTGCAAGATGTTTGAAAATCGCCCGTCAGGGCATCGAGCTCGATGAACTCGGTGAGGCTGTCCTCGAAGTACCGTTGGCCGTCCGATGCACGATCAACAGACTCCGGCAGGGTCGGCTCGCCTCCATGAAGCCGTCGCAGCAGCAAGCCCATACGCCTGCGCAGTTCCACAAGCCCGGGCCCCATTCTCAGTGGATCCACGAAGTCGAGCGAGGCTGCGGCGTGCGCCAGAACGCACGGAGAGACCAGGTCGAGACCCGTTCCACCGTCCCTGTCCAGGGCGCGCTCGATGAGCGCGAGTGACGGCTGCATTCGACGCCCGCCGGGCCAGGCGTCCAGCAGACCGACGAGTTCCAGGTGAGCCGACCGCATGCGTACTCCGCTACCGGCGGGCACGAGCAAGGGCATCGAGAAGCGCCTGGACGCTACGGCCGGGTTGGGGGACTCCGACCCTCGGCATGTTGGTTGACGAGGACTGCCAAACCGAAAGTCACAGCGCGCGAAGAAGGTTCGACGCCGCAGGACGCCAAACACCTTGCCAAACAAGGCATCGCCATATATCAGGAGAAACTGTTGCAGCATGGCAAAGGTCGCAGGTGGTTGTTAATGAAAGTGCGCCGTCGGGCGCATGACATCTCACACACAAAATTTAACAATCGACGTTGCCAGGCAAATGATCGCGGCATGACGAAACATCGATCAGCGTCAGTTCGCCAGCCCATCCGCGACGAAATGCACACTGTCCCGAACTGCAGGCACCCCCGTGTTCCCTGCGTCGGGCCGCTCTCGATGGTCAGCGATGCACCGAACGCCCGGGCACGCTTCCTCATCCACGGCAATCCGTAGCCGCCCATCGGCGCGGCTTCGTCGAAGCCGATGCCATCGTCCTGCACCATCAGTTCACAGGTGTTGGCGCCGATGCCGATCTGAGCCACCGCGCCGACGAAACCGTGAGCCAGCGAACCCGAGCGCCAGACCGCACGGATCCTGGAACTCGCCCCAATTCGGCCGGCTCATGCGGATGTCGGCGGAGCTGTTGAAAATGGCTCAATCCATCATCGGCGCCAACATGCACATCCCCGTCAGGGCGCGAGGCCCAGATCTCAAGCGCCCGCAGACCCTCGAAGCGCCTTTGCGAGTCAGCTGCCTGTCGCCATGGCGTGCCCGCTCAGGCTCGAGGTAATGCGGTCACCTAGCCGGTCGATCACACCTTGCTCGAGATCGACCTCCACAGCCGCCTGCCTCAATACGTTGAGGGTATGGGCTTTAACCAGCTTGTAGTCAGCCGGCGCCAGCACACTCGCGAGCCAGGCAAACTCCGCTTCAACCCCACAATCGAGAGCCTTCTGGGGCGTCATGCGCAGGCCCGTTGGCTGCAGCCGCGATGTGGGATCAACTTCGCGTAGCCAAAAGGCCAGCGGCGCGCCAGCCAAGGGGTCCGCCCAAGCCTGACGTCCCTGTGACGACCGGATAACCCCGGGGCGCTCCACGGTACCGTCAATCAGCGATGTCAACGCCGCACTTGCATCGTCGATGGATACTGTCTTGCCGATTGCCGGAATGCGAGTATCGCTAGGACCGCCCGGGATGTGACTCCATCCGCTTGGGTTGAAGAGATTAACTTGAACTCGCTCCGCGGAAAGCCGGGTTACGGATATCGCCAGCGCATGGCCGTTGGGCCCTGCGACTTGGCCAGCTCGCAGCAGCAGATGCTCACCCTGGGGCAAACCATGGAGCATTTCGCCAAGGTCCTGCTTTGCCGCCACGTCACTCCCATCCGACAATTCGCACCAATAGCCATGCGCGGGATTGCCGCTTCGGCCGAGCGAAGTCAGTTCGATATCGACAAACGGCCTTTTCAGGGCATTCAGGGCACGTTGTGCAGCGGCAGGATCGGTGCAGTTCTCCATGACACGAACCAATACGCCTTCAACGACGTGCGACAGGACTTTTCGGTCGGCCGTCTTCATGCCGTTTGGCCCGCCGCCCGCGGCGTCGGCAGTGTTCTCGAGCCAGTTGGGATAGGTCCCCGGAAAAGACTCCAGCAGGCTTGGCTCGACATGCGCCAGATCTCCATCGTCGCCTGTCGACGTCGCGGCAACTTCGATCGGCCCCGGAGTGAACTCGCTCGGTACTCCCCGATGAGCGCTTCTCTGTGCAAACGGGCCGTCAACCTCCTCGGCGAAGAAGACCGGCGTCCCATCGGGTGGAACGACCATATGGCCGTAGGACGGCTGCGAGGCATTCGGCCAATGCAGCAGCGCGGCGCGCGGTGGCATCGACCCGCTCCCGCCGGAAGACGAGCGCGAACTCGCGCGCGCAGTAGCAAACGCGGAGGAGTGAGAGGAAGATGAATATTGCGGCCGCTGCCGCCCAGTCCCCTCGGCGTGGCCTTCGCTGTCCTGGGCTCGGGGGGAATGACTTGTGGCGGTACTCTTTGAAATTCTGCAGCCCATGATGGTCGGTGGTCGGTAGGACGGACAAAAGGAGTTCAACCCTAGCGGAGTAGCTCCCGTCCGTCAGCACGCACGCGACGAGATGAGGGCTAAGCCGAAGTCTTCGCCATCCGCGATGGACTCGCAGAGCACGACCACGGAATCATGTCGGCTCAGCAGCGTACGACCACGTCGCGCTTGTGTTCGACGTCTTCCACCAACAGCACCTTGACGGGGATTCCCGGCACAACCCTTGGTTTCCATTGGCCCGTCCAGTCGGCACCAACGATTGCGCCCGTACTTCGCCAAGCGATTGAGAGCCCGGTGGACTGCCGAATAGCCGCCGCTCGCGACCGTCCGGAAGTGGCGCCGATCTGAGTCTATCGTTCAAACCCCGGCACTTCGGCGTCGTCGCATAAGGTCGGCCAGATGGCGCCGGGCCGGTCACGGGGACACGACGCTTCCGCATAGTTCGAGAAAGTTCCCCGCCTGAAATCGCGCGCCCAGCAGGTGTTCTTCATCCCATTCCGTGGCGTACGCGATTTCTGTGGTCAACACACCATCCACCATCGGTTCAATTGATACGAATTGAAGGGGGACATTGGCCCAGACGTCTCTCGGGGAATCGATAGCCGCAACAGATTTGGGCAACTCGCCCGTGGACGCGGCGTCGGCGTAGGGCTCATAGTGCTCGAAGAGCGCGGCCTCGATCTTCATCCATTGGCTCACCTGGTGTTGCTGTCGGGATGGGAACGCCGGGGAACACTCCGGCCCCGGCTTGACTTTGCCACACCCTTGGCGCCAGATAGCTGCCGCTCGCGACCGTCGGCTCGTGGCCGACAGCCGCAGCTGGAGTCCTCCTTCCAGAAGACAGCCATTGTCCTTAGGCATTCCGGAAGTTCTCCATGACTTTGTCTTTCCAATGGCGCCACATCTCCGTGACGCGCACGACGACGTAAGTGGAGAAGCTCTGGTGGATGCGATCTCCCAGTCTGCGGCCCTCACCCGAGGCACGTCATTGGGGCCGAAATCCTCAGCAGCAAGGAACCCGAGCGGCACGCAGAGAAAGAGTCCGAGGCTGTCGAATGAACGTCACTTGCCTTCCCGAATCGACCCATGGGCACTGAGGCCTTTGTCCCATGAGGATCGAACCTTTCGTGAGCATCGACGGCAATTCCTTCGCGATCACGCCAGACGAGCTTCTGCGGGCGAGGGGCTTGCCGGCACACCGATGTCGAAACGAAGTCGGGCTCAACGAGTTCGACTACACGGACATCGTGTTCCGGTTCCAGGACTGCGGCCGCCTCGAAGAGATCACCGTTCAAGCTCCGGTCCTGAGTTTCGATTCAGTACTTGTTCCCTTCGCCAACCTCGGATCGTTCATTTGCAACCAGGACCCAGCCGCATTCATCCGGGCGCACTTCCTCGTGAGTCCAGTCTTCGGGTTGGCCTTCGATCCATCGGAACCATTCTGGGTCACGGGTCTGGCACGGCACTGCATTGCGCAATGGGCGGCACTATGAGTCGCACGAGCGCCTCCTTGGGCACGAGCACGTTCCGCAAACCGTCGTGGGCGACCGGGGACTGAGGCCGGCTCCTGCTGCCGCGATGCTGCTTCACTGCACGCGAGTGAATGCGGGCTGCGGGTCGCACACCGCCTGCGGGTGGACGGGGCCGGAGGTGTCGTTGTCCGACGCCGACCCGCAGGCTCGACTGTCCGCGAAGCGCTCCGACGCATCGGCAGCCGCCGTGCCGGACGGCGGCAGGTAGCGCGCCGTGGCCATCCCGATGGCCGCCAACCCCAGCAGCACCGCGGCGACGCGGTGGGCCAGCGCGGCCTGCGCACGCGCGCGCGCCTGGTCGCGCGCGCCATCGCGCAGCGTGCGCAGCACGCGACCGACGAGCGCGGCCTGCACGAGCAGCGCTGCCGCCGACGCGGCGATCGCGGCCATCAACACCTGCTCCGGCCGGCCGAACGCGTGCGCGTGGAGCGTGTGGCCAAGATAGCCGCCCGAGGCGAACGCCAGCAGCGCCGCGGCGAGCTGCGGGCCGAACAGGCGCTCCGCGGCGGCGCCGCCGGTCCGGGCCAGTGCGAACGTGGTGCCGGCCCAGAACGCCGTCGTCAGGACGTGCAGCGCGGCGGCGAGGATCAGGACGTATTGCATGGTCGCGGAAATCAGTGTCGACGTTTTACTGTACACTCTGTATATTCATTTATCAACAGCGCGGGCAAGCCTGCCCGACCAACCGGGGAACACCATGTCCAGGACTGCATCGACCATCCAGATCTTCGGGGGCTACCTGATCGTCCTCAGCCTCGGCCTGATGGCCGCGCCCAACGTGCTGCTGCCCCTGTTCGGCATGCCGCAGACCTCGGAGGTGTGGATCCGCGTGGCCGGGCTCGTCGTCTTCAACGAAGGCGTCTGCTACTGGTTCGCCGCGAAATCGAACGCCGTGCCGTTCTTCCGCGCGTCGTTCTACGTGCGCTGCCTCGCACCGATCGTGTTCGGCGCGTTCGTGCTCGCCGGCCTGGCGCGCCCGATGCTGGTCGGCTTCGGGCTGGTCGACTTGGCGGCTGGCATCTGGACGATCCTCACGCTGCGCGCCGAGACGCGCGGCGCGCCGGCCGCCTGAATCGGCGGCGAAAATGCATGTCGACGCCACACCGATCCGCACCGCCATGCCAGACAGGGCCGAGTCGACCCGCAAGCCGTACGAGAGCGCGCTGAGAGCCGCCGCCGCCCATGCCAAGCGCGAGCGCGTGGTCGCGGCCGCCACGCAGTCCCTGCGCGAGGACGGCGGGCTCGGCGGCTTCTCGCTGGATTCGGTCGCCAAGGCCGCCGGCGTGACCCGGCTCACGGTCTACAACCAGTTCGGCTCGCGCCGCGGCCTGCTCGAGGCCGTCTTCGACGACATCGCGACGCGCGGGCGCCTGGCGACGATTCCCGAGGCGCTGTCGCTGCCGGATCCCCTGCAGGGACTGGACGCCATCATCGACCGCTTCTGCGAGTTCTGGTCCTGCGACGAGGCGATCGCGCGCCTTCACGACGCGATGGCCACCGACGCTGAATTCGCCGTCGCGCTCACGGCGCGCCACGAACGGCGCCGCAAGCTGCTGCAGGCGCTCATGAAGCGGCTCGTTCCCGCCGACGCGCCGGCGCGCCAGCGGCGCGACGCGGTCGACTTCGTGTTCGCGATGACGAGCTTCGCCATGTTCCGCATCCTCGGTACCAATCGCAGTGCCCAGGCGGTCGCGGAACTGATCAAGACCTCGTGCCGGGCCGTGCTGGACGCGCCGGCCCGGCCCTGAAGGACGCGGCGATCACTGCAGCGGTTCGGGCACGTCCGTGATCGCGGTCGCGAGGTCGACCACCAGCTTGCCCGTGGTGTGTCCGGCCTCCAGGCTGCGCAGCGCCTCCTTCGCGTCGCCGAACGACACCTTGCGCGCCACGTGCGGCCGCACCTTGCCCGACTGGATCAACGCGCCGATCTCGCGCAGCTGGTCGCCCCGGGGTTGCGCCGTGTAGCGCGTGGCCCGCACGCCGTGCGCCTGCGCCTTGTCCTGCGGCGGCTCGGCCAGCGTGGTGACGAGAATGCCGCCCTTCTTCAGCAGCGGCCACGAACGCTCCTGCGTCTCGCCGCCGATCAGGTCGTAGACCAGATCGAGGTCGCGTACGAGGTCGTCGAAGCGCTGCTTCCTGTAGTCGATCACCTGGTCGGCGCCGAGCGAGCGCACGAAGTCGACGTCGTCGGTCGAGACCGTCGCGATCACGGTGGCGCCGCGCGCCTTGGCGAACTGCACGGCCATGTGGCCCACGCCGCCGGCGCCGGCATGGATCAGCACGCGCTGCCCGGCCCGCAGGCCGCCCTGGTCGAACAACCCTTGCCACGCGGTGAGGCCGGCCAGGGGAACGGCCGCGGCGGCGACGCGGTCCAGCGCAGCAGGCACGCGCGCGAGCTCACTGGCGCTCGCGAGGGCGTACTGGGCGAGGCTGCCGTGCTCCGTGGCCATCAGCCCGTGCACCAGCATGCCCGGCACCAGCTCCGCATCGCTGGAGCTCACCACCGTCGCGCAGAGATCGCGGCCCAGCACGAAGGGCAGCTTGTCCTCGCCCACCACCGGGTACTTGCCGCTGCGGATCTTCCAGTCCACCGGGTTGAGGCTGGCGGCCTCGACCTTCAGCAGCAGCTCCCCGGGCTTGGGCTCGGGGACAGGCACCTCGGCGAACTCGACCACCTCGGGCCCGCCGAAGCGGCGGATCAGCAGGGCGTGCATGGAGCGCGGCGGCGTGGGCATGGCGGATCCTCTCGCGGACGTTTCGACCGCCTCGCGGCGGCAAGCGACACGCCCGCCGCGCGCCGCCCTGCCCCGTCAGGCCGTCGCCGCAGCCTCCGAGGCGGAGGCCCGCGTGGCCTCGGCCTGCATCGCCTCGGGCGACAGCACGTGGCCGAACATCGCGCGCATCACGAGCAGCAGCACGCCGGCCACCGCCACCAACACCGCGTGCAGCGCCCAGAAGTCGCGGTTGAGCATGGTGTCCATGAAACCGGCCAGCCAGCCGACGAACGTGTTGGCGATGAACAGGTGCAGGTAGTAGATGCCGATCACCATGCCGACGATCTGCTTGGGCGCGACGCGCGAATACAGCGCGAGGCCGACGGGCAGGACGTTGGCGAAACCGATGTCGTTGACGATCGTGTAGGCGAGCGTCCAGCCCGGCCCGACCTTGCCGTGCGTCGTGTCGACGATGTTGCCGGCGATCGCCATCAGCGCCGGCCCGCCGGCGGCGATGACCGAGCCGATCGCCATCTTCATCAGCTCGTCCGGCTCGTTGCGGTACTTGCGGTACCAGCTCCAGAACGCGATCGACATCAGCATCGTGCCGGTGCTGACGAAGGCGTCGACGCCTTGCAGCCACGTCACCGGCACCTGCCAGCCGAACATGACCAGGTCCATGTGCTTGTCGGACCACAGCGTGAAGCCCAGGTTGAACTGCTGGTTGCCGACGATGGTGAGCATCAGGATGGGCAACAGGCACACCAGCAGGACCAGCCGCTCCCATTCGGTGCGCGTCAGCGGCGGCTGTTCCACGGTGCCGTGGCCGGTGCTGCGGCCCGGATCGGCCGGCAGCCAGCGGCGGCCCGCGAGGTAGGTGAACAGGCCGATCACCATGCCGACGCCGGCGGCGCCGAAGCCCCAGTGGAAGCCGACCTTCTCGCCCAGCGTGCCGCACACCAGCGGCGCGCCGATCACGGCGATCTGCACCGACAGCAGGAAGATCTGGAACGCCGTGGCATTGCGCTTGTCGCCGGGCCGATAGAGCGCGCCGACCTGCGCCGCGATGTTGCCCTTGAAGCAGCCAACGCCCAGCAGCAGGCAGCCGATCGCCAGCAGGAAGCTGGCCTCGAACGCCATCAGGAAGTGGCCCAGCGCCATCAGGCAGGCGCCGATGACGACGGTCTTGGTGCGGCCCAGCAGGCGGTCGGCCACCAGCCCACCGAACAGCGGCGTCAGGTAGACCAGGCCCGAGTAGAGGCCGGCGATCAGGGCGCCCAGCTGCAGCGGCGTGCGCGGCCCGGTGACGGACTCGATCGCGTGGCGCACGACATCGATGCCCATCACGTGGCCGATGTTCTCGGGCAGGAACAGGTACTTGGTGAGGTACAGGCCCAGCAGCACCTGCATGCCGTAGTAGGAGAAGCGTTCCCACAGCTCGCAGAACGAGAGCCAGCCCAGGCCGGCGGGGTGGCCCAGGAACGCGGTGTCGTCGCGCGAATAGGGTTGGTCGGGAGTGGATGCGGTCGAAGACACGATGCGGTTTCTCAGGATCAGGATGCGGAACTGTCGTCCAGCCGGCGCGGCGCCGCAAGGCGGAAAGCCCGGAGCGCGCGACGAATGGCCAAATACGGGGTTCGAAGGGCGGCGGCGAGGTTGCCGGCGAATGTCAGCGCTTGACGAGGCGGATCTCGAAGACCTTGGGCCAGAACTTGCCGGTGAGCCACAGCCGCTTGGTGGCCGGGTCATAGGCGATGCCGTTGAGCACGTCGGTGTGCCCCGGCGTGAAGTCCTTCATCGGCAACAGGCCCTTGCAATCGATCCAGCCGACGACGTTGCCCGTGCGCGGATCGATGCGCGCGATGCGGTCGGCCTGCCAGATGTTGGCGTAGATCTCGCCGTCCACCCACTCGAGCTCGTTGAGCTGGTCGACCGGCTTGCCCTGCGCGGTGACGTGGATGCGGTGGGTCTCGATCAGCGTGTCCGGGTTCAGGAAGCGGATGTCGGCGGTGCCGTCGCTCATCACGATCTCGGTGTCGTTGTGGGTCAGGCCCCAGCCCTCGCCCGGATAGCCGAACTGGCCCTTGGTCTCGAAGCTGTCGAGGTCGAGGACGTAGCCCACCTGGCCCTTCCAGGTCAGGCCGATCAGGTTGCCCTTCCACGCCACGATGCCCTCGCCGAACATGTCGGGCGGCAGGTTGGCGCGCTCCACGACCTGGCCGGTCTCGGGCTTGACCTTGCGCACCGTCGAATGGCCGTCCAGGCCGGTGCTCTCGTAGAACCAGCCATGCAGGAAGAACAGGCCTTCGGTGAACGCGTTGACGTCGTGCGGCGTCGTGCGCACCACCTGCACGCCGTAGACGGGAATCGCCTCGCCGGCCGCGCCCGGGGGCGCTGCGTGCGTGATGGGCGCGAGCGTCGCGCCGGCGAGCGCGAGCGCGAGGCTCGCGATCAGGAAGCAGGTCTTCATTCGTTCGGATCCAGGTCGTTCATTCATGCCGCGGCCGGCGCGGGGTAGCTCACCGAGATCACCTCGATCGTCTCGACGCCCACCGGCGTCACCAGCTGCAGCGTGTCGCCCTCGCGCGCCTTCAGCAGCGTGCGCGCGATCGGCGACACCCAGCTGACCTCGCCCTGCAGGGAATCGACCTCGTCGATGCCCTTGATGGTGACGGTGCGCTCGTCGCCGTCGTCGTTCGCGTAGGTGACGGTCGCGCCGAAGAACACCTGGTCGCTGCCGTGGTGCGCGGAGGGGTCGGCGACGACGGCGATGTCCAGCCGCTTGATCAGGAAGCGGATGCGGCGATCGATCTCGCGCAGCCGCTTCTTGCCATAGATGTAGTCGCCGTTCTCGCTGCGGTCGCCGTTGGACGCGGCCCAGTGCACGATCTCGACGATCTTGGGCCGCTCCTCGTCGATCAGCTGCAGCAGCTCGGCGCGCAGGCGATCGTGGCCCTGCGGCGTGATGTAGTTCTTGCCCCCGGCCGGCAGCGCGGGCAGCGACGGGCCGTCGTCGTCCTCGTCGCCTTCGGGTTCCTTCGTGAAGGCCTTGTTCATGCCGTGTCCCCTTGCGCATACGACGCCAGCGTCGCCTGCAGTTGACCCTGCACCTCACCCACGAGTTCCGGCGGCGACACCACGCGCACGTTGGGCCCGTGGCGCAGCACGTCCATCACCAGCTCGGTGGAATCGGAATACGGGATGCGCATGCGCAGCGAGCCGTCGGCCTGGGCTTTGAGCTGCTGCTGCGGATGCCATTCCTCCTGCGCCACCCACTGCGCCGCCTCGGCGCTGAAATGCAGCGTGGCCCAGCGCAGCTGCGCGCCGCCGAAGATGCCGTAGCCCTGGTCCAGCGCCTTCTCCACCTCGGCCATCGGCAGCTCGCGGGCCGGCTCGTCCAGCACCTTGGCCGCGCGCACCGCGTCGAGCGCGAAGCGGCGCAGGCCCTCGCTCGCATGGCACCACGCGTCCAGGTACCAGGTGTTGCGGTAGTGCAGCAGGCGCTGCGGCGACAGCACGCGCTCGGACTCGCTGCGCTTGCTGCGCGTGTAGTAGCTGATCGACAGGCGGCGCCGGCTCAGCACGGCGCTGACGGCCTCCTCGAACCAGCGGCTGGTGACGGCGCGCTTGGCCGGGTTGACGATGCGCACGCGGCGCATCAGCGCCTGCGCCTCGTCGCCGGTGGCGCCCAGCATGCCGTGCAGCTTGTCCAGCAGGGGCTGCAGGTGGCGGCCCAGCACGCCGCCGTCGTCGAGGCCGGCGATCAGCTGGTGCATCGTCAAGAGCGCGTGAAGTTCCTTTTCCGAGAACCACACGCCCGGCAGCTCGTGCGTCTTCGCGCCGGGCCGCGTGGACGGGCCGCCGTTGGCCGCCGCGGCGGCGCCGTCGGCGAAGCGGTAGACGTTCTCGTCGCGGGCGTAGACGATCGGCGCATCCATGCGGTCGCGCAGGTATTGCAGGTCGCGCTTGAGCGTCGCGGGCGACACCTCGAGCTCCGAGAGCAGCTGGTCGAAGCTCACGCCGGCCTGCCGCTTGATCAGCAGTTCGATGCGGTAGAAACGTTCTGTCCTGTCCATGGGCCCCTATTTTGCCGTAGCTCATCGCATGAGCTTGTGGAGCGCCAAACTGGCTTCACTCTCAGACGACACCGAGGACAGCACCATGAACCAGGCCACCTTCAACTTCGCCCCCAAGGGCAAGCGCGCCGACCTCGCCGGAAAGCGCCTCGCCGCCGGCGCCGCAGCGAAGGCCCCGGTTCGCGCGCAGGCGCCCGCCAACGACCTCGACCCCGGCGACGCCATCGGCTTCGAATACGCCCGCTACGGCATGGTGCCGCCGGCGCCCTGCCTGTGGCCGGGCCATCCGGTCCGCGAGGGCTGGGAGCGCGGCCGCCGCGCGATGGCGCGCCGCACGCGGCCGGCCACGCTGGCCGTCACGCGCTGGCTCGCGCTGCGCCTGGCCGCCTGGCAGCGCGGCGAGGCCTTCGACGACCACCAGATCACGCCGCAGGTGCTGCGCTCGCTGGAGGTCGCCACGCATTGCCCGGTCAGCGGCCGCGCGCTGCAGGACGACGCCTGCGTCGTGCCGATCGACCTGCAGCGCGGCTGGGCCGCCGGCAACCTCGTGCTGCTGAGCCCGGCGATCGCCGAACGCTGGCTCACGATCGACTGGGCGATGGCCAAGGCGTCGCTGCAGCGCGCCGAGGACGATCCCGAAGGCGTGGTCGACGGCCTGCCGCTGCGCCACTGGCGCCGCGTCGTGGCGCTGAAGTCGCTCGCCACGCCGCTGCCGCACGACGAGGCCGCGCGCATCCCGCTGCACGTGCTGCCGCCCAACCGCATCCGCCTGGTCAACCCGATCCAGGAGCTGCAGGTCGTGCTGACGCTGCAGCTCGCCGTGGCCGGCTGGGGCCAGCGCGCCCGCGGCATCGCGGAGTCGCTGCCGCTGGCGCTGCGCAACGAGTTCAACCTGTTCTTCAACTCGCTGCTCGCGCAGGCGCTGCGCCAGGTCCAGGGCGCGGCGAAGGCCGAGATGCGCGACGCGCTCGCGACGGCCTGGGGCGACGCGGTGGTGATGCGCCGCTGGCTGCGCCTGGCGGGGCTCGTGGATGCCAGGCTTGCGGAGACGCTGGTCGAACGGCTGACGCGCGAGCCGATGCCCGGCCTGTACGTGGTGCGCCATGGCGAGGTCGAGGCGCAGCAGGCGATGGCGGCCTGAGCCGCAACGGTTGTCATTCCGCGCGCAGTCGCGGAATCCACCCCTGCCGGGGCGCGTCATCGCGGTGCGTGGATCCTGCGACTTCGCGCAGGATGACATGTCAAGAACGCGACTCGCGCGTCAACGCCAGCTCGAGATCCTCCAGCTGTTCCCTCGCGTCGCCCACGCCGTCGCGCGCGGCCAGCGTCATCAGGCGCATCGCCTCGCGCAGGTCGCGCTCCAGGCCGCGGCCGTCGGCGGTCAGCTGGGCGAGGTGGTACCAGGCCGCGGGAATCTTCCTGTCGGCCGCCTGGCGATACAGCGCCACCGCGCGGGCGAGATCCTGCGGCGCGCCGCGGCCGCGCTCGAGCTTGCCGGCGAGCAGGATCATCGCCTCGCCGTGTCCGCCCTGCACCGCGCGCTCCAGCCACCAGACCGCGCGCGCGTCGTCCTGCGCCACGCCGTCGCCGGTGCTGCAATGCATCGCGAGCTCGTACTGCGCCTGCGCGAAGCCGCCGGCGGCGGCCTGCGCCAGCAGCGCCACGCAGCGCCCCATGTCGTGCCGGACGCCCTTGCCGATGCGATGCATCCAGGACAGGCGATACGTGGCATGGGCGTTGCCGGCCGCGGACGCCCGCGTCAGCAGGCTCACCGCCTGCGTGGTGTCGCCGGGCACCCGCAGGCCCGTCTCGAGCTCCTGCCCCAGGCGCGCCAGCGCGGGCACGTGCCCCTTGGCGGCCGCGCTGCGAAGCAGCTGCAGGCCCCTGGCGACATCAGGCTCGACCGAGTCGCCCTCCAGATGGCGCACCGCCAGCGCGAGTTCGGCCGCGGCGTTGCCGGCGTCGGCGGCGGATTGCCAGAGCCGCCGGGCGGCCGCCGGATCCTTGGCGACGCCCAGGCCTTGCCATGCCAGCCCGGCGAGCGCGACGCCCGCATGGGGCGCGCTGGTCAACGCGTTCGGGTCGGCACGATCGCGCGGCGGCCGACTGGCGCGCTGCTCGAGCCAGGAGACGCAGGCGCGCAGGTGATCGGGCGGACCGTGCGCGACGAGCAGCACGCCCTCGCGCAGCTGCGCGGCGGTCGCGCTGCGGCGCTGGCCGAGCGCATCCTCGAGGACGCACGCCATGTGGCCATCGGGGCCTGGTACCAGCTGCAGCACGCGCGCCGGCAGCAACCCGCCGTCGGCCAGCACCGCGTCGCCGATCCGCGCCGGCTCGCCCGTGGCGTACGTCGGCGGCACGCGGACGGCGGCGGGCAGCAGCGACGGCACCTCGCGCCGGCCCGCGTAGTACTCGCCCCAGGACTGTCCCGACGGCCACGCCACGCTGCGCGCGCCGCGCCGGATGGCCGCGTCCAGGCGCAGGAAGGTCTCCTCCGGCACGTTCAGCTCCCACACAGCTGGATCGAGGATCGCGAACGGCTGCCCCGCCGCGGCCGGCCGGTAGCGGAAGGCCATGCGCAGGCGCAGCGGCGACGGGCCGCCGGTCTGCACCGCCACCGAGACGGCCTCCACGCGCTTGCCGGACGCATTGATCGAGGTGTCGTAGGCAAAGGTCTTCCAGGCCGCGTTCTCGCGGTTGTCGGCCAGCGACGCCTCGCCGCGGGCGACGGCGTCCTCGCCCGCGTAGGCCAGCGTGAGCGTGTTGACGCGCTGGCCGCGCGGGTGCTGCCACGCGATCTGCGGCAGCGCGGGCCGGCCTTCGGCCAGCGCGGACAGCATCGTCGACGCCGCGACGCCCAGCATCCGCGCCGCGTTCCACCAGGCCATCGGCAGGTCGTATTCGAGCTCGCCGGCGACGCTGCGCAGGTAGTCCGCCGCCTTGTCGACCTGCCCCAGGCCAAGGCCGAACAGGCGGTCGTGCAGCCACACCAGCGGCAGGAACAGCAGGCCCTGGTCGGGCGCGAGCGCCACCAGGCGCGTGAACGGCGTCTCGGAGATGTTGGCCCAGTCGGCGACCGCCTGGCGCGCGGAGCGGGTGTCGTGCCACTCGATCTCGGCGCCGGAGCGGCGCGACAGCATGGCCATCAGGTAGAACGCCAGCAGCGCGAGGAAGTTGCGGCCGCCCGCGTCGGCGATGAACTCGTCGTGCATCGGCTTGGCGCGCTCACGGATCGCCTTGAGCAGCAGGTCGATCCGCTCCAGGCTCTCCTCGGAGAAATCGAGCTGCGCCTGCTGCAGCGCCTTGCCGAACTTCCAGCCGCCTTCCGGCTCGCCGCCGCGCGCGTAGGCTTGCAGGAATTGTCGTGCGACGTCGTTCAAGCGGCCTCCCAGCCGTCATCGTTCCGCGTCCCCTGGCAGGGACCGGACGACTGTAGCGGGGGAAGCTCGCGGCCGGACGCGACGGGACGTGCAAAAGTGCCTCGCCGCGCCCTGTCCGGGGATCAAATCGGGTGGCCCCCCACGCCGGAGCAGCGCTGCGGCGGGGGTGGATTCCGCGACTGCGCGCGGAATGACTCGCTCGGTCAGGCGATGCGCGCCATCGTGTGGAACGGCAGGCGCGGGCCGCGCGGATGGTTGCCGCTCGCGTCGCCGTAGCCCAGGTTGACCAGGAAGTTCGACTTCCACTTGCCGTCCGGAAAGAACGCCGCGTCGACGGCGGTGTTGTTGAAGCCGCTCATCGGACCGGCAGCCAGGCCCAGCGAGCGGGCGGCGAGGATCAGGTAGGCGCCTTGCAGGCTGCTGTTGCGAAGGCCGGTCGTGTCGATCAGTCCGGCGTTGCCGTGGAACATGTCGCGCGCCCCGGGCATCGCCGGAAACTGCGTGGGCAGGTTCTCGTGGAACTCGGTGTCGTACGCGACGATCGCGGTGACCGGCGCGGCCATCGTCTTGTCGACGTTGCCGCCCATCAGCGCGCCCTTGAGCTTCTCCTTGGCCTCGGGGCTGCGCACGAACACGACGCGGGCCGGCTGCGAGTTCATCGAGGTCGGGCCCCACTTCATCAGGTCGACCAGCGAATGCAGCGTCGCGTCGTCGATGGGACGCGGCTGGAATTTGTTGAACGTGCGGGCGTCGAAGAACAGTTGCTTCAGGGCGGTGTCGGAGAGGGCTTCGGACATGGAGGGGAAATCCTGGGTGCGGGAGGGAAAGGCGCCACGATGCGGCACGGACACGTCATCTTCGCTGCTTCGGACGCGCGGTCCATGCAGTGCCGTCGAAGGCCCCATTCAAAATCGGTCAACGCCGGCCGGGCGAGAATCCCGCGCATGCGTCAATCCGTCCCCCTCGATCGCTGCACGCGACTCCTCAATCACGGCCCCACGGTGCTCGTGAGCGCCGAACACGAAGGCCGCCGCAACGTGATGGCCGCCGCCTGGGCGATGCCGCTCGATTTCACGCCGCCCAAGGTGGCCGTCGTCCTGGACAAGCAGACCTTCACGCGCACGCTGATCCTGGCCGGCGGGCATTTCGTGCTCGCGGTGCCGCCGGTGGGCCTGGCGGCCCTGACCGACCACGTCGGCAGCTTCAGCGGCCGTGACACCGAGAAATTCACCGAGGTCCTCGCCTCCGCCGAGCCCGGCCCGGCCACCGGCGCGCCGCTGGTCGACGGCTGCATCGCGTGGCTGGAATGCCGCCGCCTCCCCGAGCCGCACAACGAACAGGCCTACGACCTGTTCATCGGCGAGGTGGTCGCGGCCTGGGCCGACGACCGTGTCTTCCGCGACGGCCGCTGGCACTTCGACGGCGCCGACGACTCGCTGCGCTCGCTGCACCACATCGCGGGCGGGCACTTCTTCGCGATCGGCAACGAAGTGACCTATACCCCGATCGAGGGCCCGCTCGGAGACTGACCAGGCATCCGCCCCGGGTGACCTGGACGGCCGCCACCCAGACGCGCGAGAAGCCGCCGGCGCGTCCCATACACTTCCACGGGTGAAGACGACCGGATGCCGACCAGTGAGACGCCCATGCTAGA
>Ga0070673_100000416_pt1 | contig 22479 bp, 21 predicted proteins | sample KBSM23metaG_FD_65342 | JGI IMG/M metagenome (GOLD analysis project Ga0070673, IMG submission 65342) | Miscanthus rhizosphere microbial communities from Kellogg Biological Station, Michigan, USA - KBS M2-3 metaG | ecosystem: Host-associated > Plants > Roots > Rhizosphere > Soil ... | reverse complement strand
CACCTCCGGCACATCCAACATCGGCTTTCGGGGGGAACTTGGCTTCAACGAGCACATCAAGGCCTGGTTCCAGGTCGAGTGCATGACGAACCCTGACGGCGACACTTCCGTCTACGCGTCTCCATGGGCCTCGCGCAACAGCGCTGTCGGCTTGAAGGGCGACTTCGGCACGCTGTTCTGGGGCCAATGGGACACACCGTATTACTACGCAGCCGTGTTCGTCGGTCCGCTCCGGGGCCTCAACCCTTTCGACAATGCTGTGACCGGCAATCCCGGCTTCAACGTCCCGGTCGTCGCGACATATGGTGGACGGGCGACCGCGAGAGCGGATGCGACGTTCATCCGCCGCCAGGGCAACAGCATTCAATACTGGACGCCCACGTGGAATGGGCTCTCTGCCCGGTTGATGGTCGGACTGAACGAGAGCCGCACGAGAGCAAGCGCCTACGAGCCAGCGACCAACCCTTGGGTGTTGTCGGCGCTTGCGAGCTATGACGTCGGGCCGCTGAGCGTTCGTTATGCGTACCAGACGCTCCTCGATTACTTCGGCCTCTCCTGGCTCGGCGGATCGCCTGGCGTCACGCTCACGAACCCGAGCTCGAGGGATGACGGCCACGAAATCGTAGCGTGGCTCAAGCTCGCCACCGGCACCCGGCTGGCGGTCATCGCGGAACGCTTGAAGTATCGGACAGACGAGCTGACGCCCGGGTTGGTGAACAGCTACCAGCGCGACGCGATCCTGGGGGCCGTCCAGCAGCGCATCGGCGAGCACACGCTGTGGGGCTCATTCGGCTACGCCGCAGCCGGCCAGTGCACCATGGCGGGGGGTGCGCCCTGCTCGACGAGCGGCCTCGAGGGGCGCCAGTGGTCGCTGGGCTACACCTTCAGCCCGGCGAAGACCGTCGACATCTACGCCTCGGTCTACGAGCTTGCCAACGGCCGCTCCGGAACTCATGCGCTCTTCCCGCCCGTCGTTCCGATCGCGCCGGGCAGCACCACGCGCGGGGCCGGCGTGGGCATTCTTTACATCTTCGACTTCACCACGAAGATTGGAGGGCCCAAGCCGCCTGAACCGCCCGCCACGCCGCCCGCACCGCCGGCGGAGCCTCCGGCGCCGCCGCCTTCGGCCGAACCTCCGGCGCCCCCGCCTCCCGCCCCCGCGTCGCCGTAACAGACTTCATCCGGGCGAAGCCGAGCTCCGGCGGCGCACCATGACCACGTGCGTGCCGTCGAGGACGACCTCGTCACGCTGGTTGTAGACGACGGTCCGGAACTTCACCACGCCGCGGTCGCCCTGCGAGCGCGACGGGCGCGTCTCGGTGACGGTGCCCTCGACGCGCAGCTGGTCGCCCGGGCGAACGGGTTTGAGCCACTTCATCGACTCGATCGCGACGCCGGCGCCCTGGCCGGAGAGGCCGAGATCGCTGTCCACGATCAGGCGCATGGAGATCGCGGCCGTATGCCAGCCGCTCGCGACCAGCTCGCCGAACAGCGATGCGCGCGCGGCGCCTTCGTCCAGGTGGGACGGCTGTGGGTCGAACTCCGCGCCGAACGATTTGATCCGGTCCGCGGTCACGGCGATCGCGCCGGCCGATCTGAAGCGCAGGCCGACGGCGAAGTCTTCGAAATATCGCGCCACGTTCAGGCGAACTGTATCAAGCAAGCCCCAGCAGGTTGACCGCGTTCTGCTTGAGGACGAGCGGCCGCACCTCGTCGCGGATCGGCAGCTCGGCGAACTCCGCCAGCCACCGGTCGGGCGTGAGCACCGGATAATCGGATCCAAAAAGCGCCTTGGCGCGCAGCGGCCCGTTCACGTACTGCACCAGGATGGGCGGGAACAGCTTGGGCGCCCAGCCGGACAGATCGATGTACACCTGCGCCTTGTGCATGGCGACGCTGAGCGCCTCGTCCTGCCAGGGGAACGACGGGTGCGCCAGGATGATCGGCATCGCGGGGAAGTCGGCGGCGACGTCGTCCACGTAGATCGGGTTCGAGTACTTGAGACGGATGCCGCCGCCGCCGGGAAGACCCGAGCCCATCCCCGAGTGACCGGTGTGGAACACCGCAGGCAATTGCGCGCCGGCGATGACTTCGTACAGCGGGTAGGCGAGCCTGTCGTTCGGAAAGAAGCCCTGCAGGTTGGGGTGGAACTTGAACCCGCGCGCCCCCTTGCCGATGAGCCGGCGGGCCTCGTCGGCGGCGTTGCCACGGTGCGGATCGACCGACACGAAGGGGATGAGAACGTCGCCGTTCGCCGCCGCGACCTCCAGGATCTCATCGTTGGAGACCGGCACCTCGCCGGTGTTGTGCTGGTTGTCGACGCAGAAGATCACCGCGGCCATCGACCGTGCCCGATAGTAGTCGGCGACTTCCTGCACATTCGGCCGGGGGAAGTTCGATCTGAAATGCTTGGCCGCGGCGTCGAGGATCTGCGTCGTCCGCGGATCCGGTTCGCCGTGCAACGGCACCTGCGCGTGGGTGTGGACGTCGATGGCGCGGACCATCGTGACGTCGATGCTCAAGCGAGCTCCAGCTTCGGCAACCGGATGCCGTAGGGCTGGAGCTGCGGCGCGAAGTGCTCCTGCCAGGTCGCGGCGATCGCGTCGACGTTCCAGCCACCGCCGCGCACCTCGGTCACCACCTCCGAGGGATGCGAGTAGAGACAGAGGCAGTCGCCCCCCACCCCGATGGCCTGCCCGGTGATCCCGCTCCCCGCGCTGGACGCGAGGAACACGACCAGGCCGGCGCAGTCCTCGGGCATGCCGACCGCGTGCTCGCGACGGACCGCGGTCGGCAGCGGCTCGCCCGCGGCGACGCGCGGGACGAGCGGCTTGTACATCGGGATCGTCGCGGTCATCGCCGTCCAGGCCGTCGGCACGATCGCGTTCACCGTGATCTCGGCGCGCGCCAGCTCGAGCGCCCAGGTGCGCGCGAACGCAACGATACCCGCCTTCGCCGCCCCGTAGTTGGTCTGGCCGAAGTTCCCGTACTGGCCTGCCGGCGAACCGACCACGATGATGCGCCCGCCCTGCCCCTGCTCGCGCATCCGGATCGCGGCCGCCCGCGCGCACAGGAACGTGCCGCGCAGGTGCGTGCGCACCACCAGATCGAAGTCCTCGTCGGTCATCTTCCACAGTACGGCGTCGCGCAAGACGCCCGCGTTGGTGACCATGACGTCGAGACGACCGAACGATTCGATCGCTCGCGCTAGAAGCGCGTCGACCGCCGCGCGATCGCCGACGTCTCCGCTCACGGCGACCGCGCGACCGCCGGCCAGCGCCGCGGTCTCCTCGGCGGCGCGCAGATCGAGGTCGTTGACGACGACCGAAGCGCCCGCGCGCGCCAGCGCAACCGCGTACGCCCGCCCCAGCCCCTGGCCGGCGCCGGTGACGACCGCGACCTTGCCTGCGAGATCGATGGCGCTCATCGGTAGTACCTGAACAGGCACTCGGCGACGAGCGCGGGCTTGGGGACGTCCTGGACCTCGATCGTGAACGCCGCGGTCATCTGGAGGCCCCCTTCGATCTCCGTCACGTCGACCACCTCCCCGTGACCGCGAAAGTTCGCTCCCACCGCCAGAGGCGCCGGGAAGCGCACCTTGTTCAGTCCGTAGTTGATCGAGGTCCTGGCGTCGGTGACCACAATCAGACGCTGCGAGATCGGCCCGAGCATCGACAGCGTGAAGTATCCGTGCGCGATGGTTCCTTTGAACGCTGTGTGCCGCGCGCGCTCGGGATCGACGTGAATGAAGTTGTGGTCGTCGGTGAGGTCGGCGAACTGGTTCACGCGGTGCTGCGGCATCGCTTGCCACTCCGTCGGCCCGAGCTTCCGCCCAGCGTGCCGCGGCAGCTCGGCCAGCGTCGTCATCAAGATGCTTTCGGTCGTCTCGGTCCGCATCGGCGTGCCTCCCCTGGCAAACCCTGTTATCAGGTTGCCTGATACTAAGGGCAGCGAACGAAAAGCGCCAGCCGGAACCGAATGCTAGGCGGCGCGCCGACCTTGGGCGCGTTTCGCCGCGGCGCCCTGGAATCCGCCGCCGAGGTTACGGACGGCGGACTTGATCATCGTGAGGAACCTGGCCCGCTCCGCCCGGCTGAAGCCGCTCAACATCCGCGCTTCGAACGCGGCGACCGCGGATTCACAGGCGCCCACGACGCGGCGTCCTTTCGCGGTCAGGCTGGCCGGCAGCTTGCGGCGATGGCTGGGATGCGGGCTGCGCTTGATCAGGCCCGCCTGTTCGAGGCGGTGGGTCACCTCGTGCATCGACTGCGCGGTCATGAAAGAACGCCGCGCCAGCTGCGAGCTTGACAGCGGCTCGCCGTGGCGATTGAGGACACTCAACGTGGTGAACTGAAGCGCCGTCAGGCCGTGCCGCGCCGCCACCTCGCTGACCGCGCCGAGGACGAGGTTCTGCAGGCGGGCGATGGCATACGAGATCCCCGGTTCGGCGCTGGGGGTTGTCTCACGATCGGCGTCGTCCATCTCGGCATCGTGCCATAGCGAGCGCCGCCCGGCGCGCGGCAAATCGCCCTTGACAGCGCGGGCCGGGTCGGGGCAGGTTTCAGGGAAGCTGATATTGAGTGTGGCGAGTCGGCGCGGCGCGCATGCAGCACACAAACGCAAACTTCGCGCTCCTCGTCCAGGCGACGTGCGAACGCCTGCCCCGGCGTCCCGCGCTGTTCCATCGCGGCGCCTGGATCTCGTATCGCGATCTCGGCCGGCAAATTGACGCGTGGGTGGGCGCCTTGCAGGCCGCGGGCGCCGCCCCCGGACGGTGCGTCGCGCTCTGGCTGCCGAACAGCCCCGCGTTCGTCGCCGCGTTCGTCGCCACCCTCCGGCTCGGGGCGGTCGCCGCGCCGCTGGGGGTCCTGCTGAAGCCACGCGAGGTGAGGCAACGGCTGGACCTCGCGGAAGCCGCCGTGCTGGTCACGACGCCGGCCCTGGCCGGCGATCTGGGCGAGCCGGGCGCGCGCGTGCTCGCGGTGGATCCGGCTGGCCTCGCCGCCGACGAGGGATCCGCGGCGCTCCCTGCGGTCGCGCGCGCCGAAGGCGATGTGGCCGTTCTCGTCTTCACCTCCGGAACCACGGGCAACGCCAAGGCCGCCGAGCTGACCCATGGTGGCATCGCGTGGAACGCCCGCGCGCTCGCTGGCGCGTTCGCGCTGACGGCGGACGACGTGCAGCTTGCCGCGGCGCCGCTGTCCCACGTGCTCGCGATGACCAGCGTGATGAACGCGACCCTCATCACCGGCGGCGCGGCAGCCCTGATGGAGCGGTTCGATGCCGTCGCGGCCTTCTCGTTGCTGGCGTCCGCGCGGATCACGGCGGTGGTCGGGGCGCCACCGATGTTCGTCGCGCTCCTGCGCGAGGCGCGCAGGGCCGGCGTCGCACCGCGCTTGCGTTTCGCGATGACGGGCGGCGCCGCGCTGGGGACCGAGGTGGCACACGCCATCGAAGAGACGTTCGGCTGCACGCTCCGCGAAGGCTACGGGATGAGCGAGGTCGGCGGCGGAATCTCGGGCGCGTCGCTGGCCGGCGCGCAAAAGCCGCGCTCGGTCGGGCCCGCTTTTCCGGGCAGCGAGATCCGGATCGTCGATCTCACGACCGGCGCGCCGCAGCCCGCCGGGCAGCGCGGCGAGGTTCAGGTCAGGAGCCCGAGCGTCATGCGCGGGTACCGCCAGGACGAAGAAGCAACCCGGGCGGTCATCGACCCCGACGGGTGGCTCTCGACGGGCGACATCGGACACGTCGACGACGAGGGCCATCTCTTTCTCGTCGACAGGAAGAAGGACCTCATCATCCGCTCCGGTTACAACGTCTACCCGGGCGAGGTCGAGGAGGTGCTGTGCTCGTGCCCCGGCGTGCTCGAGGCGGCGGTCGTCGGCGTTCCCGACGAGGAGCACGGCGAGGAGGTGGTCGCGCTGGTCGTGCCCAGCCAGGACGGCGTCGACCCCGAGACGGTGAAGGCGTTCGCGCGTGAGCGCCTGGCCGCGTACAAGTATCCGCGCCACGTCGTCATCGTGAGGGAGCTGCCGAAGGGGCCGACCGGAAAGATATCGAAGCGCGAGATCGACCGCGCCGCGCTGATCTCCCGCTGAGCAGCCGCCCAGTCGCTCCGCGCCGAAGGCGCGGCGTGCGACTGTCGTTTCTGGTAGCCGCGATCCCGCGCTTCGCGCAGGGGCGGCTAAAGGCCGAGGTACGCCTGGCGGACGCGGTCGTCGTGAAGCAATTCCTCGCCGCGCCCTTGCATGACGACGCGCCCGTTTTCGAGCACGTAGGCATGCTTGGCGAGCCGGAGCGACGCGGCGACGTTCTGTTCCACCAGCAGCACGGTGATGTGCTTCTCCTCGTTCAGTAACCGGATCGCGTGAAACACTTCCTGCACCACCCGGGGCGCGAGCCCCAGCGACGGCTCGTCGAACAAGATCAGGTCGGGACAGGACATCAGGCAGCGTCCGATGGCGAGCATCTGCTGCTCGCCCCCCGACATCGTGCCGGCGGCCTGCCGGCGCCTCTCGGCGAGCCGTGGGAACAACGCGAACACTCCTTGTAAGGACTCCTTCGCCTTGCCGCGCGCGCGCGGCAGCAGAGCGCCGACGTCGAGGTTCTCCTGAACGGTGAGGCTCGGGAAGATCTGGCGGCCCTCGGCGACGTGGCCGACACCGAGACCGGCGGTGACATGCGAGTCGTTGCCGGTGATGTCCCGACCGCGAAACGTGATCCTGCCGGCGCGCGGTGTCTGCATCCCCGCGATGGCGCGAATGAGCGACGACTTTCCGGCGCCGTTCGCGCCGATGAGGGCGACGAGCTCGCCCTCCGGGACGTCGAGCGAGACGTCCGCGAGCGCCTGCGCGCCGCCATAGAAGAGGTCGACCCCCAGGACGCTGAGCATCACAGCGGCGTCTCCTCGCCCAGGTAACACGCGAGCACGCCGGGATCGCGCACCACGGCGGTCGGGGTGCCGCGCGCGACGACCTCGCCGTGGTGAAGCACGACGATCTGATCCGAAAGCGCCATCACCGCCCGCATCACGTGCTCGGTGAGCAGGATCGTCACGCCCTCGTCGCGCTGGAGGCCGCGCAGCACCGCGACCATCTCGTCGATCTCCGCCGGCCGCAGCCCCGCCATCACCTCGTCGAGCAGGAGCAGGGACGGACGCGTGGCCAGCGCGCGCGCGACCTCGAGGCGCCGGCGATCGGCCAGCGTCAGCCGCCCGGCTGCGAGGGTCGCGCTGTCCGCCAGGCCGAGCCGTTCGAGCACGGCGGTCGCGCGCACCCGCGCGCCGGCGACGGTGCGCTCTCTGTGAAGCGCGCCCACCATGGCGTTTTCGAGGACGGACAGGCCCGCGAACGGCTTCACCAGCTGAAACGTGCGGCCGACGCCGGCCCCGCACACGGCGTCCGGCGACAAGCCGGCGATGGACCGCGCGTGCAACCGGATGTCGCCGCTATCCGGCCGGTGCACGCCCGCGATCAGGTTGAAGATCGTGGTCTTGCCGGCGCCGTTCGGACCGATGAGCGCCACGATCGTGCCCGGTTCGACCACGAAGCTGGCGCGCGAAACGGCGCGCAGGCCTCGGAACGACTTGCACACGTCTTCGAGCACCAGGCGCGCCATGATCACAGCCTCTTCGGTCGGAAGCCGAGCACGCGCGCGAGCGGCGGCCAGATCCCGTTCGGGAAGTAGATGGTCACCACCAGCAGCAGCACGCCATAGACGACGTGCTTCCCGCCGGGTACGTCGAGGCCCGCCCGGGCCAGCAGCTCGGTGGTGCCGTCGCCGAGCAGGACGAGCGCGGCCGCGCCGACGATCGGGCCCATCAGCGTTCCGAGACCGCCGATCACGGGGCCCAGGATGATCTCGATCGATCGGCTGAAGCTGAAGATCTGCTCGGGGAAAAGGCTGTTGTAATAGAACGCGTAAAAGACGCCTGCCACCGCGGTCATCGCGGCGCTGAGCACGACGGCGCGCATCTTCCACCAGAAGGTGTCGATGCCGACCGCCTGGGCGGCGACCTCGTCCTCGCGGATGGCGCGCCAGTAGTACCCTGCGCGCCGGCGCAACAACGCCGCGCAGACCGCGAGGGCGCCGGCGGCGAGCCCGAGCATCGCGTAGTAGTACATCGCAGGGGGACCGCGAAACGCGCGCAGATCGATCTGGTCGCGCGCGGCGACGCGCAAGAAGAGTCCTCCCGGACCGCCCAGTCCGTCGATGTGGTCGAACGCGATTCGCACGAGCTCCGCGAATGCGATCGTGAGCAGCGACAGGTGAACGCCCGAGATGCGCAGGCGGAAAGCGAGAAAGCCGATGACCCCCGCCATGGCGGCGCACAACGCGATGGCAAGCCACACGCCCGCCCAGGGACCGACGCCGTAACGAGCGAACAGGCCCGCCGCCGCGTAGGCGCCCACCCCGACGTAGAGCGAGTGCCCCAGCGACAGCTGCCCGGCGAATCCCATCATGACGTTCCAGGCCTGCCCGACGTACGCGAGGTAGAGAACCAGCGTCGCGACCGACAGCACGTAGTTGCTCGCGATGAACGGCAGCACGAGCAACACCATCCCCGTCGCCGCACCCACCGCCCATCGCTGCCGGTCGCGGGTCACCTGCGCCCTCCCCCCATGAGACCCTGCGGTCGGACCAGCAACACGAGGATGAGAAGACCAAAGCTGACCATGCTCTTGGCCGACGGGGCGATGAGCACGCCCGCGAGCGCCTCCGAAACCCCGATGAGCAACCCGCCCAGCAGCGCGCCGACCATCGAGCCCAGGCCGCCGACGATCACGATCACGAACGCCAGCAGGGTGTAAGACGGGCCCAGCGTGGGGGTGACGTCGATGAGCGAGACCATCGCGCACCCGGCCACGGCGACGCAGGCGGCGCCGAGACCGAAGGTGACGGCATAGAGGTGCGCGACAGGCAGCCCGGCCACCCGTGCTCCCAGCGGATTGTCCGCGCAAGCTCGGATCGCTTTACCGGTGAGCGTGAAGCGGAAGAACGCCGCCAGAGCGGCGGTCGCGGCCAGCGCCGCGCACGCGGCGTAGACACGAGCCTTGTCGAGCAGGATCGGCCCCAGCTCGAACGAATCGAGTTGATAGCTCGTCTGGACGTTCCTTGCGTCGGGACCGAAGCCGAGCAGCAACAGGTTGGCGATGATGATCGAGAGCGCGATCATCAGCAGCATCTGCGCGTGCTCGGGGCGGTGAACGAAGCGGTTGATGAACGCACGCTGGATCAGGTAGCCGACACCCGCGAACAGCGCGGCTGCGACGACCATGGTCACGAAGGGATCCAGCGCGAGGCCCTGAAACGCGACGACCGCCGCGTACATCGCCAGGGTCATCAGCTCGCCGTGCGCGAAATTGACCAGCCGGATCACACCGAAGATCGCGGACAGGCCGAGCGCCATCAGGCCATACACCGTGCCGGTCAGGATCCCTGAGACGACGACGTTCGCGAGCTGCGACAGTGTTCACCCCAACTTCGGCGCGGGAAACACCAGCTTCGCCTCGGCGTACTCCTTGGGCAGGACGACGGTGGGCTTGCCGCCCAGGTTCTGGAGCACGACCGACCGATTCCCCTCGACCTGGCCCTTGGCGTTGAACTTGATCGGGCCACCGAAGGAGACGCGCTCCGTCGCGGCGATGTTGGTCTGCCGAATCGCCTCCGCCAGCGCCTTCGGGTCGGTGGTCCTGGCGCGTTTGAACGCGTCGGCCGCGATCAGGATCGCGTCGAACGTGTAGGTCGCGTTGATGCCGTGATACGAGAGGTCGTCCTTCGCGAACTGCTTCTTGAACGCGGCGGCGAACGCCTGCGTGATGGCGTTCTTGGGATTGAACCAGACCGTGTTCGTGATGCAGAACTGGGCGTGCTTCCCCAGCGCCTTCGCGAACTGTTCCTCGTAAAGGCCGGGCGAGCCGGGGCTGACGACGCCCATCGGGTTCCACCGCTGCTTGACCATCTCGCGCCGCAGGACGACGGCGTCGTTGAGCCGACAGACCAGCAGCAACAGCTCCGCGCCGGTCGCCTTCGCCTTCGAGACCTCGACGGTGAGATCCTTGGCCGCCGGATCGTACGCGATCGTGTCGACCAGCCGGAACGGCATCGGCACCGTCGGCAACAGCGCCGCCACGCCCTCCGCCATCGACTTCCCGAAGGTGTCGTTGACGTGCATGAACACGGCTGACTTCGGCGCGACCTTCGCTTCGGCGAAGATGTCCTTGAGCAGGACCAGGCCGTTCTTGCCGATCTCCGGCGCGGGCGGGAAATTGCGAAATACGAACTTGTAGCCCTGCTCGGTGATCTGCGGCGCGCCGGCGATGTTGACGATGTGCGGGACGCCGTGCTGCTCCGCCACCTGCGCGACCGCGGCCGTGTGCCCTGAATCGAACGCGCCGACGAGGACGTGCGCGCCGCCGGCGATGAGGCGCTCGGCGCGGCTGCGCGCGGTGTCGACGTTGGACTCTGTGTCCGCGTTCATGATCTCGATCTCGACGCCCAGCCGCTGGCGAATGAGATCGGGGGCGATGTCGGCGCCCTTCTGGCAGGACTGGCCGATCAGCGCCTGCAACCCGGAGCGCGGGAGCAAGACGCCGATCTTGAGCTTCCCCTTGCCCGCGTCCGCCTTCGCGCGCGTGGCGGCTGACAGCGCGAGCGTACCGACCGCAGCGCCGAACGTCCGTCGCGTCATGGATCCCATGGCTGCACCCCCGAGATGAGCATCATCGCCAATATCAGGTAGCCTGATAACATGAAAGCGGTTGGTCACGCGCAAAAAACACGTCGCCGCTGGAAAAGAAACCGCGCCGCGCCGTGCGGCGCTTCGAGCACGACCGTGCCGTAACTTACCGGGATCAAAAGCACTTGCGGGCCGAATCTTTTCTGAACCGGTTTGCGGAATCGTTGCGACTGCGGGCCATTGGGCGTGTCACGTGCGCCGACGCGGCGGCGTGAGCGCAGCTCGTTAAAGGGAGGCCCCCATGAAACTCCAGCGTTGTTCTTTCGTCGCCGCGATGATCGGCTGTGCGCTCGTTCTCTCCTGCGCCGGGTCTGATCCCGGCGGCGGTCCGGGAGCAGCGGGTGCGTCCGGTACCGTCGGCGCGGCCGGCACGATGGGGGCCGCCGGCACCAGCGGCGAGGCGGGAACGACCGGCGTCGCCGGAACCACCGGCGTCGCGGGAACCACCGGCATCGCGGGGACCACCGGCGTCGCGGGAACCACCGGCGTCGCGGGGCGCGGCGGAAACGGCGGCAGCACCGGCGGACGCGGCGGAAACGGCGGCAGCGCCGCGGGACGCGGTGGGACGGGCGGCAGCGCGGCCGGCACGACGGGTTCCGCCGGTACGACCGGCGCGGCGGGCAGCGGCTCCGGCGGCGCTTCGCCGAGCAGCGGTTGCGGCAAGACGCCGCCCGCGAGCATGCGCTACACCATCGACGTCTCCGGCATGGCCCGCGACTACATCCTGTCCGTGCCGAGCAACTACGATCCGAATCATCCGTACATTCTGATCTTCGGCTGGCACCCGTGGGGGGGCTCGGCCATGCAGGTCGCAGGAACGGGCAACAGCGGTTACTACGGCCTCAAGGGCTCGTCCAACAACCAGGCGATCCTGGTCTCGCCCGAGGGCCTCGACTTCCAGGGACGCGGCCTCGGCTGGGCGAACACGAACGGCCAGGACATCGCGTTCCTGAACGCCATGTTGACGAAGTTCAAGACCGACATGTGCATCGACCAGAGCCGCATCTTCCACACCGGGTTCAGCTTCGGCGGCATGATGTCGAACGCCGTCGGTTGCGCGGGGCTGGGCCGGGCCGTCGCGCCGATGGCCGGCAACTCGTCGGTGAGCGGCTGCACGAATGGCACGACGCCCGTCGCGTACATGGGGTTCCACGGAACGCACGACTCCGTTGTGGACATCGCGGGTGGTCGAACGGCGCGCGACGTCTTCGTCAAGCGCAACGGGTGCACGTCGACGACGATGCCATCCTCGCCGAGCTGGTGCGACGGTCTCGCCTCGAACTACCAGCCCTGCACCTGCGTCACGTACCAGGGCTGCATGCCGGGATACCCCGTGATCTGGTGCGAGTACAACGCCGACCACCAGGCCGCGCCCAACTCGGGTCCGACGCTCTGGCCCTTCTTCACGCAGTTCTAGGCTAAGCTCGCACCGGCCGCACCCGCGGGCGGCCCAGGAGGGTATCGACATGAGGCATCTCGCTACTTTCGCGGCGATCGGGTTCGCGGCCATTGGATGCGGATCCAGCACCGGTGGCTCGAACGCGACCGCCGGGACGACGGGCGCGGCGGGTTCCACTGCCGGGACCACCGGCAACGCGGGCACGACGGGCAGCGCCGGCACCACCGGCAGCGCGGGCACGACCGGCAGCGGCGGCAGCAGCACCGGAGACGCGTGCACCATCGGCGCGTTCCCGGCGGCCGATCCCGCGATGCCGGGGCCGTTCGCGACGATGACCGAGAACAACGTCGGTCCCGCCGCGGGCGTGGGCGCCGACGGCGGCGCCGCGCCGATGTTCACCATGTTCCGCCCGACGGATCTGAAGCAAGGCGGGCTTTGCCATCCGGTGATCACGTGGGGCAACGGCACCGGATCGACCCCTAACCTCTACGGCCCGCTCCTGCGACACCTGGCCTCGCACGGCTTCGTCGTCATCGCGTCCAACAGCACGAACGTCGCGCAGGGCGATCCGCCGCCCATGCTCGCCGGCGTCACGTGGGTGCTTGAGCAGAACGCCGACCCGTCCAGCGCGCTCTATCAGCGGATCGACACCACGCACATCGGCGCGACCGGTCACTCGCAGGGCGGCTTCGCAACGACGACCGCGGGCGGCGACGCGCGCATCACGACCATCGCGCCCCTGTGCGGCGCGCAGAATCAGCGCAACCTCCACGGACCGGCGATGCTGTTCTGCGGCGGCATGGACACGACCGTCCCGTGCAGCACGATCATGAACGCGTACAACGGCATCTCGAACCAGCCGGTCATGCTCGCCAGCTACCTCGCCGCCGATCACGCAAACTGGATCACCTTCGGCAACAGCACCATGGTCAAGCCGGTCGAGGTCGCGGTCGCCGCCTGGATGCGCGTCCACCTGATGGGTGACACGGCGCTGCGCGGCCGCTTCTACGGCGCGTCGTGCACGCTGTGCCAGGACCCGGCCTGGTCGGTGATGCGCAAGATGATGGACCAGTAGATCGACGGCCTACGGCGCGACCGCTGTCATTCGAGCTGCTGCGCCAGTCTGTCCAGCACCTCGTAGCACGGCAGCACCTGCGCGACGCTGGCGTTGGGGTCGCGGCCCTCGCGGATCGCGGTGAAGAACTCGCGATCCTGCAGCTCGATGCCGTTCATCGACACCGCGACCTTCGACACGTCGATGGGCGCGTCCTTGCCGTCGTAGAGGTCGTCGTAGCGCGCGATGTACGTGCCGGTGTCGCCGATGTAGCGGAAGAACGTGCCCAGCGGGCCTTCATTGTTGAACGACAGGCTCAGCGTGCAGATCGCGCCGTTCTCGGCGGCGAGCTGGATGCTCATGTCCATCGCGATGCCCAGCGTCGGGTGAACCGGGCCCTGGAGCGCGTTGGCCTTCACGATCGGGCTGCGCGCCTGGTAGGCGAACAGGTCGACGGTGTGCGCGGCGTGGTGCCACAGCAGGTGATCCGTCCAGCTGCGCGGCTGGCCGAGCGCGTTCATGTTCGTGCGCCGGAAGAAGTACGTCTGCACGTTCATCTGCTGGATGCTGAATTCGCCCTTCACGATCCGCTGGCGCACCCACTGGTGGCTGGGGTTGAAGCGCCGGGTGTGCCCGCACATCGCGATCTTGCCGGTGCGTCGCGCGGCGTCGACGACCGCCTGCCCGTCCTTCAAGACGTCGCACAGCGGGATCTCCACCTGGACGTGCTTGCCGGCCTGCAGGCAGGCGAGCGCCTGCGCGGCGTGCATCGGCGTGGGCGTGCACAGGATGACCGCGTCGACGTCCTTCATCCGCAGGCTCTCGGAGAGATCGGTCGCGACGTGCGCAACGCCGTACTTGCGCGCGACCTCCTCCGTCTTGGCGCGCTCGCGGCCGACCAGCGAGACGACCTTCACCCCGTCGATCACCTTCATCGCGTCGAGGTGCTTGATGCCGAAGGCGCCCGCACCGGCGAGGGCGACGTTGATGGTCATGGTGTCCTGTCCTCCAATCTGGCTATCCGTCTTCGAGAATGAGATGGCCGACCGCCGTGTTGCTCGCCGGCACGTGATAGAAGCGGTGCGCGACCGTCGGCCGCGCGCCGCCGGCTGCGGCGTCCGCCATCGCGCCGCGCGCGATCAGCCACATGACCAGCTCGATCCCCTCGCTGCCGGCCTCGCGCACGTACTCGACGTGCGGCACCTGCGCCAGCGCCGCGGGGTCCCCGATCAGGTGATCGAGAAAGCGGTTGTCCCAGTCCTTGTTGATCAAACCCGCGCGCGGGCCCTGCAGCTGGTGGCTCATGCCGCCCGTTCCCCAGATCTGGACCCGCAGCGGCTCGTCGTACCGCTCGACCGCTTTGCGAATCGCCCGGCCCAGCTGGAAGCAGCGGCGGCCCGAGGGGACGGGGTAATGCACGACGTTGACGGCGAACGGAATCACGCGACAGGGCCAGGCCGGCGGCTGGCCGCACATCAGGCTGAGCGGCACCGTCAGGCCGTGGTCGACGTCCATCTTGTTGACGATGGTCAGGTCGAAGTCGTCCTGGATCACGCTGTGCGCGATGTGCGAGGCGAGCTCGGGGTGACCGACGACGGCCGGCACCGGTCGCGCGCCCCAGCCCTCGTCGGCCGGCTGGAAGGCCGCCGCGGTGCCGATCGCGAACGTCGGGATCATGTCCAGACTGAACGCGCTCGCGTGATCGTTGTAGACGAGGACAACGACGTCGGGCGCCTGCGCGGCGAACCAGCGGCGGGAGAGCTCGTAACCCGCGAACATCGGCTGCCAGTAAGGTTCCTGCGTCTTGCCGAGATCGATCGCCACGCCGATCGCCGGCACGTGGCTGGTGTAGACGGAGGCGGTGATGCGCGCCCCCCTGCGCGATCGCGTGGACGAAGCTCGGCTTTGCCGAGCGGAGTCCGTCGCGGGAGGGTCCGGGAACCCTCCCAGGGTTCCCGTCTTGTAGTCCTCGCCGATCACGCGGTTGCCCTCGATCGAGCGGCCGCCGTTCACCATCATGCCGCGGTACTCCTCCTCGCTCATGCCGGTCATGCTCGCGGCCATCTGCAGGAAGGTCTTGCCGTCGGTGGCGCCGATCTTGGCGAGGAAGTAGATGTTGCCGCCCGCGGCGATCGCCTTGTTGAGATCGCGCTCCAGCACCGCCTGTTTCTGCGTCTCGGTCATCGGCCACTCGTCCAGATAGGCGCGCTCGTTCGCCTCGAAGCGGGCACGGTTCTCCGCCTTCATCAGGCTCATGCAGAACTGGTTCAGCCCGTAGCCTCGGCGCGATTGCTCGGCGTCGAAGATCGTCGTGCCCGGGATGTCGAGATAGGGTTTGTCCAGCGCCATCAGGCTGATCCCTCGGCTTCTTCCGGCCAGTAGAGGCGCATCGGATTCTTCACCAGCAGCCGCGTCTGCAGATCGGGCGTGGTCGCGATGTGCGGGATGACGTCGACCAGCAGCCCGTCGTCCGGCATGTGGGTGTCGAGGTTCGGGTGCGGCCAATCGGTGCCCCACAGGACACGGTCCGGGAAGGCTTCGAGGACGCGCCGGGCGAACGGCACGACGTCCCGGTACGCGTTCTGCTCGCCGTCGAGCGCCGGCGGTCCGCTGACGGAGAGACGCTCGGGGCAGCTGACCTTGGTCCAGATGTTCTCGTGGCGCCGCATGAGATCGAGGAACAGCCCGAACTCCGGGCCGTCGATCGGCTTCCGGACGTCGGGCCGGCCCATGTGATCGACGACGACCGCCGTCGGCAGCGCGGTGAAGAAGTCGTACAGCAGCGGCAAGTCGCGCCCCTCGAAGTAGACGACGACATGCCAGCCGAGCGGATGGATGCGTGCCGCGATCTCCGCGAGCTCGTCCCGGGGCGTGAAGTCGACGAGGCGCTTGACGAAGTTGAAGCGCACCCCGCGCACGCCGGCGTCGTGCAAGTCCTGCAGCTCGCGATCGGTGACGCCGGCGCGGACGGTGGCCACGCCGCGCGCCTTGCCGGCGCTCGCGCGGCACGCGTCGGCCATCGCGCGGTTGTCCGCGCCGTGGCAGGTGGCCTGCACGATCACGTTGCGCGCGAACCCGAGGTGGTCGCGCAGCTCGAACAGCTGCCCCACGCTCGCGTCGCACGGCGTGTACTTGCGCTCCGGCGCGTACGGATATTCGGCGCCCGGACCGAACACATGGCAGTGCGCGTCGACGGCACCCGCCGGCGGCACGTACCGCGGCTTGCTCGGGTGCGCGTACCAGTCGAGCCAGCCCGGCGTTTTCTCGAAGGTCGGCATGCGTTCGCTCCTCCTTCCTGTCGCGAGGTGATCGAGGATCCGGTCCGCCTCGGCGCGCCAGTCCGAGCCGCGCGCGCTCTTCTTGCGGCGCTTCTTGCCGAACAGACCGGCGTCGGCGAGATCGGCCATCCAGGCCTGGCGCTCCGCGGTGCTGGCCGCGCTCCAGGGTTCGAGCCCGGCCTCCGCGACGGTGACCGCCGCCTCGCGCATCTCCTCGGCGCGGCGCCGGCCGTGCTCGACGACCCGCTCGAAGAAGTAGGACGCCTGCCCTTCCCAGTCGACATCGGGGAAAGTCTCGCACAGCGACGCGATCACCTCGTCCTCGACGCCGTGGCGCCGGGCCGCCGTGAAGCTCTCGATCACCATCGCTTCGAGGCCCTTGATGATCACGCTGCGACACATCTTCGTGGCGCTGGCGACGCCGAGCTGGCCGCTCGCCACCTTCGCCGCGAAGCCCAGGTCGTTCAGCGGCGCCCGCAGCGCCTCCGCGTGCGGCCCGCCCAGCAGCAGCGGCACCTTCAGGCGGTGGGGTGGCACCGACGTCATCACCGCGCCCTCGACGTAGCGGCCGCCGCCCCGCGCGACGTGCTCGGCGGCGGTGATCTTCGCGCGGGGCGACGCCGAGTTGAGATCGAGGAAGAAGCATCCCGCGCCAAGCCCGCCCGCGCCCGCCGCGGCCGCCGCCACGGTCTGGCTGGCCGTGACGGCCGAAATCACCAGCTCCACCCCGCGCACGGCATCAGCGTGCGACGCGGCCATCGTCACCTCGTGCACGAGCGCGTGTGCGCGCATCGGCACGGCGGCGCCGGTGCGAAACTTGAGATCGAACGCCGAAACGTCGTGGCCTGCCGCGTGCAGATCTTCGCCCAGGATCCGCCCGACCTCGCCGTACCCGATCAGCGCCACACGCATCAGCGCCTATCCTGCGATCCGTTGAAGCCGTTTGCCCTCGCCCCGCGAAGCGGGGAGAGGGTAAGGGAGAGGGGTCCGTCTCCATCGCGGGCCCCCTCACCCGCCGAGCCTTCGGCTCGTCGGCCTCTCCCCCTATCGGGGGCGAGGCGAAGATCTCCGTCGACGCTCATCAGTCCACGTACTTCAGTCCGGCGGCGGCCAGCGGCTCGCGCATCCGGTACATGTCCAGGCCCAGCACGCCCGACGCCAGCTTGGCCCGCTTCTCTGCTTCGTTCGCCTCGCGCTTCGCGGCCGCGGCCAGGGTGGCGGCGGCCGCCGCGCGCGGCACGCACACCACGCCGTCGTCGTCGGCCACGATCACGTCGCCGGGGTGCACCAGCGCGCCCGCGCAGACCACGGGGATATTCACGGAACCGAGCGTGGCCTTGACGGTGCCCTTCGCGCTGATGGCGCGGCTCCACACCGGAAAGCGCATCGCGGTGAGCGCCTTCACGTCGCGGCAGCCGCCGTCGATGACCAGCGCGCGGGCGCCCCGCGCCTTGAACGACGTGGCCAGCAGCTCGCCGAAAAATCCGTCGGTGCTCTCGGCCGTGACCGCGGCGACGACCACATCGCCGTGCCGGATCTGCTCGGCCGCCACGTGCAGCATCCAGTTGTCGCCCGGCTGCAGCAGCACGGTCACCGCCGTCCCCGACATCTGCGAGCCCAGATAGATCGGCCGCATGATCGGCTGCATCAGGCCGACGCGCCCCATCGCCTCGTGCACGGTGGCGCTGCCGAAGGCGGCCAGCTTGTCGGCCACGTCGGCCTCCGTGCGCTGGATGTTTCTGTGAACGACTCCGATCTCGTACATGGCTCACTTGCCTCTCTTCTTCAGCGCGACGTCCAGGCGCGGGTAGACGCGCCGGGCGTTGCCCTCGTAGATCTGCCGGCGCTGCGCCGGCGTCAGGCGCGCCGACGCCTCGATGTAGCGTTTCGTGTCGTCGTAGTTGTGCCCGGTCTCCGGGTCCACGCCGCGCACGGCGCCGATCATCTCACTGGCGAACAGGATGTTCTCCGCGGGCACCACCGTGGTCAGGAGATCGATCCCCGGCTGGTGGTAAACGCAGGTATCGAAGAAGACGTTGCCGAGCAGGTGATCCCGGAGCAGCGGCTTCTTCAGCTCCTGCGCGAGGCCGCGATAGCGTCCCCAGTGGTAGGGCGCAGCGCCGCCGCCGTGCGGGATCACGAAGCGCAGCGTCGCGAAATCCTTGAACAGGTCACCCTGGATCAGCTGCATGAACGCCGTCGTGTCGGCGTTGATGTAGTGCGCGCCGGTGGTGTGAAAGCACGCGTTGCAGCTGGTGCTCACGTGGATCATGGCCGGGATGTCGTGCGCGACCATCCGCTCGTAGATCGGGTACCAGCTCCGATCGGTGAGCGGCGGCGCGGTCCAGTGGCCGCCCGACGGATCGGGGTTCAGGTTGATCGCCACCGCGCCGTACTGCGCGACGCACTTCTCCAGCTCGGGGATGCAGGTCTCGGGGGCGACGCCCGGGCTCTGCGGCAGCATCGCCGCCGGGATGAAGTGGTCGGGGAACAACTGGCTCACGCGAAAGCACAGCTCGTTGCAGATCGCCGCCCATGTCGACGACACCTGGAAGTCGCCGATGTGGTGGGCCATGAAGCTGGCGCGCGGGCTGAAGATCGTGAGGTCCGATCCGCGCGCCTTCATCTGTTTCAGCTGATTGGTCTCGATCGTCTCGCGGATCTCGTCGTCCGAGATCTTCAGATCCGCCACCCTCGGCCGCGACACCGGATCCTCGATGCCGGCGATCTGCCGGTTGCGCCACGCCTCCAGCGCCTTCGGCGCCGTCGTGTAGTGGCCGTGAACGTCGATGATCACGTCGCCCCACCTTCGCCGAAGTCCAGCGGCAGGCCGACGTAGTTCTCGGCGATGGTGCGCGCCCCGTGCTCGGAGTGAAACAGGTAGTCCAGCTCCGCGTCCTGCAGCCGGGCGCCGATCGGGCCGTCGTCGGGAAAGCGGTGCATCAGCGAGGTGAACCACCACGAGAATCGCTCGGCCCGCCAGACACGACGCAGACAGCGCTCCGAGTAGGCGTCCAGCCCCGCGTCGCTGCCGGTCTGGTAGTGCTCGATGAGCGCGCCGGCCAGAACCTTCACGTCGGTCGCGGCCAGGTTCAGCCCCTTGGCGCCCGTGGGCGGCACGATGTGGCCCGCGTCGCCGGCCAGAAACATGCGTCCGAAACGGAGCGGCTCGGCGACGAAGCTGCGCAGCGGAGCGATGCTCTTCTCCAGCGACGGGCCGGTCACCAGCGCGTCGCGGCCCTGGTCGTCGAGGCGCAGGCGCAGCTCCCGCCAGAAGTCGTCGTCGGACCAGTTCTCCACCTTTTCGGTCACCGGGACCTGCAGGTAGTAGCGGCTGCGGGTGGGGCTGCGCATCGAGCAGAGGGAGAAGCCGCGCGGGCTGTTGACGTAGATCAGCTCGTGCGAAACGGGGGGCGTATCCGAGAGCAGGCCCAGCCACCCGAACGGATAGACCTTCTCGTACGCGGTGATGGCGCCCGCCGGCACGCTGGCGCGGCAGACGCCGTGAAAGCCGTCGCAGCCGGCGATGAAGTCGCACGCGATCTCCTGCGTGCGGCCGTCCTTCTCGTACGTGACGCGCGGGTGCGGGCCGTCGAAGTCGTGCACGGCGACGCTGGCGGCTTCGTACACCGTCGGCAGATCGGCGGCGCGGCGCGCGTCCATCAGATCGCGCGTCAGCTCGGTCTGGCCGTAGACCATCACGCTCTTCCCGCCGGTCAGGCGGTGCATGTCGATGCGGCGCCGCTGGCCGCGCCACAGCATCTCGAATCCGCCGTGCACCAGGCCCTCGCGGTGCATGCGCGCGCCGACGCCGACCTCGTCCAGGAGATCGACGCAGACCTGTTCCAGGACGCCCGCGCGGATGCGGCCAAGGACGCGCGCGCCGGTCTGGCGCTCGACGATCACGGCGTCGACGTTGGCCTTGGCCAGCAACTGCCCGAGCAACAGGCCCGACGGACCCGCGCCGACGATGGCGACCTGCGTCCGGGTCCGCGCGTTCACGGGCTCACGCCCCGTTCGATCGGTTCGACGTCCACGGGATCCATCCCGTAGAACCGCTTCGCGTCCGCCGCCGCGGGCGACGTCATGAACGAGAGCAGCGCGCGCGCCGGGTCGGGCCGGCGCGACGCCGCGGTGACGGCGGCCGAGAACGTGGTGACGATCTGGATCTCCGGTGGCAGCGGCCCCAGGACGTCGATGCCGCCCAGACGCGCCATCTCCGACAGCTGCTGGAAGCCCAGCTCCACCTCGCCACGCGCGACGAGACCGCCGACCGCGACACCCGGCGGCGGCGTCACGATCCGTGGACGCAGCACTTCGGCGAGGCCCCAGCGCTCGAACAGCTTGCCGAGCGCCGCGCCGCTCGGGCCGGTCGACGTGCCGATCGTCCGCGCGGCCAGCACCGCCTGCCTGACCGCGTCCTCGCTGCCGATGTCGGGGCGTGGGGCGCCCGCGCGCACGGCGACGGCGACGCCCGACCGGACCAGGTCGACCACGCTGTCGTCGACCAGGCTGCCGGCGGCGAGCAGCTTGTCGATCGCGTCGCGCGCCAGCACGACGACGTCGACGGGCTCGCCGGCCTGGACCCGCCGAAGCGCATCGACGCCGCCGACCGCCTTGAATGCGACGAAGAGGCCCGAACGCGCTCCGTAGGCGCGCGCCAGCTCGGCGAGGACCTCCCGCGTCGCCATCGACGAGATCCCCGCGATGTCGGCGACCTTGCGGCTCACGCGCGCTTTCCCGCCGACACCGCGAGCAGCCGTTCCTGCGTGGACGTGTCCGCGAGCAGCGCCAGGCTCGACGACGCGCGCGCCACCCGGTGGGTCGGCGGCGCAGCGAGGCTGCCACCGGCGTCGATCCCCAGCGTTACGTCCTCGAGCACCACGGCGTCACGTATGCCGCAGTCGCGCCATCGAGCCGTAGCAGGTCAGACATTTGTGCGTCCCCGCGCGCTTTTCGTGATCTAAAAGCCCGTCTGCCTGCATTGTATTGATGGCAGCGGGCACCTTTGACGATGGCAGCACCCGCCGAGCGAATACCGGCCGCCAACGTGGACCAGGGCCGCCTGGAACGCATCTTCAACGCTCACCATGCGAGCGTCTGGCGGGCGCTGCGCCGCCGCGGCCTGTCAGCCGAGGCCGCCGAGGACGCCACGCAGGAGACCTTCCTGCTCGCCGCCGAAAAGATGGAAGACATCCGGCCCGAGAGCGAACGATCGTTCCTGATCGCGACCGCGCTGCGCGTCGCGCACACGCTGGGCCGCAAGACGGTCCGCTGGGAGCTGAACGACGACATGGACGAACGCCTCTCCGCCAGCCGCGACACCGGCGACACGCGCGCTGACCGGCAGCTGTGCGATCTGGTGCTGTCGCGGGTCGACGCCGACCTGGTGGAGGTCTTCGTTCTGTACGAGATGGAGGGCCTCACCTCGCCGGAGATCGCCGAGCTGCTGCAGATCCCGCTGGGCAGCGTGGCCTCGCGCCTGCGCCGCGCGCGCGAGCAGTTCCGCGCCGCCGCCGCGCGCCTCGAGAAGAGCTTCCAGAAGGAAGGGGAACGATGAGCGGCCCGCCCGCCGACAAGACCGAACGCCTGCTCGAGGGCGACGCGACCGACTTCGAACGCCGGATCCTGGAGGCCGCGCTCCGGCAGCGGCCCTCACGCGACTCGACGGCGCGCATGGCGAAGGCGCTGGGCGTGACCGCGGCGGCGCTCGGGACGGCAACCGCCACGACCACGGCGGCCGCCGGCGCGACAGCGGCCAGCGCAACGGTCGTGTGGCCGTGGGTGTCGGCGGGCGTGGTCGGGCTGGTCGTCGCGGTCGCCGTCGTCGCGCCGCGCGTGGCGCGTGATACCGGCGAACCCCGCCCGGTCGTTCGCCCGCCGGCGGCGGCGCCCGCGCCCCGCGTCGTGGGACCGACGGTGCCGGTTCAACCGCCCGCGGTCGTCGCGGAGCCGGAACGCCGCCCGGCCGCGCCGAGCCAGCGCGCTCGCCCCGCCGCGCCGACGGCGG
>Ga0070673_100000401_pt1 | contig 22982 bp, 17 predicted proteins | sample KBSM23metaG_FD_65342 | JGI IMG/M metagenome (GOLD analysis project Ga0070673, IMG submission 65342) | Miscanthus rhizosphere microbial communities from Kellogg Biological Station, Michigan, USA - KBS M2-3 metaG | ecosystem: Host-associated > Plants > Roots > Rhizosphere > Soil ... | reverse complement strand
GAGCAGCTGGCGGCCGTCGTGCAGCGCTTCGTCGCCAACAAGGGCGAGGCCGACATCCACAAGTGGGCGAACGCGGTCGACATGACCGCGACGCGCATGGGCTTCCTGATCTGTAACGATCTGGAAGTCGCCACCCGCATCGTCCAGACCGAGCCGGTGTCAATCGGCGTCGCCGATCCGAAGGACAAGATCCGCGACCTGGTGCTGTGGTCGGTGTCCGACGAGTACTTCGCCCTGCGCGAGCACCTGGGACTGCAGATCGGGCAGGGCTAGCCGCCCCCGCGCGAAGCGCGGGATCGCGGCTACCTGAAAAAAAGTAGTCGCACACCGCGCCTGCGGCGCGGAGCGACTAGCGGCGCCCCCGGGCGCTGGTTAAGATGCGCCCGTGGTCCAGCTCCCGCCGCTATTTTTCTACGCCATCGGCACGTTGCTCGTCGTGTTCGGGGCCTTGCGTACGGTCGTTCTCGGCCGGCGCCGCCCCGAACGCGAATTGACCGAGGACACCCCCGAGCGCGCCAAGGCCCGGCGCCGTCACAAGATCATGGGCATCGTCTGGTTGCTGATGGGGCTCTTCCTGATCGTCTCGACCACCGGCATCACCGGCCGCCGCTGATCGTGGCTCCGCTCGTTCACTCTTCGGCGGGGGCGGGAGGGCCGGTTGTCCGGTCGGCCTCCGCGAGCAAGCTCGGAATCCCGTCCGGCGGAACGATCCAACCGCCGGCCTCACGCTTCGGCCGACCGGACAACCGGCCCTCCCGCTCGCGTCAGAGCAACACTTCGCTCCGCTCGTCGGACCGTCGTTAGCGGAGTCGAGGCACAACGCAAGGAGCGGAGGGGGACGGGGAGCTCCTCGGCGAAGGCTAGGCGGCCGCTTTGATCGTTGCGGCCGACGGGATTCCAAGCTTGCTGCCGAAGCCGAGGAGATACCCGTCCCCCTCCGCCCCCAAAGTGGAGCCGAGCGGAGCGGCCTAGTCGCCGTTCAGCGGGCGGGCGTGACGCCACATCAGGACTGCGGGCAGGGCGACGATGGCAGCCGACAGGCAGACGATCTCGCCGATGATCGCCATCATGCCGAAGCCGTTCAGCGCCTGATTGCTCGCCGCGAGCAGCGAGCCGTAGCCGACGATCGTCGTCCACGAGCAGAGCGCGACCGCCGCGCCCGTCGAGGTGACCGCCCGCGCGACGTTCCGCTCCTCGCGGTAGCGGGTGACGACGTTCAGCGCGTACTCCGCGCCTATACCGAATGTGATCGGCAGCGCGATGAAGTTCAGGAACGTCACGTGCACGCGCGCCAGGCCGGCGCCGCCCATCATCAGGAGGACGCCGAGCATCAGCGTGGCCAGCGCCATCAGCGCCGCCGCTGCCGGTCGGATCGTGAGACAGATGATGATCAGCACCGCGATCAACGACGCGACGGTGGCGATCGGGCCATCGCGCAGGATCGACCGGATCATCGCGCCGAACACGACCGCGAAGCCCGACGTCTCGATGGTCTTGCCGTTGTCGAGGTGTATCTCCTGCAGCACCGAGGCGATGCGCAGCAGATCGCGCCCGTTCCAGACCGACGGGCCTGTCTCCGGCGGATAGACCAGCAACACCTTGCCGACGGAGCCGTCGATCTCCGTGAACGGCCGCCGCGCGATCGCCGGCAGGTCCATGGGCTTCAGCTCGTGCAGATCGGGCGAAGGATCGATCTTGGCGAGATCGGCCCGCTCCTTTTCGTTCAGGACCTCCAGCGCGGGATCGTGGGTCAGCTTGCGGATCTGCGCCAGCAGCGCGAGCTTGCGCTGCTGGACGTCGGGCGCGCCCGGCAAGAGGTCGTAGATATTGACGATCTGGCCGATGACGTCGTCGCCCGGCGCCGCCTTGTCCTGCCGGCGGATGGCCGCCTTGATCGGTTCGACCTCGTCGACCGCGTCCGCGAGGAGGATCGTCGGCGACGGCCAGCGGCCGAACAGCCGATCCATGTTGCGGTTGAACTGCTTCGCTTCCTCGCTGGTCGCCAGCTTGGCGTTCAGCTTGCGGAAGTCGTACTCGAACGGGTCTTGCACGAAGTGGCGCAGCCCGACGACGGACGCCACGGAGAGCACGCCAAAGGCGCCGGTCACCAGCCCGGCGTGACGGCGCAGGAAGCTCGCCAGCGGGCCGAACTCCAGCGGCGCGTGCGGCGGGCGTTCGCCGGCCGCCTGCTTGCGCCGGTCGAGCAGGGTCAGCATCGCCGGCAGGACCGAGTACGTCGCCAGCCAGCAGAAGATCGCGCCGGTCGCGCCCATGACGCCGAACTGATAGAAGCCGCGGAAGCTGGTCACCATCAGCGACGCGTACGCCGCCGACGCCGCGATCGACGCGACGAGCGTTCCGCGCCAGGTGCCGCCCATCGCACACCGCAGCGCTTCGGCAGCGTCCTCGCCGCGCGACCGATGCTCCTCGTAGCGCGACATCAGCACGATGGCGTAGTTGATGCCGTTGCCGATGATGATCGACCCGAGGAATGCGGTCGTCGAGTTGAGGTTCCCGAACGCCAGCTCGGCGACCGCGAACGCCATCACCGATCCCATCGCGGCGGGGATCCCGGTCAGCGGGATGGCGCGCCAGCGACGGAAGTAAAGGCCGATCGAGGCCGCCACCACGACGAGGCAGAAGATCGTCACCGAGACGATGTCGCGCTCGACCGCGTGCCGGCTGGCGATGCCGGTGACGATGGGGCCGGCGGGCTCGACCTTCATGTCGGGGTGGTAGCGCGCGGGCGGATCTTCCTTGATGAGGTTGTTGGCGGCGTTCAGCAGCGCCTCGCCGGCGTTCTCGACGAACAGCCCGCCCGGCGGCAGGGCCGCGATCCAGACGTATTCGCCGCCCGCGCCCTGGCTGGTGAAGACGCCGCCCGGGAAGCGATCGTCGAGGCCGTGCTTGCCCGACATCCGCTTCTGCATCGAGTCGATCGGCTCGTCCTCGCCCAGCGACACGTAAAGCGGGTTCTTCTTCTTGCTGATCTCGCTGCGCAGCCGGTCGCGGATTGATTCGAGGTCGTCCTCCGAGACGTAGAGCCACTTGTTCTGCTCGAAGAAGGCGCGCACGTCGCGCACGTGATAGGTCGCCAGATCGACCGTCTCCCGGGGCAGCTTGCGCAGCTTCTGTGTCAGCGCCTCCGCGTAGCGCAGGTTGGCTTCGTGGTCGGGCGACCGGATGCCGATCAGCAACAGCGACAGATCGCCCAGGCGCTTCTGCGTCCGCGCCAGCGCGACCACACCCGGATCGTCGCTGGGAAGCAGCTCGGTGAACGCCGTCTTCAGCTTCAGCTTCGAGGCGAGCCCGGCCGCGAGACCGCCGATGATCACCGCCGCAACCAGAACCGCGACCGGACGGCGCGCGATCCAGCCATGGTACCGGCTGATCCGGCTGTGGCTCGGGGGGACCATGCGGGCCTTTTAAAGTAACAGGGATTCCGCCGGCCGTCGCGGCGATCGTGCCCCGTCACCGTCGAAAGTCAGGTCCGTGTCCGTGTAGACTCGCCCCCGAATCCGGAATGCTGGAGCCCGCCTCGAAGGTCGTCGACATTCTGTGCTGCCCGGCATGCAAGGGCGCCCTCATGCCCGAGGTCGACGGCGCGCTTCGGTGTGGCGACGCCGGCTGTGGCAGGTCGTATCCCGTCGTTGCCGGCCGGCCGGTGCTGATCGCCGAAGATCGGTCGGTGTTTCACCACCAGGATTACCGGCGACCCACGGCGCAGCCTGAGCGCCCCGAAGGGGGAAACGCGGCCGCCGACGCCACGCCTGGCCGAGCCCGCTTGTGGCTCAGCCGGCTGCCTTCTCCGTCGGTGAATCTGTCGGCCGTGCGTTGCTTCGAGACCATGAAGCGTCAGTTGCTGGAACGGACGCCGTCTCCGCTGGTCCTGCTCGTGGGCGGCGGCATCCGGGGCAAGGGGATGAGCGCGCTCACCGGCGAGCCGGCGATCCGGATCGTGAACGTCGACCCATCGCCCAGCTCGACGGCGTCGATCTTCTGCGACGCGCACGATCTGCCGTTCCGGGACGGCACCGTCGACGCCGTCGTGGCGCAGGCGGTCCTCGAGCACGTCGCCGATCCCTGGCGCTGCGTCGAGGAGATTCACCGCGTCCTGAAGCCGAACGGGATCGTCTACGCCGAGACGCCTTTCATGCAGCAGGTCCACCTGCAGGGCTACGACTTCACCCGCTTCAGCCACATGGGCCACCGCCGGCTCTTCCGTCGCTTCGCCGAGCTCGAGAGCGGCGCGGTCGCCGGGCCCGGAACGGCGCTCGCGTGGGCCTGGCGATATTTCCTGGCCTCCTGGACCCGCTCTCGCCGGCTCGCCAAGGTCCTGGCGGTCCTGGGGCGGATCACCGCCTTCGTCTTCGAGCTGACGGATCACATCGCCGGACAGCGCCCGGGCGCGCTCGACGCGGCGTCATGCATCTTCTTCCTCGGCACCAAGTCGGAAGCGGTCGTCTCCGACCGCGAGCTGATCGCCGGCTACCGCGGCATCCAGCGCTAGTTTCGATTCAGCGCGCGAGCGTCTGGATCAGGGTCTGGTAACGGTCGGCCACCACCGACAGCGAATACCCTTCCTCGACCCGGGCGCGGGCACGAAGGCCAATTTCCTGCCGCAGGTTGGGATCTTCGATCAGCGAGGTGAGAGCTTGCTCCCAGGCGTCATCGGTCGACGGCAAGAACCCGTTGACCCGATCGGTGACCACCTCCACATTCGCTCCGACGGGAGACGCCACCCCGGGACGGCCGAGCGCCATGTATTGAAGCAACTTGAACGCGCACTTGCCGCGCTCGTAGCGCCCGTCGGGAAGGGGCATGACGCCGATGTCGAGCCGCGCGAGATCCTCGACCTCGGTCTCGGGCCGCCAGCGGACGAACTCCGCGTTCAGCGCCGCCAGCGAGCGTGGCGGCGGCTGGTCGGAGATGGCGACGAAGCGCGCGCCGGTGCGCTTGAGCGCGCGGGCGATGCCCGCGGCGCCGTGGGCGAGCTGCGGGTAGTTGCCGGAGAGACCGGTCCAGCCAACCACCACCTCGCGGCCGCGCGTGGCGCGGGCCGGGGCGGCGGCGAAGCGATCGGTGTCCACGGCCGTCGGAACGATCACCGTCTTGTCCGGCACCCCCGCGGCGGCCGCCAGGTGGCGATTGCCGGCCACCACCCGATCGACCAGCGCGACGAGGCGGCGGAACTTCCCGGCCGCGCCCCACTTCCGTTCGAAGATGGCGTCATCGAAGTCGAAGATCGTCCGCCGGCCGCGCGCCACCCAGCGTTCGATCGCGATCGTCGCCAGCTCGGTCATCGGCCGCTGAAAAACGATCACGTCATCCTGACGAAGATCGCGGAGCTGCCCGAGCCGCGCCAGCGCCGCGAACGGCACGTAGAGCCAGCGCGGCCGATCGAGCGGCCAGGGAAGCCGCGTGTCCCCGTAGACGCTCGGGCGCGCGACCCGGAGGTCGCACGTCACACCCCGCAGCGAGAGAGCCTTCGCCAGGGCGAACCCGCGCGCGCGTGAGGCCGGGACACGCTCGCCCTGTAAGAAGAAGACGGCTCTCACCTGAAGCTCCGGCCGCACAGCGTACCGCAACCTTGAATCGATGCTAACGTCACGCCGTGAACGGCCTCGGGAAAGCGCTGCCATGTGCGGCATAGCAGGCCACGTCGCCAGCGTCGACGCCGGACGAAGCCCGCCGGATGCGCGCGCGCTGGTCCGGGCGATGGCGGATGCGCTTCATCACCGCGGGCCGGACGCCTCCGGCGTGCACCAGACGGGGCCGGCCACGCTCGGCCATACGCGCCTCTCGATCATCGACCTGTCGACCGGCGCGAATCAGCCGATGCTCAGCGCCGACGGGCAGGTCGTGCTCGTGTTCAACGGCGAGATTTACAACTTCCGCGAGCTGGCGGCCGAGCTGCGCGACGCGGGGGTGGTGTTGCGGACCCGTTCGGACACCGAGGTGCTGCTGGAGCTGTACCGCCTGCACGGGGTGTCGTTCGTCAGCAAGATGCGCGGCATGTTCGCGTTCGCGATCTGGGACGCGCCCAGGCGGCGGCTGGTGCTGGGGCGCGATCGACTGGGCAAGAAGCCGCTCTACTTTCACATCGGCAAGCGCGGGCTGTCGTTCGCGTCGGAGCTGCAGGCGTTGCTCGCCGACGGCGACATCCAGCGGCGCGCCGACGCGCAGGCGATTCACGCCTACCTGACGCTGGGCTTCGTGCCGTCGGAGTTCGCCGCCATCACCGGCGTGCGCAAGCTGGGACCGGGCTGCATCGCCGTGTTCGAGGACGGCAAGCTGGCGGAGGAGCGCTACTGGAAGCTGCGCTTCGAACCGCGGCAGCGCTCGGCGGAGGACTTGGTCGAGGAGCTGCGCCACCACCTGTTCGAAGCGGTGAAGATGCGCCTGGTGTCGGACGTTCCGCTGGGCGCGTTCCTTTCGGGCGGCATCGATTCGTCGGCGGTCGTCGCGATCATGAGCAGGGTCGGCGCGAAGCCGGTCAAGACGTTCTCGATCGGCTTCGACGAGAAGGACTTCTCCGAGGTGAGCTACGCGCGCCAGGTGGCGCGTCTGTACGAGACCGATCACCACGAGGACGTGCTGCGCCCGAACGCCGCCGAGCTGCTGCCCCGGCTGGTGCACGCGTACGGCGAGCCGTTCGCCGATCCGTCGGCGCTGCCGACATACCTGCTGTCGCAGATGACCCGCCGCCACGTGACGGTCGCGCTGTCCGGGGACGGCGGCGACGAGGGCTTCGCGGGCTACACGCGTTACGCGCACGAGAAGATGGCGCGGCTGTTCCAGCGGGTGCCGGCCGCCTTGTTGCGGCCGATCGCAGGGTTCGTCGAGCGGCACTTTCCGGGACGAAAGACGACGCTCCTCGGCGAGTTCGGCGCGACGGTGCGCCTGCACGCCCGCCGCGTGTTGATGGGCGAGGTCCCGCGCTACGCGGCGCAGTTCGGTCACTTCACGCCCGAGCAGATGGCGGAGCTGTGCTCGCCCGATCTGCAGGCCGCGGGGGATGACGCGGGCCGGGCGCTGCTGGGCCGCCTGCTGTCCGAGGCGACCGCCACCGACGCGCTCGGGCGGCAGCTCGAGGTCGACACCCAGACCTACCTGGTCGACGACATCTTCACGAAGGTCGACATCGCATCGATGCAGAGCTCGCTGGAGGTGCGCTGCCCGCTGGTCGACCACGTGTTGATCGAGTTCGCCGCCTCGGTGCCGTCGGAGCTGAAGATGAAGGGGTTTCGCGGCAAGTGGTTGCTGCGCAAGGCGCTGCGCGATCTGCTGCCGCACAACATCCTCTACCGGCAGAAGCAAGGCTTCGGCATCCCGCATTCGCGCTGGCTGCGCGGCGACCTGCGGGCGCTGCTGCACGACACGTTGCTGTCCCCGCGCGTCTACCAGCGCGGCCAGCTCGAGCGGCCGGTGGTCGAACGGATGATCGACGAGCACGACACGGGCCGCGTCAATCACGGTCTGCGCTTGTGGAACCTGCTGTGGCTCGAGCTCTGGCACCAGACCTTCATCGACGCGCCGACGTCCACCGCGACCGGCATCGCCGCCTGATCGACGCGCGGCACCCCTACGCGGGCCGCGCCGACGACAGCATCTCGTCATAGACAGCGACCATCTGATCGAGCACGTGGTCCCTGCGCGGCGCGAAGCGCTCGGTCACATGCGCGCGTCCGGCGCGGCCCATCTCCGCCAGCCGTTCCGCCGGGGTCGCGAGCGCCTCGTCCAGCGCCTGCACGAGCGGTCGATGGCGGAGGGTCGGGACCTCCCACCCGGTCGCGCCCGGCTGCACGATGCCGTCGACGTTCGCCGCGTGCGACAGCAGCGCGGGGAGGCCGGCGGCGCAGCCCTCCAGCGCGGCGTTCGCGAGCCCCTCGTACAGTGACGGCATCACCAGCAGGTCCGACGCCCAGTAGAGCGAGCGGATGTCCTTCACCGCATCGAGGAACCGCACCGCGGCCGCCAGCTCGGGCCGGCGCGCGGAGCGGCGCACCAGCGCGCTGGTGAGCTTGTCGCGCGCACGCCCGGCGAACAGCACCACCGCGTTCGCGGGCCATTTCCCGCGGCGGGCCAGGGCGCGCATCGCCGCGAGCAGCCCCAGCTGGTGCTTCTGGATGCCGATGCGGCCGGGCAGCAGCAGCGCGCGCGTATCGGGGCCGAGCTGCCAGCGCGCCCGTGCCTCCGCGCGCTCGGCGGCCGTCGGCGGGCGGAAGAAGTCGATGTCCAGCAGGTTGTAGATGACCCGCACCTTGTCGTCGCGCACGCGCGCCCAGCGCACCAGCTCGTGCTTGACGCCGATCGAGTTGGCGAGAATCACCTTGCTCTTGCGCTGCAGGAACCATTCGGTCGCCAGGTAGCGCAGCCCCATCATCCGGTTGCGGCAGCCGGTGATCGTGATCGGCACGCCCGCGCGGCTGGCCGCCCAGCGCGCCCAGAAGTTCGCCTTGTCGCGATACGAGTGCACGATGGCGGGCTTCTCGCGGCGCAGGATCTCGGTCAGCCGATCCAGCGCGGCCAGGTTCATGCTGCGGACGCCCAGGTCGTGCGCCGGCTGGCCGGGCGGCAAGCGGCCGCCCCAGAAGACGTTGTCGCCGTGATACACGCAGAGCACGGCCTCGAACCGCTGCGGCAGCCGGTTGATGAGCTCCAGGATCTGTCCCTCGGGGCCCCCCTGCTGGAGGTTCGGTATGAAATAAAATACCTTGGTCCGCGGCATGCGTTCCCGGGTAGGAAGCAAACCGGAATCCAGGTCGCCCGCGTCGCTCACGTGGGGGACTATAGCCTCCCGATGACAGCGCCGGACCTGTCGGTCTGCTTCCTCGGGTGCGGCAGCATCAGCGCCCGGCACATCCGCACGCTGCGGCGGCTGCGGCCCGGCGCGCGCATCTCCGTCGCCAGCCGCGACGCGGGGCGGGCCGAGGCGTTCGCCGCGCGCGTGGGCGCCGCGGCGCATTTCGGCGGCTACGAACAGGCGATCGCGTCGCCCTGCGATGCGATCGTGATCGGTGTCCCGCCGCGCGCGCACCGGCAGCTGGTCGAGCTGTCGCTGGCGGCCGGCAAGCACCTGCTCGTCGAGAAACCGGTGTTCGCGACGTTCGCCGAGCTGGAAGCGCTGTGGCCGGCGCTGAAGGCGCACAAGCGCGCCGTGATGGTCGCCGAGAACCTGCACTTCGCGCCGTTCCAGCGCCGCCTGAAGACGTTGCTGCGCGACGACGCGCTGGGGCGGCCGCTGCTGCTGGACCTGATCCGGCTGGGCAAATCGTCGCCGAAGGGCTGGCGCGCCGACCCGGCGGAGATGCCGCTGGGCGCCCTGCACGAGGGTGGCGTGCACTGGATCCGGCGCCTGCTGGATCTGGCGGCGGTGTTCGAAAATGGACAGATCGACCACGTCGTCGACGTCTACGCCGTCGCGCCGCCCGCGCCGGTGACGTCCACGCCCGGCGAGGACACCATGATCATCACGGCGCGCCACCGGTCGGGCCTGGTGTCGCGCCTGCTCCACACGTGGGCGGCGCCGTGGCGGTTCCTGGCGTTCGACGCGTCGAAGCTGCTGCTCGAACACGGCGCGCTGTACTTCGACGCGCGCGGCGTCTACGGCCGCCTGTACGCGCCCGCCGGCCGATCGTTCATCTGGCCCGAAATCCGGGACGCCGCCGGCTACCAGGCGATGTGGCGCGACTTCCTCGGCGCGATCGAGGACGCCCGCCCGACGGACCTGACGCTGGAACACATCTTCGCGGACTTCGCGTACATGGACGCCGCGTATCGTTCACTGTCGACCCACCGCCCGGAAGCCCCGCGGCCCGTCCCGCGCTGATGGCCGACGAGGCGCCACCCCCGCCGCCCGCCGGCCCGACGTCGCACGGGAACGCCGACGAGGGGGTCGCGGCACGGAATGCCGTCTGGCAGACGCTGACAATGCTGGCGCGGGTGCTGCTGCCCGTGCACCGCATCCTGATCTCGCGACTGTTCGGGCAGACGCTGTACGGATCCTACCGGATCGCCTCCGACCTCTGGGAGACGGTCAGCCGGACCTCGATGGTGGCCAGCGACAAGGGGTTGCTGCGCTTCATCGCGGAGGACCGCATCACTCACCGCGCGGACCTGGAGCGCAGCACGCTGGGGACGGCCTTCCGGCTGGTCGCGGGCGCGTCGCTGGCGGCCGGGATCGCGCTGGCCCTCGGGGCGCCGTGGCTGGCCGGGATCTGGAAGGACGCGGCAGCGACGCCGCTGCTGCGAGCGATGGGCGCCTCGGTGGTGTTTTGCGCGCTGGCGTACACGCTGGTGGCCGCGGCGCTGGGCCGAAAGGCGATGCGCGTGAACCTGTTCGTGCGCGGCCTGGCCGAGCCGGGGCTGTTGCTCGGCGCGGTGATCGCGGCCGGACTGGTGGGCGGCGGCGTCGTGTCGCTGGGGCTCGCCCACGCCTCGACGTACCTGGCGCTGCTGCTGCTGTCGGCGATCGGGTGCGCCGCCGTGTTCGGGGGAGGCAGGCTGCTGGACAGCCTGCGCGCCCCGCGGCGGGCTGGCTTCTACGCGTTTGTCCTGCCGCTGGCCGCGGCGGAGCTGATGAACCTGCTGCTCATGCGCGTGGGCGTGTTCCTCCTCGGGGGCTTCCGCGGCCCCGACGTCGTCGCGCTGCTGGGCGCGGCCGAAGAGCTCGGGCGGCCGATCGCGGCAGCACGTTATGTGTTCGATCCCATCGTGGCGACCGCCGTGGCCGAGGCCTTCAAGCTGCGCGACATGGAGCGCCTGACCCACAACGTTCGCTTCCTGACCCGCTGGGTCGCCTCGGCCGCCGCGCCGATCGCCGTCGTCGTGTTCGTGCTGCGCGGCGATCTGCTGCGCCTCTACGGACCGGCCTTCCCCCAGGCCGGCGGCGTGCTGATCGTCCTCGGGCTCGGGCACATGTGCAACGCGGTCGGGGGCATCGCCGCGGGACTGCTGCCGATGAGCGGGCGCCCGCTCGCCTTCTTCTTCAACAACCTGGGCGCGGCCATCGCCAACGTCGTGCTGTGTCTCGTCCTCATCCCTCGCTACGGCTTGATGGGCGCGGCCGTCGCCTCGACAACCGCCACCGCGCTGCTGATCGGCGCGCTGATCGTGCAGACCGCGACGCAGGTGAAGGTCCACCCGTTCCACCTGGGCTTGCTGAAACCGGCCGCCGCCGCGATTCCCAGCGCGCTGGCCGCCCTGGGCGTGCGCGCGTTGCCGCTGCCCCTCGTGGCGCGAATCGCCGCGGTCGCCCTGGCCGCGGGCCTCACCTACGCGATCGCCCTCTTGCTGTTGCGTCCGGAAGAACGCGAGCGTCGCCTGGTGCTGTCGCTGCTAATGCCCTGGAAGCGGCGGGCCTAGCGTCTCGTAGATCCGAAACCGATCGAGCGGCCGCGTGGTCAGCGTCCAGGGAACGCTGGTCCAGAAGTAGTAGAAGCCGCCCGCGCGATCTCCCTGCGCGCTGCTGTGCTCGGTCGCGATCGTGCGCACCCACGTCAGGAGGGACGACGGCACCACGATTTCGTCGATCTGGCGGAGGCGCGCCATCTGTTCGGGTCGGATCGTTTGCTTGCCGACGAGCTCCGGGATGATCACGCGGTCACCGGGCGCGAGCATCGTTGCCTTGGCGTCGTAGACCTCCATGCCCGCCTCCGTCGCGTACCACTGCCAGCCCCAGTGGCCGAGCGCGACGCAGCGGTGCCCCTGGCAGTGCTGCGCGGCGATCGCCGGCGCCTGCCGCCGATAGACCTCGGCCAGCGAAGCGTCGGATGCCGCCACCGCCAGGCCGATCAGCGTGCTCACCGCGAGGGCCGCCCCCAGCGCGCGCCGCGAGAGCCGAGCGGCATCGGGTCCTCGCGCGATCGCGAGCATCAGCGCCGGCAGCGCCACCATGACGTGCCGGACCGCGATCATGGGGGAGAGGACGATGACGAACAGGGCCGCGCCGGCGGCCCAGGCGCCGAGCAGCCACCGGAGCGAACGGTCGGCGGCCGCGTCGGTTGTGCCCGGCCCCCCACCGTGCCGCAGCGCCCGAACCGCGAGCCCGACGACCAGCACCCCATTCGCCACGAACAGCGCGCGCAACACCGACTGCACCACCGGCTCCCGCCCCAGCCCGACACGACCAACGACGGCGGTCACGAGCAAGGCGAGGGCGACGAGCCCGGTCAGCCAGCGCCCGCCGCGATCCCGTCCGAACGGGATCAGCGCCGGCGCGTAGGGGCTCATCGCCCCCACCGCGATGAGCCACAGCCCCACGCGGCTCGCGATCACCCCGAGCCGCCTGAGCAGGCTTGGCGACGCCGCGGCGCTGATGTGCCGCGACAGGATGTGCACCGCGCCGTAGTCGAGCACATTGAAGATCGACCAGGCGGCGAGCGCTCCCAGCGGAACCAGCAGCAGCCAGAGTGCCCGCCACCCGCTGCGCGCAACGATGACCAGCGCGAAGATCGGGAGCAGCGCGACGCTCGTGTACTTGATGAGGCAGGCGGCGCTCAGCGCCACGCCCGCGAGCAACAGCAGCCTCGTCTTGCCGCGCTCCTCCGGGCACGCGAAGGCACGCACGACCATCAAGAAGAACGCCAGCCACGTCGCCACCAGGGGCACGTCCATCATCAGGTTCTGGCTGGCCACGAACGCCGGCCCCAGACAGAACAGCAGCGTCCAGGACACGGGCCGCTGCACCGCGAGCGCCCGGGCCAGCGCGTAAAAGAGCGCCACCGCGATCCCGGAGAACACCACCCACACCAGGTGCAACGCCAGCTCGGCATGCCCCGGCACGACCGCCGTGACCGCCGCCATCACGTACATCAACAGCTGCGGCTGGTTCTGCTCATGCAGCGGTGCCGCGCTCTGCTCCCAGTTCAGCAGCCCCGACATCGGGTGAAGCGGCTCCTTGCGGATCTGCCGCGCCATCTCCAGGTACGCCGTGTCGTCGATGTGCACCGCCTTCGTGACATTGAACGCCGCGGCGACCAGCCAGGCGGCCAGCAACGTCAAGCCAACGCGACGACCAGCCGCTCCGATCATCAGGCGCTCGCAATCACGCCGAACTCGCGCCTGATGTGCCCCGCGACCCGGAACGCGTTCGCGGTGATCGTGAGGCTGGGGTTGACGCCGCCGGACGTGGGCATGAAGCTGCCGTCGGCGACGAACAGGTTCGGGAACGCCCACACGCGGCACTCGGGCGACAGCGCGCCCTCCTCGGGGCTGCGGGCGAAACGCGCCGTCCCGACCGCGTGGGAGAAGCTGTCGATCAGCCGCTCCTTGCCGACCCATCCGCCCGCGCGCCGCAGGATCCGCCGCGCCGCGCGCACCAGCTTGTTGCGGCGGCCGACGTCCGCGCGGCTGTACTCGTGACGGACCGTCGCGACCGGAAGCGCGAAGGCGTCGGTGCGCTGGGACAGCGAGACGGCGTTGTCTGCCTGCGGTTCGTCCTCGGCGATGCAGAGCAGCGTCTGGAGGTTGTTCGCGCCCAGCCCCGCGGCCCAGCGAAAGCCGGGCGGGCCGAGGGCACGCACCACCTCGCGCGGCGGCATCACCATGTCCTGGATGATGCCCAGCGACGTCCCGTCGGCGTCACGCACCGATTCGTAGAGATCGGTGACGCAGATCTGCTTGTGATTGACGGCCTCGGGATTGGTGCGGAACGGGAACACGTAGCCGATCATCGCGTTGCAGTGGCGCATCAAGTACCGCCCCAGCGTTCCCGAGGCGTCGCGCGCCCCCAGCCCCGATCGCAACATCAGCGCCGCCGAGCCGATCGCGCCGCCCGACAGCACATAGACGCGCGCCCGCAGCGTCAGCCGCTGCCCGCTGTCCCGATCGATCGCCTCGATGCCCGCGATCCGCCCGTCGTGTTCGACCACGCGCGCGACCAGCATGCGCGCGACGACGGCCAGGTTGTTCGGGTCGGCCTTCGCGAGCGCCGTCTGCGTGACGTCGTTCTTGGCGCCGATCCGGCAGGGGAAGCCGTCGCAGGTGAAGCAGTTGATGCAACGGGGCTCGCGCGCGCCGGCGTGGTTGATTGCGATCGGGATGTGGAACGGGTGCAGTCCCAGCGCGCGCGCGGCGTCGGCGATCCGCCGCGCGGGCGCGGTCAGGTCGGCCGGCGGGAACGGGTAGGGCGCGGACCGGGGCGGCTCGCACGGATCGTCGCCCGCGCGTCCGTGCACCTCCAGCAGCGCCTCCGCCTCGCCATAGTGCGCCTCCAGGTCGGCGTATCCGATCGGCCAGCGCGCGAAGTCCGTCGCGCGCAGGCGCAGGGCCGCGCCGCCGAAGAAGATCGAGTTGCCGCCCACGACCTCGTTGGGGAACGTCTCGACGTCGGTGCGGGCGCCGAGCTGCCTGACGTCGACCGGCGTCTCGCCCTTGTAGCGCCCGTCGAGCAGGATCGCGCGTCCGTTCCAGTCGGTCTCGTCGCGGGCGGGCCAGCCGCCGCGCTCGACCAGCAGCACCTTGAGGCCGGCGCGCGACAGCGCGTACGCGGTCGTGCCGCCGCCGAACCCGGACCCGACGATCAGGACGTCGAAGACGGTGCGCTCCAGGTCGATGTTGGGCTGTGGGGGGGCGGTCATGGAGCTCGGCGAACCTGGGCCCGAATGCGGTTGAGCATGTCGAGCGAGAGCATCGCGCGATGCTACCACCCGCGTCGTTGCCGGGCGCGGAGCTGGTTCCACGCGCGCGCGATGAGCTGCTTGTCGTCGGGCGCGAGGCCCGCCGCCAGGAGAACGGTCAGGTACGTCGTCAAGCCCGCCAGGATCACCAGCACGACCCGCGCGCCGACGCGCTGGACGTGGGCGGCGACGAGCAGCTCGACGACGAGCATCGCTGCCGCTCCCGCCAGCGGCTTCAGGAGCGACCAACCGACCGGGTACACGCGGTGCGCCAGCCGCACCTCGATCGTCACGAGGACGTGCAGCAGCACGACGCCCGCCAGCGCCGCGATCGCGGCGCCCAGCATCCCCAGCCGCGGGATCAGGATCAGACCGGTCACGACATTCGCGATCGCGACGACGATGTTGTTGATCAGCAGGACCCGGGAGCGGCCGCCCACGATCAGCACGTAACCGTTCAAACCGAACGTCGCGTTGATGAGGTGGCTCGCGGCGAGCACGGTGAGCGCGACCGCGCCGGACTGAAACGTCGGGCCGTAAAGCGCCAGCAGGTCGTGTCTCAACGCCACGACGGTCACCGCGAGCGGCGCCGCGGCGGTCGCGACCCACCGGCTCATCAACATCAGGTTGTCGCGCAGTCGATCGCGCTGTCCCAGGTGAACCGCTTCGGAGAAGACGGGCGCGGCGACGGCGTCGAAGACGCTGCGCGCGTTGCCCACCACCCGGGTCACGAACTCGGACGCTGCGTAGACCGCTGTCACGCTCGGCCCCGCGAACAACGTCAACAGCATCACGTCCGCGCGCTGCATGACGGCGTTCATCAGCTCGGCGGCGCCGAGCGGAATCGAGAAGCGCGCGAAGCCCGGCAGCCCCGGCGATCTGAGCGCGCGCGCGATCTCCCCGCGCCCGAACACCCGAGCGACCACGGCCATCGCGAGCGCGAACGTCGTGGCGGCCGCCAGCACGTGTGCGACGGCGAGGTGAAGCAACGTCCGCCCGAACACCGCCGCGAGCAGGCCGGCTGCCATCAGCAGCATCGGCTCGCCCAGGCCCCGCACCACGAAGTTCGCCCACGTGACCTTGGCCGCGAGGCTCGCGTTCACGAGCACGTACACGCACGCGGTGAACGCCACCGCCGGCGCCACCAGGCGCAGCGCCGGGGCCAGCGGCGGCTGGTGATAGATGCGCGCGACCAGGCCGGATGTCACGAGCAGCGCCAGCGCCAGCGTGCCCGCGACGCCGATCGACAGCCGCAGGCCTGTCCCGAGCGCGCGCCGCACCAGGTCCGGCTCGCCGCTGGCGCGGTGGGCCGCCACGTAGCGAAGCATCCCCTTGTCCGCGCCGGCCGCGCCCGATCGGGTCAGGATCTCCAGGACCGCGAGGCACGTCTGGTAGCTGCCGAACACAGCGGCTCCGAACAGCCGCGCCAGCAACACGTGCGTGACCGAGAGCAGCGCCTGCGCGAGGATCGTCAGCGTCTGCACGGCGCCGCTGCGCGCGGCGTGCGAGACATCCTTCGAGCCGGTCGGAGCGCTGTCGGCCGCCGGCGCGCTCAACGCCCGCCCGACCAGCCGCCGCCGCGCAGGGCTTCCTCGGCGCGGTCGCGCTCCTCGGGGAGGTCGACCTCCAGCCACCCGTGCCCGCTGATGTCCCGGCACAGGGGCGGCGTTCCGGCGTCGGCCAGGCGCGCGAGGACGCGTTCGACGTGGATCGCCCGTCCCTCCGCGGCCAGCGCCGCGTCGACGGCGGCCCAGTATCGGGCGGCGGCGGCGCGCGGCACCTTCGTCATCCCGACGTAGCCCGCGTCCCAGCGGTCCAGGGTCTTGGCGATGCGGCGCACGCGCCCGCGCGCGTCGCGTTCCACCTTCATGTCGTCGGCGCCCAGCGTGCGATCGGTGTCGACGAACGCGGTGACGTCGCCGGCCGGCGCCGCCGCCAGCGTCGCGATGGCGGGCCGATAGATGTGGTCGATGTTCATCAGCAGGAATTCGTCCGCGTCCTCGACGAACAGGCGCGCCGCGGTCAGCGAGATCAGGTTGCCGTCGCGGAAGGCCGTGTTCTCGATCAGCCTGACCGGCAGCTCCAGCCGCCCCACTTCCGCGGCGACGCGATCGAACCCGAACCCGCCCACGACGGTGATCTCCTCGGCCCCCGCCGCCTGCGCGAACGACACCGCGTGCGCCAGCAGCGGCCGGCCGCCGACCTCGATCAGCGCTTTGGGGATCTGCTGCGTCAACGTCCCCAGGCGGCTTCCGAGCCCAGCCGCCAGCAGCACGGCCTGCATCGCGAACCGCCTAGAACAGGGAGGGCAGCGCCGAGAACCGGCGAATCACCGGCACCGACGGGAAGCGCAGCGCGAAGCGGTCGGGCGAGAACGTCGTCGCCACGCCGACGAAGGGAATGCCCTCGCGCTCCGCGATCTCGCCGTCGTGCAGCGAGTCGCCGATGAACAGCATCTCCTGTCGGGCGGCGCCGAACTCACGCGACGTCGCGTCCAGGTGCGTGCGCCCCTTGGCCAGCCCGCCGCCGTAACCGAGCACGAGGTCGAACCCGAACCCGGAGGTGCGCGCGAACGCGTCGACGTTGTCGACGCCGTTGTTCGACGACACCGCGATGCGGACGCCCATCGCACGCATCTGGTCGAGCGCGCGGCGCGTCTCCGCCGGCATCCGGATGGCGCCGCAACGGGCCGGCTTGCGCGCCTCGAAATCGGCCGACGCCTCGGCGTTGCGCGCGTCCTCGGGGAACATCTCCTCCAGCTGCTGGACGAACGGCAGACCGCAGGTCGCCAGGTAAAGCTCGCGCGCCAGGATGCGCGGGGTTCCGTAGCGCTCCTCGATCACCTCGGTCGCCAGATCGGCGAGCGTCGGCATGCTGTCGATCAGCGTGCCGTCCAGGTCGCAGAGCAGCACCCGGGGCAGCGCGAGACGCGCCTGCGCGGGCAGCCGCGCGACGCCAAGCGAGCGGGAGGAGGCGGCGCCGTGAAGCGAGGCGCCGGTCGCATCGAACGGAACGGTGGACATGGGTCGGGGGGAGGAGCAACCCCTGATCCATGTCGTGGTGGTCAGTTAACTAGCTGATACTAATTGACTTTGCTGTCAGTCGCCCACGCAAGCGTTTAACTTTCAACACCTCGAAGTGACAGCTTTCCGACATCTGGGCGCATGTGCGCAGCCCGCTCGCGGTCGCGGCAGGCGCGCCGCCCGCCCGGTGCAAGAGCTGGTCTCGGCCGTGGAGGCGGAACGCGCTCTATCAGGCGCCGACGAGCAGCGTGATGCGCCAGCCCCTGGACTCGAGGCCCCAGCCGGCATCCAGCCCGACCAGCGGCACCGCCACGGAACGCAGGAAGAAGCGCAGCCCGCCGCCCACCGCCTGGTGAATGTCGCGCTTGAGCACGAACCCGCGCTGGTCGTCCGGCCAGCCGTTCTGATCGACGAGGAACGTGCGCTGGTCGGGCGTGTCGCGCGTGACGTACACGCCCGTCGCGTTACCAATCGGCGGAAGATCGCGAAACCAGATCGCCTGCGCGTCATAGAAAGCCAGCGCGCGGAAATCCAGTGAGCTGATCGAGAACAGCGGGAAGTGGTACTCGCCGTGCGCCTGCATCTGGCTGTCGCCGCGAAACTGCTGGAACAGATAGCCGCGCAGGTTGGGCCCGCCGGCCGTGTTCTCCATCCAGAACGGCAGGTTCTTTCCGAACGTCGCGCCCGCGCTGGCGATCAGGTTGTGGGTCTTGAAGAACTTGATGCCGTGCTCGATGCCGGCGCCGAAACGCCAGAAGCTGAGATCGCTCCCGAAGTCCGGACGCGCGATGTCGACGCCGCCGCCGAGCGCCGTTCCGGTCATGACCGCGAACTCGCGCGCGCGGAAGTCGAACGCCAGCGACGCCTTCCCGATGCCCACCTTCGCGCCCTGGGTGGTTTGCTGATCGAGCGGAAGCGCCGCCTGCGTCGGGTCGTTCGGATCGAAGGACTTCTCGACGTTGAACTTCTCGAGCCGCCAGGCGACCTGCGTCCTCACCCGGCGGAACCAGGCGATGCCCAGGACGGGCTCGACGGCGTAGGACGTGAGCAGCGTCGACCGGTACGGGCCTAAGTCCGCGCCATAATCGCGCGGAAGGTACTCGGGGATGTTCTGGCGCTGGAGGTTGCCCTGCAGCTGCCAGTAGATCCAGCTGCCGAAGAACGAGGGATCGCGGTAGGCGAGCGCGGCGCCCGAGTCGACCGTCGCGATGCGCCCGCCGATCAGCAGTTGCTTGCCGCGGCCGAACAGGTTGCCGTGCACGAACAGCAGGCCGAACGACTTGTTGTTGGCGGAAAACGATCCGGTGGGGACGGGGGCCCAGGGAAACTTGTCCTTCACCGCGATGTTCACGCGCACGCCGGTCTTGTGCGGTTCCCACCAGACGTTGACGTCGGCGAACAGGCCGGTGGTGTTCAGCCGCTCGCGCACCGTGTCCAGCGTGTCCATCTCCATGGTGTCGCCGATCGAGACCCCCGCGACGGAGCGGACCGTCGACTCGTCGGTGCGCTGGTTTCCGACGACGCGGACGTCGGTGATCTCCTCGCCGGCGGCCAGCGCGGGCGTGGAGACCAGGGCGAACCCCACGCCGACCGCGAACGCGATCAGCGTCGCGCGCGAAACCTTCATCAGACGACGCATCAGCTAGAGCATAAAGGGCGGCGCGAAATTCGTAAACGGTGGGGGAATGTGGTCTTTCTCACGGCTCCCCGCGCGGCGTGGGGTGGGGCGGACGTGATAACCTCACGCCGTGGAAAGCCTCGAACGCGAGCTGGAAGTCGCCCGCGCGGCGGCGCGCGACGCCGGCGCGGCGATCATGCGGTTCTACGGCAACGCCGACGTCGAGGTTCACAGCAAGCCCGATCTGTCACCGGTGACGGCCGCGGACGAAGCGGCGAACGTTTGCTTGATCGAAAGGATCAAGGGCGCATTTCCGGAAGACGCGTTCCTCAGCGAGGAATCGCCGGACGACGAATCTCGGCTGGGCAAGCGCCGCGTCTGGATCGTCGATCCGCTAGACGGCACGCGCGACTTCCTGGCGCAGACGGGCGACTTCTGCGTGCTGGTCGGCCTGACGATCGACGGCGCGCCGGTGCTGGGCGTCGCCTACCAGCCCGTGAAAGACGCGCTGTATTTCGCGCGCAGGGGCCAGGGCGCGTTCGTCGAGGTCGACGGGGCGACGCGGCCGCTGGGGGCGTCGCGCGCGCAGCTGCCCAGCGAGGTGCGCGTCGGGATTTCCCGGCTGAACCCGGACGAAGGCCTGGGGAAATGCCTGGCGGCGGCGGGCCTGGCGGCGCGCGCGGTGCAGATGGGCGCGTCGGCCAAGCACATGGCGCTGGCGCGCGGCGAGATCGACGCCGTGCTGAACCTGTCCGCCGCGGAGATGGAATGGGACACCTGCGCGCCCGAGGTGATCCTGACCGAGGCGGGCTGCACGGTCAGCGACGGCGACGGCAACCCCTTTCGCTACAACCAGGGCGATCTGTTCCGCCGCCGCGGCAGCGTCGCCAGCAACGGCAAGTGCCACACGCTGATGTTGCGCGTGATGGCGCCGTGCCTGCCCGAACCGAGCTCCTAGATCACGCGGGGCGCGCATGACCGGGTGGCTGGTGGTGGCGCTGGTCGCGGGTGTCCCCGGGTCCGTGAACGGGTATCTGAAGGGACAGCTTCACCTTCACACGAACAACTCGGGCGACAGCGCGACGCCGCCGGCGGACGCCGTTCGCTGGTACGCGGCGCACGGCTACGACTTCATCGTCGTCACCGATCACAACCGGATCACCGTCGAGCGATCGCCGCCGTCGATGCTGGTCATCCCGGGCGTCGAGCTGACGCAGAACGTGGAACGCTGCGTGCCGCCGCCGCCCGCCGGGACGCGCTGCCTCCTGCACGTCAACGCGCTGTTTGTCGCCCCGCCCGCGGACGGCCGGATTCCCTGGCCACAGGCGATCGGAGCGAGCCGCTTCGAGATCTATCACCGCGCGGTGGAGGCGACGCGGCGGCTGGGCGGGATCGCGCAACTGAACCATCCCAACTTCCATTACGCGGCGGACGCGCCGCTCATCGCGTTGCTGGCCCGCGACGGGATCGCGCTGCTGGAGATCGCCAACCGCTCGTGGGATTCGAACGACGTCCCCGCGGACAAGGGGGCGCCGTCGACGGAAGCGATCTGGGACGCGGTCCTGACGGCGGGCGGCGACGTCTTCGGGACGGCGACGGACGACGCGCATCATTACTTCGACGCGGGGACGGTGGGCGCGCGCGGTGAGGCCGTCTTCCCGGGCGACCTCGGGTTCGTGATGGTCCACGCCGCCAAGGAGCCGGCCGCGATCCGCGCCGCCATCGCGCGCGGCGACTTCTATTCGTCGACGGGCGTGTTGCTCGCTCGCGTCGAGCGCAGCGGCGACCACCTGGAGATAGACGTCGCCCCGTCGTCGCCCGGGTATTTTTCCGGGAACCCTCAAAGGGTTCCCGGACCCTCCCGCGATGGTGCGCGGCGAGCAAAGCTCGCCGGCTCCCCGCGCGAATACCGGTTCACGTTCATCGGTGCCGGTGGGCGCGTCCTCGCGCGGGCGCACGGGCGGACGGCGGGGTTCGCGCTCGCGCGGGCGCGCGCCGGGTACGTGCGCGCCGTCGTCGAGGACGGCGCTGGCCATCGCGCCTGGACACAACCGATGCGCGTCGCGGCGGGAGGGGCGCGCGCTCAGGAACCGTCAAGGCGCTGACGCGACAGGTTTCTGTAATGATCGATACGCGATCTCAGCGCCCTTTCTTCCCTTGTGTGCGGTCTAGTGCGATGGCATCCTTCCCTTCCCGCGGCGCCGGACACTAAGCAGGAAGGGACGAACTTAACGGCGATGATTCACGGTGCGCGACAGCTTAAATCGATTGCCCGCCTCACAGTCGTGTCGGCCACCGGACCCGCTGTCCCGGCGGCGCCGACCGCCATCCCGGTGATTCTGCGCGCCACCGCAGCGGAGGCGACCGGCGCCCATATGCGCATCGGCGGCGTGCGCATCGTCGACCGCGCGATCCGCCAGCTTGCGCGCCTGCGCGACGCGCGCGTCATCGTCGTCAGCGACGACAGCGTCCGCTTGCCCCACCGCTTGCCGGCGAACATCGAACGGCGCGACGTCGACGGAGACGTGACCGCCGCGCTGGCGGCGCTGCAAGCCGAGCTGGGACCCGAGACCACCACCGTCGGCGCGGACACCGTCTGGTTGCATCCGTCTGGCCTGGAAATGGGGATCAGGGTCATCGATCGTGCGTCGTGCCGCGCGGCGGCCGACAGCGTGTTCACCGACCTGCGGGGTGAAGCGGTCGGCCTCTTCGATCGCCTCATCAACCGCAGGATTTCGAGCGCGCTCACGCGCGTGCTGTTTGCGAACCTGCCGGTCAGGCCGGTGTTGCTGACGTTGCTGGCCGGCTGCCTGGGTCTTTACGGCGCGCTGCTCGTGGCGTCGGGGACGTCGCCCACCGTGGTGATCGGTCTCGCGATGCTCGAGGGTTACGTCATCCTGGCCGACTGCGCGGCGGTGCTCGCACGGCTGCGCCAGCGCCAGTCACGATTGACCGCGTGGCTGAACACGATGATCGGCGATGCCGTCAGCGTGGCGTTGATCCTGGCGGTCGGGCGCGCGCTGTGGGGTCAAGGCGGCACGTTCCTGGACATGAAGCTCGCCATGACGGGCGCCGCGATGACGTTGCTCTACGCGGCGGTCACCTACCGCGAGCTGGTACGCCAGCGCGAGGCCGATGTGTCGAAGCTGCGCTGGTGGTTCGCCCACGGGCAGCCGCTGCTCGCGTTCCGCGGCCCGGGGAGCCGGTCGATCAGGGCGGTGACGATGCTGGGTCGCCGCGACGTGGTGATCGGGGTCAGCCTTGCGCTGGCGGCGGTCGATCAGCTTCCGCTCGTGCTGCCGCTGCTGCTCATCGTCGCGATCTCGCGCGCCGGCGCCGCGCTGGTGCAGCTGTTCACGCCCGGCTGGCGCCTGCACCGGCCGGCGTGACACCCTCCGCGCGGCGAATCGTCGCCGTCGACGGGCTCGACGGAAGCGGGAAATCGCGGCTCGCGAACGCTCTTGCGGCGGCGTGCGCGGCGGACGGCGTGGCGGTGACGCAGTTGCATGTCGACGACTTCCGGCGCGACGTCGACTTCGCCGGGCTCGACGCAGGCGAGGAGGCGGCGCGCTACTACGCCGACTACTTCGATCTCGCCGCGCTGGACCGGGCGCTGGCGTCGTTCCAGGCCGGCTCGGCCGGTGACGCCGAGCTGGCGATCGTCGAGGGCGTGTTCACGTTGCGCGTGCCGGCGGTGGCCGCGTCGGCAGGGTTGATCGT
>Ga0070673_100000398_pt1 | contig 23018 bp, 16 predicted proteins | sample KBSM23metaG_FD_65342 | JGI IMG/M metagenome (GOLD analysis project Ga0070673, IMG submission 65342) | Miscanthus rhizosphere microbial communities from Kellogg Biological Station, Michigan, USA - KBS M2-3 metaG | ecosystem: Host-associated > Plants > Roots > Rhizosphere > Soil ... | reverse complement strand
CGGCGTTGTCAACGCCGCAGGCAAGCGCTCGGCGCCTGCATGACCGTCGACGCGCGGCGTGTTTTGCCGCTTCAGCGCTGCAGATAGAGAATGTAGCCCGAGACCGACAGGGCCCAGAGGTTGTGTTGGTCGGGGCCCCATACGCGTCCGAAGGGGCCGCCCGAGGCGGTTTCGAGCCGCCACGCGCTGCCGTTCCAGTGGTAGATCGAGTCGCCAGAAGAGCCCCAGAGATCGTCGGGCGCCGTGCCCCACAGGGTGGTGAGCTGCGTGCCAGCCGGTTTGGGCGCGCCGGTCCAGGTCGTGCCGTCCCAGTGGATCACCACCTGACGATCCGTCACGTTCGGCTCGAGGAGTACGCCCGCGGCCCAAACGTCGTTCGGGGCTGCACCCCACAGACCGGTCAGTCGGGCCGTCGTGCCGCTGGCGACCGCTGCCCAGGTTGAACCATTCCAGTGAAGCAGGACGCCGGTGTCGCCTGCGGCCCACGCGTCAGATGCCGAGGCTGACCAGACGACGTAGAGGTCCTCGGTCGTGATTTCGGGGCGGCGTTGCCACGACACACCATCCCAATGCAGCAGCACTTTCTCTCCGGGCACCCAGACGTCGTTGGTGGCGGTTCCGGACACACTGCGGAACAGCGTGCCGGCGGGCGCTGTGGTCGACGAGCTCCATGAGCTGCCGTCGAAGTGGAAGAGGGTGCTGAACCCCGCCACCCAAACATCGGACGGACCCGCACCCCAGACCGCCGCGAGATCGACATTCGAACCGGGGCTCGCGGGCATCCAGGCCCGCCCGTCCCAGTGGACAAGCGGCGCGCTCTTCGTCGAGCCGCTCATGTACCGGCTGCCCACGGCCCACGCGTCGTTGGCGCTGCTGGCCCACAGCCCGGTGAACGTGGTGTCGGGCCCTCGGCGAAAGTTGGCGAGCGACGACCCGTTCCAGTGCAGGAGCGTATGCGTCCCCAGCAGCCAGACGTCGTCAGCACGTCCGCCCCAGGCCGCCATCAGGTGGCCCTCCTCCTCGTTCCCGAATGCCGTCCATGCTTGGCCGTTCCAGTGGGCGACGTACCCGTTCTCACCCACCCCCCAGATGTCGTTGGCGGCGAGCCCCCACAGCCGTCGGAAACCGTGGTGGGCGGGCGCGTCGATCGTCGTCCAGCTCGTACCATCCCAGTGGATGAAGTCGGTGGGCCCGAGGCTGCTTCCGATGGCCCAGACGTCTTTGTCGCCGCTGCCCCAGATTGTCTGCAGTCCGAGCGCGCCCGGAACCTGCACGGGCGACCACAGCGTCCCGTTCCAGTGCAACACGAGCGGTTGGAACGTTCGGGTCTGGCCGACCGCCCAGACGTCGTCAGCGCGGCTGCCCCAGATCGAGGCGAGATCGCCCGTTGTCGACGATGGCACCGTGGACCACGCGATCCCGTTCCAGTGCTCGATCCACCCGCTCCAACCAACCGCCCAGACGTCGTTCGGTCCGCTGCCCCAGACGTGCTGCAGTCCCGCGCTCGTCACGCTCACCTGAGACCAGGCATGGCCGTCCCAATGCGCGACCACCGCCGTCAGATAACCGCCCACCGCCCAGATGTCGTCGCTGCCGGAGCCCCAGATGTCCACCAGCGTCTCGGTCGTCCCGCTGTCGAAGAACGACCAGGCCATCCCGTTCCAATGGAGGATGGTCCCGCCGCTGCCTACGGCCCAGACGTTGTCCGGGCTCGTGCCCCACGCGCCCACCATCGCGCCGCCCATGGGCAGCGGGTTCTGCCAGCACCATCCCGACGGCAGGCAGATGGGGTTCGGCGGCGGGCCCGCATCGACGGTCGTCTCCGCGGGAGATTGATCCAGTCGGATGTCGACGGCATTCGACTGGTCCGCTGCCGCATCGACTGGCGCGCCGCGCGAGCGGCACGCCATCGGCACCAGCAACAGCAGGAGGACGAAGATCCTGTCGAACACGAGCACAGTGTAACGCCCCATCAAGTCGCGGCCGTGTGCTCGCGGGCACGCGCTTGCTTTTGACAAGCGAGATCGCGCAGTGCGGATTCACGCCACGCCGTGAATCCGGCGTGATTCTTCAAAGACGCTTCAGGAGGCCGGCGAGGATCAGCAGCGCCCAGGCGCCCATGATGAGCAGGCTGGAGTACGGTCCGACGAACGGCAGGTGGACGACGCGATAGTGCTGGAGGACGCCCACTCCGCCGGCGATGAGCGCGATCCACCAGGTCACGTGTTTTGGCGCGGACAGCTTCATGGTTCCCTCCTCCGGTGACTGTACGATCGCGAGCGCGATGGGATACAGGTTGACGGCAGGCGCCGAACGCCTACATCGACCATGGTAACAGCACGTGACAGTGGTCCCCGTCGGTGGTTGCATAGAACGATGCGCGAAGTGATGTCACGGTCGATGTTTCGTCTTTGCGTGTTACTGACTGCGACGTGCCTGTCGTCGCCCGCGCTGGCCCAGCACGGCGGGCGCGGCGACCACGGCGGCGGACACCCGCAACCGCAGCCGCAACAGCGCAACTCGGGGTGGCGTGGATCGCCGGGCCCGCAGCCGTCCCCGGCTCCCCAGCGTGGGCCGAGCCAGGGTTGGCGCGGGTCCCCAGCGACGCCGCCTCCTCCGCACGCGGGCGGCGGGTGGCGCGGGTCCCCAGCGACGCCACCTCCTCCGCACGCGGGCGGCGGCTGGCGCGGCTCCGGGCCGGGGCCGGGGCATCAGATGTACGCGCCTCCCTCGCGTGCTCCCCACGAAGCGCGCGGCTGGCACCAAGGCGGTGGCTGGCAGCGCCAGGGTGGGTGGGGGCGCCACGAGTCCTGGGACCGGCACCGCGCGCGCGACTGGCACGCCGAGCATCGCGGCTGGGGGCAGCGCGGCGGGTATGGCGGTTACTACATTCCGCGTGGACGCTTCGAGCGGCGCTTCGGGCCGGAGCATCCGTTCCGGATCTACCGGCAGCCGGTCATTTATGACGGGTACCCGCGCTTCTCGTACGGCGGCTCGTCGTTCCTGATCGTCGACCCGTGGCCGGAGTCCTGGCCCGAGGATTGGTATGCCCGCTCCGACGTCTACGTCGGCTACGACGACGGCTACTATCTCTACAACCGCAGCGATCCCAGCGTGGCGCTCGCGATCACTGTCATGCCTTGACCGCGATCGGTGAAACTTCCCGAGACGCCCGAATCGACCAGACGCTGGAACGTTCTATGACCAGCCTCTGCGTCTCGAGCTGGCCCCGCTCGCCCTTCGGTGGTTGCTGGGGAGGCGGTCCGCTATGGAGGCGCTGACCTCATGGGCCCAGCCGCGCAACTTCGTGCGAGCGACCTGTAGCCGGCTTTTCCTGGCGCAATTGCTACTCCTCTCATTGGGATGCGGAGGCAGCGGAGGTGACGGTCTGTGCCAGCGGCTGAACTTCACCGCGGGATTCGATCCAGACCCACCCACCTGCGGCGGTTCGCCCTTGCCCGTGCGAACTACACTCGTGACTTTCGATCCCGCCGATCCGCGCTGGGCGGATCAGTACCAAGCGTGTCTCGCATCCGCCGGCTGCACGTTCTGCAACGGTGAGTGCGCCGAGTTCTGTCGAACTGTGGCAGCGGCGGAGGGTATCGACCCGACCGGCGCGGAGATAACGTCGTGCAGCTTGAGTTGCACCGTCGAGAACCAGCTGCTGATGACGAAGCCGACCGCGGCGTGTGGTGGCTAGACGGGCGACGAGCGCGCAGCGTCGGTGCTAGTATCCCGCGCGATCACTTCACCGCCGGAGTGGCGAAACGGTATACGCAGCGGACTCAAAATTTTCGAAGCCGGTGATCGTTCCTGGTAGGTTGCGGTGTTCTCGAACGCGCAGATTGCCTTGTTTTTAAGGTTGTTTGACTGTTGTCCCCAGCGACGTGGTCACGCGTGATTGCTAGCAATGAGCACGAATGAAGGGCCATAAGCTACACTCAAGCTACAATCGGCGAGACGGTTTGAACGGCGATTACGGACTGCGGCGTCCGGCCGTCGCCTTGAGCCAGTCGTCTATTTTCGCCACCTCCGACGCGGAGCCGCCCGACTGCCGATAAGCGACCGCTCCTTCGCGCGCGAGCGCCCGCGGCCGTGTCTCGGGCTGTGCCGCGAGCGCGCGGCAGAGGCCGAAGCGGGCGGCGTGCTGGTAGGGACCCGGATCGCTACGAAGGAGACCGAGCGCTTCTTCGAGCGGCGCGGCAGCGTCGCGACGGCGTCCCTCGCCGATCAACGCCTCGCCGAGCGCCGAAACCCGATGGCTCCTGGGACGTGGTCGTCGGACCGAGGCAGTAGGAATGAAGGACGACAACCAGAAGAAGGGCACGACCATCAACTTCAACACCGTCAACCAGACGGGCAACAACATCGGCGTCCAGAACAACTATGGCCGGCCGCAGCGCGGGCCTGAACGCCTGCGTCTGCGGTTGAAAGAGAAAACTCGACACGCCAAACGTGTGGCCGTTTCTGAGAACAATCCCGACTGCTGCGCGCGACGCCGCGTGCTGCGGTGAAGTTTATCGCCGACGTCTTCGGCCCTCACTCCTAGCGTGGCTTTCGGCTACGTCCTGATTATCCCTTGACAGCAAACCCGGAAGTTTGGAACTCTCCAATCGCCGCAGAGTTTAGGCCGGCTTAAAGGGGGATCTCCGGCGCCAAGGGAGATCTCCGTGAACCGACGTCCGAAGCGGTCAACTCGGGTTTGAGGATGCACCACCGGGCGGCATCGGCGATTTGCGTGGCATGCCTGCGCCGCTGCGACGCACCGGTGTCGCACGCCGGAGAGTCGCGGTTCAAGGTGGCCGCTCCCCGTGCTGTCCGCCTCCCCGTGTGAAGCACGACCATCATGCATCTTTCCCGTCGAACGTCAGATGAGCACAACAGCGACACGGCGGCTGTGAGTGAGGGCTGCAACGGCGGCAGCATGCCCGGACCCCTCCCGATGGAGCGGCAGGAGCATGGCATCCATGGTGCCGAGAGGTTACGGATCGCGCGCGTGCATTTGCAAAATCGGGAGGTCACACGTGACTAGCCATCGAGGTTCTGTGGGTCGTCTGCTGGGTCCAGTGCAAACAGTCTCACTCGTGGTCACCCTCTTCGGCGGGGCAGGGTGCAGAGGGCGGGACGCGGAAAAGCCTGTGACCGTCGGCGCGGCGTCCGGCGAGCTGACCGCCGCACAGGTGACAGCAGCACGGAACGCCGGCTTGCTGCCGAATACTCCGCTGACGCCGGATTTGATCTACGGATCGTCATCCCTGCCGGACTCGCAGGCGTACGGAATCAACAACGCCGGTCAAGTTGTCGGATTCTTTCACGATGGCGGTTGGCCGTTTGTCTATGGCCAGCCGGCCGTCCCGTTCATCTACTCGGGACCAACGTCGCCGCCGGGCAGCCCTCCACCGACGCTCGCGCTGCTGGGTCCCTCAGGGACCGGTTACCCCAGCTGCATCAACGATGCGGGATATGTCGCCGGCATTGCGGGGCCAACAGCCGAGGACTGGAGTCACGCGGTTCTCTGGCATCCCGACCACAGCGTCGAGACGTTGCCGATCAGCTCGCTATCCCACGCCACGATCGTCACCAACGGCAGGGGTATCGACGGAGGCGTCGGGCACTGGCTGTTCGAAGGGACGGGGGCGGACGAGATGGGGGCGAACCACCTAGTTGCGCAAATAGGGCGCACATGGGTGCCAGGACATGACGGAGGTCAAGCGATCCATCTTGACGGGAGCACGACGCAAGAATACGCGGAGGCGACAGCTTCGAACGACGTTGCGGCCAACGGTTTCACTATTACGACCTGGATCAAGCCGACCGGATGCCAGACGCCGACCGCGTCACTGTTTCAGCGTGGTCGCCAGTTCGCGCTGGGCCTGAAATGTGGCGCTAATGGCAAGAGCGCGCTGACCGGCTACGTGAATCTCACCGGTGCGGTCACGACGATGAACGATGCCACCGGTACTTTCGGGGCAATCGACAGCGGCCAGTGGACCCACGTCGCGATGACCTGGGACAAACACATGGTTCGATACTTCGTCCGGGGAATCGAGGTGGGATCCCAGCCCGCGGACGGGAATCTCGTCGGGCTCGCCTACTGGCTGTTGATCGGATACGACGACTACGCGGGCGTCCCGGCCTACTACGCCGGAGACATGGACGACACGGCGTTGTTCAAACGGGTGTTGTCCCCCGCGGAGATTCAGACAGTCATGAACGGCGGCGCGCCGGTGGTCGACGATCCGGGACGCGGACAGATCGTCGGCGGCGACATCTTCGCCAACCTCGGTACGCTCGAGCGCTGGCACTTCGAAGGGGATGCGCACGATGATCTCGGTGACGTGAGCCTCCTCAGTTGGGGATCGCAGCCGACATTCGTCCAAGGGCGCGCCGGGGGACTGGCGATGCATTTTGACGGAGCGCTCGGCGAGTACGCCCCTGCCTCCGGCGCTGACGAAGTGGCGACCGGCGACGGTTTCACGATCATGGGCTGGATCAAGCCGACTGGATGTCAGTCTCCCGCCGTGCCGTTGTTAGAACGGTCTCCCCAGTTCGGATTCGGCCTGACTTGTGGTCCGGATGGCACTAGTGCGCTGACGGGTTTCGTCAATGTCACAAGCGGTCCGTTTATGCAGATCACCACGGCGGCTGGGGCATTCGGATCGATTCCAAGCGGTGCGTGGACGCACGTCGCGATGACCTGGGACAAACAAGTCATCCGGTACTACGCGAACGGAACGTTTGTGGGAAGTACGCCGGTCGAAGGCGTCATAGGAGGATGGGCACCGTGGCTCCTCGTTGGCGGCGATTCGACTTTCTATGCCGGCGACATCGACGATCTCGCGCTTCTCAACTATCCGATCGCGCGCGACCAGGTCAGGCAGTACATGGACGGCACGACCGCTCATCGCGCGCCGGCCTCGGGATGGTTCTGGTACCTTTATCGGAAGGGCGACGCCAGTAGTCCGAAGATTCGGGTGATCGACGCACCGAACGAACCCGGCATCGGCAACTTAGGCTCTATCTACGGCCTGAACGATCTCGGCGAGGCGGTCGGCCCCTACGGTGCCCCGGACTGGTCGTCCACCGCCGGCGCTCTCTACACAGAAGGAGGCGGCGTCCGGATGCTCGATGATCTCGTACGGCCGTCCCCGAGCGATTGGGTCCTTCAGTTTCCTACGGCGATCAACAACGCCCACCAAATCATTGGCTTCGGCATGCACGGAAGCCAGCCGGCTGGGTTCAGGATGGACTTGGCGACGGGCGCGGTTACCGATCTCGGCCGGCTCGAAGCTCCCTACGATACCCCTGCGATTCCACGCGCCATCAACTCGGCCGGGCACATCGTCGGCACGATTTCCGATCCCGGCTGGCCGGTGCGGGCGTTCATCTACACCGACGAGTCTGGCATCACGGATCTGAACACGCTGATCGACCCAGCCCTAGGTTGGACTCTCCGGGACGCGCGCGCGATCAACGATAGCGACGAGGTCGTCGGCTTCGCTCAGAATGCCAGCGGAGATTGGAGCGCCTACAAACTGAGTCTCGTACCGCTGCCGCCAACATCACAGGTGGTGTGTCACGGCGACGTGAGTGGCGACCAAATTTGCTTGTTCTCAGACGGCATCGTCGAGATTTCGCAGGGGCATTTCGTCGCCGTATTCGGCTTCGATAACCCTTCGTCGACGACCATACAACCGACGAGCAACGTGGTGTCCCTCGGTCCGCCCCTCACCCCTGTTCCGAATCCGAAACCCGCGCCGCCTCCGAATCTGGCGCCAGGCACTCACCACGGAGCCTTCCTGCCGACCTTCAATTCCGGCGAGACGGTCGCGTGGACGGTGAATGGCGCAACGGTGACTGCCGACGCGTCGTTGTCGACTCGCCGTCTGCCCACTGTGCGGATAGGCGAGCACGGACTCGGCGTAGTGATCGCTGGCGAAACAATCATCATCATCCCAGACGAAGATCCCTGTGATGCTGAACTGGATTGTTCCAACCACGGATCATGCGTTCGCGGCACGCCCCCTGGTCAAGTCTCCTGCGCTTGTTTCGCGGGCTATTCGGGCCCTGACTGCTCGGTGGCCGACGCGCCCGCGTTGGTTGGCGCTCTCAATGGCACCTTCTCGGTCGGGGACGACGGTCGCGCGTCGTACTCCGTGCCACTCCGGGTGCCCGTCGGCATAGCGGGCCTTGAGCCCCAAATTGGCTTGGCATACGGAAGCAGCATCGGGAACGGCCCCGTAGGAGCAGGCTGGAGCATCGATGGCCTCTCCGCGATAAGCCGGTGTGCCGAGACCTCGGGTCAACACGGCACGGCCGCGCCCTTTGACGATGTCGCCTCAGATCGCTTTTGTTGGGACGGTAGGTTGCTTGTTGGGATCGCCGGCAGCTACGGCCAAGATGGTGCTGAATACCGAACCGAAATCGAAACATTCGCCAGCATCACATCGCACGGTGATCCCGGCAGCGGGACTAGTTACGTCGGGCCATCTACCTTCGAGATCCGCACCGCAGCGGGGGAGATTTTGACGTTCGGGGAGGGCACCGCGCTGGTCAAGAAGGGCTCGGTCAATCGAGTCTGGGCGCTATCGACGATCAAGGATCGCTCGGGCAACACCATCAGCGTTAGCTACGTGGGACCCGACTGTACAGGAGCCTCGTGTGTCAATACGCGTCTTGCGCCGGCAACCATTCAGTACGCAGATCGACAGATAAATTTCCGCTACGGCACGCGCGGCGACACCACGACGGCCTACTCCCGAGGTCTTGCGGAGGTAGCGCGAAAGCGACTGACGCGCGTGGAAATGGTCGTTGGCTCGACGATTCAATGGTCATATCGGCTCCAGTACACCGAGTATCTCGGTCTCAGCCATTTGGACCGACTGTCCGAGTGCGCTGGCGACGGGTTCTTGCACTGCAAGCCCGCGACGCAATTCACGTATGAACGTCCGCCGGCGACAGGTGTCCCAACCCCCATCTCAAGTACCGTAGGCCTAACCTTCGGCACCGGGCCATATGCCCCGAAGCTGGGCCAGACCATCGTCCTCGACCATGACGGAGATGGCCGTGACGATGTCCTCTTCCCGCGGCTCTTTGGCGAGGTTCCCGGTCCGGGCCAAACGGCGTTCACCTACCATATCCTGTATGGCCAAGCCAGCGCCACCAATCCCCTTGGCAATGAGCTCGATACCGGCTGGATCTCTGGTCGAGGCGGTCCCGCACTGGATATTGTCTTTTCCCAAGGCAACGTCTTCGATTTCAACCACGACGGACGGGACGACATTCTTAATTCGACTCTCGATGGTCCGCTCTCGGGAGATCTAACCCACAAGACTTGGACGATCTACGTCGCGAAGGCCCCCGGAACGGGCGTACCGAATGTGTTTGGGTTCGACAAAGTGGAGTTGAACTTCATCCCCCACGATCTGTCGACGAGCCGCAAAATAGCTGGAGACTCCATTTACGCCGCCGATCTCGACGGAGATGGGTTCACCGACATCCTGTCCTGCGAGAGCGTCATGCCTCCGACGATCGACCTGGCGGACAACATGAAATGGTACCGCAGCCTCGGACCGGGTAACGGGTTTGCCCCTCCGGTTACCCTGCCGGAGATTGGCGATACATGCCATACGGCGCCATTCTTTGTCGATGTCGATGGCGACGGCGTTGTCGACGTGCTTCGGCCAGAAAGGAACATCTTCTGGGACTTCTTGAAGGGCATTCCGGCGCCGATAGGCCAGATGCCTTGGAAGGCCCTCGTAAAGATCGCCCGCCAGCCGACCTGGATCGACAGCGGAATGACGACGAACATCGTGGAGACGCCGTTCGAAGATGATACAAGCTGGTTCCCGTCGGATCCGCACGCCGTTTCTGCCTTCGCTGCCGCCTACCAAACGAAGGCAATGGACTACAACGGCGATGGCCTACTCGACATTCTTCAGTTTTCACTTCTCGAGCCCCAGGATCGAATCGTCCTTTGGATAAACACCGGACGAGGGTTCGAGCGTGCCCCTGGCGGCGTCGCAATGGCCGATACGTCGGATTCAAACTATGCCTTCTACCGCGCCCAGATCGTCGACTGGAATCACGATGGTCTTCAAGACATCTTGATGCCTCAAGGAGATCCCTACGACGAGGCTGCGATCAGCTGGATCGTTTACATCGCCTTGGATGCGGCGAGCTCTTTTTACACTGGGAGTCCGTTCTTAGCCGTTCCGGTAACTATGAATTCGAGGCAAATCGGCGCCTTCGATGTGCCTGTCGTCATGGATCATGACGGCGACGGAGATCGCGAAATCGTCTTAGCAAGCGACAACGGCGACGTTGCAAGCAACGCTCCCCATTCGTTAGCAATTCTTGAACTTAACACTGCAACTGCCAATCTCTTGACAGAGGTTCTCGATGGAAGCGGGCAGCGTGACACGGTTATCTACGGCGGTACGCACGTCGACGGCGAGGTCTACGCGTCGAACGGAGCTTGCCCTTCCGTTGTCAATTGCTTGAGACGAGTCGCGCCAGTTGTAGCAACATCACGTAAGAGCATAACCGGCGGTGCCGTTCGAGAAACCAACTATCTGTATCGTGACGGCCGGATTGGACTGTTCCAACGCGGATGGCTTGGTTTTTCGAACGTCACGAAGGTAGTGCACGACGATCGGAGTGGTTCTTCCATCCCGGTTCTTACCGTGAGCGACTCGTTCGACAATTCGACATTTGTCCAGGCAGTCGCCGGCACAGACGTGCAACGGCTCTATCCATTCGTCGGCGAGGCGACGGGGCGGGTCACGTCGCACGCACCGCTCAGCGGCCTCACTGGATCAGGGGCTGCAATCTTCCGTGCCGATTACGCCGACCTCACAGACAAGGTGATCCAAGTCTCTCACGATGGACGTCCTTTCTCCGTCCAAAGGACGACGGTCAGTCAGATACGCGACAGTATGCCGGCAGAGGTCGTGCGCCTCGAGAATCGCACGACGGTCGCGGTCGATGACTATGGAAATACAACGAGTGTAGTCATGTCGACTAAGAACGGTGCGGGTGAAGTAGTGAGCACGAGGACCACTACGGAGTCACACGATGTGACCCCAGCCAAACGGGCCGCATGGCTCATTCGGTTGCCTGACTCGCGGCAGATATCCGCAGTGACCGACGAAAACAACGTGACGAAGGAAGAGACGTACACGTACTTTCCGAATGGCCTGCTCGAAACCGCCACCCTGTCGCCGAACGGAGGTGCAGATAGCAAGCTAACATCGTCTTTTGACTATTACTCGAATGGAACCCTGCGGACATCTACCAAAGTCGACCTCGGTGGTGTCCAGCGAGCAGACAATTTCTTCTACGACTCGCGCGGACTACTGACGGCACACGTCGATGCCGTTGGACATCAGTGGACCTACGTGAGCGATCCGGCACGTGGAACGATGCTTCGGGAAACGGATCCGAGTGGCCTCGTTCGCGGACAGACCGTCGACGGATTCGGCAGAGTAACCGGTCTGCTGGGCCCCGACGGAGTCACGACCGTCACTTACTCTGCGCCAGATGCGAGCTGGGGATCGTCAGATGGTGTATTGCGCGCGACTCGTACTACTCCAGGCGGCGAGCAAGTGGCCGAGGTGTACGACGGACTAGGGCGCCTCGTGCAGCTAAGGGCTAGCGGCATGAACGGAACCAATATCTTTCAAGAGACAGGTTATGACTGGGGTGATCGCGCAGTCGCCGAGACCCGTCCGCATCTCTTCGGAGATTCGTCGCAGGGTCAGATCATTTATAGCTACGATTCGTTGGGACGCATGACCCAGATCATGCGTCCTGATGAAGCGGCGACAGGTGGCATAGCAACGATCGACTATACGTACGAGGGAGCCGATCGAAACGCCGCATACGCGACCGGGTGGGACACCTACGCGAAGAAGCACGCGATCGATGTCGTCCAGCAGCGTGCTGAGAACGGCGTGCTCTCGAAGCAAGCTACCGGCGCAGCCGGACAAGTCATCATCTCGCAGGATCCCGGCGGCGCGTTGACCCACTATCGCTACGGCGCATTCGGCCTTCCTACCGAGATTCGCGATGCGCACGGGAATCAGACGCTCACGCAGTACGATCAAAGAGGCAGGCGCTGGCAGATGAGTGATCCTGACAGGGGCCTTGAAACCGTCACGTACAACGCGTTCGGCGAAGTCGCCACTATCACGGACGCAGTTGGGACCATCACGCAGATTCACGATTCCATCGGCCGGATCACCGATCGAATCGATGCTGCGAACAATCTGACGAAATGGATCTACGACGGCTCCAAGCCTTCGGAACGAGGGCGTCTGGTCGAAGCAAGGACACAAATGGCCGACGGTTCGGTGACGACTCGAACAAGTTACACCTACGTACCGGGTGGCTGGTATGGCCAGGGCCTACCTTCGCAGATCATGCGGACCATTGGATCGTCCACCTACACAACGACGATTGACTACGATCAATTCGGCCGCGTTCACAGCCTTGGCTATCCCACCGCACGGGGAGGTGGAGGCGAGTTCTCGTTGACCTACGCATACGACAATGGCCAGGTCAGCAGCGTCACGGATACGACAACAGGTCAGTCTTACTGGGCAATGCTTGAATCAGACCAGGGATATCGGATCCGACGCGAGCTTTTCGGAAACGGAGCTCAGACAGTCCGGACGTATAAGCCTCTTTCTGGGAGACCGGACGTAATCACGACAAGTTTGCCAATAAACGGCACGTCGACTGTTGTCCAGAGCATCGGGCACACGTACGACGTCCGCGGCAATCTCCTTGCGCGGACCGATATGGTCGTTGCGGCCGCTTCCCGTAGTTACCAATTCGATCAGCTCGACCGGCTTCACATCATAAGCGGGCCCTCAGGGCAGCTCGACACGATCGAGTACGACGACATTGGTAACATCACCTCGCGGGCGACGATCGGTACGTACCGTTACGAGGGAACTCAACCTCACGCGGTGACGTCGGCCGGTAGCAACATTTACGAATACGACACGCGCGGCGGCCAAAGCTTCCGCAGTGGTCCTCTCGTCACGGGGGGAACACAACGCATCGACTACGACCCCCACGGTCTCCCTGCTCGGGTGCGTGGGCCAGGTGACATCGTCGAGGCTGCCTTTACTTATGATGGCGACGATCGACGGGTCCTTCTAACCACAGCAAACGGAGACTCGACCTATTACGTTGCGGACTTGTTTGAGGAGCGGCGGTCGGGTAGCCACTCGGATTATCGGTATCACGTCTTTGCCGGTGGCCGCGAGGTCGCGCAGGTCGAACGCTCCTTCGACGGGGCAGCGCTTGGGCCTCGAGTCGTCAAGTACCTGCACCCTGACGCATTGGGGTCGACCGATGTCGTGAGTGACGAAGCGCTTGCAGTAAGGACGGTCGAATACGACTCCTTCGGGGATGTCCAGAGCAACAGCCTTGAGACGTCAGGCGTGACAGCCGGTTTCACCGGCCAACGCCACGATAGTGCAATCGGTCTAGTCGACCTCAAGGCGCGGCTCTATGACGCAAAACTTGGGCGGTTCATCAGCCCAGACCCGACGATTTCTCAGCCTTTCTACAGCCAATCGCTCAATCGCTACACGTACGCACTGAACAACCCTCTGCGATTTATCGATCCACGCGGTCTAACGACCACCGATCCGACGCAGCCTGATCCCGGGGAGGAGGAGAAGAAGAAGAAGGACCCCCTAGATTCCAAAACGGCGAAGGACCCGACGCTGCGCGTGGACGACTACATCCAAAAAGGATTCGTCACAACAGTGGATGTGGAGAAGAATTCAGTGGGGCGAGAGCAGGCAGAACTGCCGGAGGCAAGAAGCGAGGGTGGCGCGTCGGAAATGGATCCGGACGAGTTCTATGGAAATCGCCTGCCCTTGCCGCAGCCGCGGTCGGTGCTCAGACCTGATCCGATCACGATCATTGGTCGCGTGCAGCGCGAGTTTGGAAGGCCGAATGGCCGAATCCCGATCCAAGATCGGAGGCCCCCGAGCCCGAACAATCTCGTCGCCGTCAACAAGTATGGGGAGCCCCCAGGACGGAGAGAACGCGTCTTCATGCTTCACAAAGACGCAGCGGCTGCAGTCCGCGCGCTCCGACAAAGGGCCGCCGACGCCGGGTTCAATCGGGAATTGTTCACATTGAAGTCCGCGTTTAGAAATCAGGCAAGGCAGAACGAGCTCTATCGCAACGCACAGAATCCGGGTCGTGGAACAGCCAAGTTGAGTGAGCACATCACCGGGAGAACGATGGATTTCAACTTGGGCATTCCGAATTCACTGAAGGCGGCTGACGAAGGCCGATTTGACGCTCTCAAGAGTTATCAGTGGCTGCGCGATAACGCGGCGGACTTCGGTCTAAATCCGTACGTGGCCGAACCTTGGCACTGGTCGTATAACGTGGTAGACGAGTGACCGTGCGGCTGATCGCACTTGTAGCCGTTGCCGTCGCGGGAATACTGACCCTCTCCACTTGCCGGGCATCGAACGAACGCCCGGACGCCCGCCAGGCCGACGCGAAGGTATCGCCCGATGGCCCGCCGGTACCATCAGCAGCTAACACGAAGGTCGATTCGGCGAGGGCGGTAACAGTTGCGACGGACTGGTTAGTTGCGCTGCGGAAGAACGACACGGGACAGCTGAGTCGCACGACGGCGTTCCCTTTTTCTTATCGGTCCACTGGAAAGAGAAAGTTCTGTGAGGGAGCGATCAAGGATCAGGCCGGCATGGCCGGTCTGATGAAGTGCTTCCGAACCAAAGAGAAGTTGTTCATCGGCGAGCTGAAGCACGCAGATGACATGCAGCTGACAATCACCGATGGGCGTGACGCCTCGAAGAGCCTACTTAAGCTTCTCGATAAGAAGGACCAGGACGGCACTCTTGTCAGTTCGTTCATCAATGGCGATGGCGTGACGTATACGTTTCTTCTCGTTGTGTCGCAGAATGGGACCGCTGTCGGTGTTTCAACGTTCGCTTTAGAAGCTGAATTTCTCGAGTAGCGAAGTCCGAGGTAGGGAATGCACGTCGTCCTCGCCGCACTTCTTCTCGGGAGTCCCACTGTCGATGCACCTGCTCGGCAGCGTGAGGACCATGCTCTCGTCTTTCTTTGCGATTCAAAGCCTGTGGCGATCGCGGCGATTCTGCGCGACTACGAGGGGAGCGCGAAGCCGCGAATTTCGCTCACTTCGAAGACGACGGCACCATCTCTGGTTGAGTTCGAGTCGGATCAGGTCTCGGGGTCCGTCCGGCTAATTTCGGAGGCGCTCGCGACGCAGCAACTTGCGCCAGCCATCCGCGCTTCCTGGCAATGGACAAACGCTGGACCAACATTGCGAGCGCAAAAGGGTTATCTGGATATTGTCGTTCGGAGTCGCCGCGGCGATGTTCTCGATCACAATCTTGCTCTGACGCAGTTGGTAGCTTCTGCAGTCAAGGCTGCGCATGGCTGCGGCGTATTTTGGGGTAACGCCTCCTTCGTGATTGAACCGAAGCGATTCTTGGCGACGAGCGCGAAAGCTACCCGCAGCCATTTGCCGGTACTCCTATGGATCAACGTACTGCCTGCCAAGCTGTCGGCGACGACACCCGTATTTCACACGATAGGCCTTTCATCGCTCGAACTGCCCGAGCTCATACTGGAAAAAGGCGAGGCATCCGACGAGGCATCGTTGGATATGATCTTGCGCATGAGCGACCTAGTCCTGCGAAATGGACAAGGCCTGCGAGATGGCGAAACCGTCAATCTCACTGCCCGGGAGGCACTCCGGGCGACGAGCATGCCAGCGCCATGGGACCCGAAGGAAACCGCGATTCGGCTAACTGCAAGCAGTCGTCATCGATAGCGACGGTCTGATCGGTAGCTCGGGCGATTGCGCAGTAGCAGTTCGACCACCGCAGCCGGGGCCTCCTCCCTCGCCGAGGTTCAGTCAGGCCCACGAAAGCGCTCCTACGCTCAAGCTACACAGCAGAACCTCTCGAACGGACGATCGGAGATCACACACGATATTTGCGCCAACCGAAGTACGAGCGGTGGACACTGCCGGTCCGCACTCTTCGCCGGCTGGCGGCCTCGCGCTACTATCGGGGGAACGGTCGCGAACCCTACGATTAAGTTGCTGCTGACCATCCATCGGGGCGGGATCGAGGTCGGCCGCCGCTGATGCTGTGTCTGCGACGTCCATCGGGTGCGATCAACTCCCGAATAAACTACGTTCAAGCTACAGTGCGGTTCGCGCCAAGGAGGGAACTGACCGCTAAGATGTTGTAATCGTCGTGACGTAAGCCGGAGTGATGGAACGGTAGACATAGCGGACTCAAAATCCGCCGCCCTTACGGGCTTACGAGTTCAAGTCTCGTCTCCGGCACATAGCGAGATCACGCGGGTGACGCGTTCCTCCTGTCAGGAGGCGCGATTGATCGTCATTGTTTGCTGACGGGAGGAATCGGATTCAACAGGTCCGCTCCGGCGGTCCTGTCGATAGGATTGAACCCGAGGACGGTGACCTTGTTGCTGGTGACGTTTCCGTCGCTGCTGCCGTCGTCCTCGTAGGTGGACACGACGGTGTAGTACAGCCGGCCGCTCCGTCCGTTGCCGGACGGAACGAACCTGAAGTGATCAATGTATGCACCCACCTGCAGCACATGATGATCGGAGAACGCATCTCCAAGGTCCCATCCCGTCAACATCGGCACCGCGTACTTGAAGGGCACCTCCACGGCATAGTCGTTCCACACCGTCGGCTGATTGATCCCCACGGAGGTGCAATACCAACAGGTGTCCGCGTCGCGCGCGGTGAGCTTGAACCCCGCGCTCACCAGTTCCCAGGAGGGTCGAACATTACTCTCGACCACCCGGTGCCACACCTCGACCGGTTGCCACATCGAAACACTTGGGCCGATTAGAAGGGCGGCCGACATGCCAGCGCCGAACGGTTGACCGTCGTTGTCCTTGAGCAAGGCTTCCGAGGTCCACGAAATGGCGTTTCCTGAGATCGCAGGAACGTCGTTGCTCAAATCGAACCCCGCTTGGAGAAGATTGTGTTCGTTGTTCCCGTCGTCGTACCAAAACTGATAACCACGCGGCACCACGGCGCGCGGCACGCCATGCTCGCTCGCATCTGGCGTTTCCAGGTGTCCCGCAATCGAGTGAACGGGACCAGGGGAGCCTTGTGCATCGAGGAACTGACCCGGGCCGGCGAACCGCTCCGGCACGGGATTATTGGCGGATTTTGCCGCCAGCTCGTTGTTGTCGGGATGCCAGAAGACGAGGGTATAGAAATAGCACCATGAATATGGTTGCCCGTACCCAAGACCGCCGCCTGCGCTCCAGTGCAGCTCGTTCTGTCCGGCTGGGGAGCTGGTCGTCTCGACATCGAAAATCCTGCCCGGCGCCAAGACGCGTAAAGGATGATCCCCGTCGTCGAACTTCTCGATCCACCCGTTGAAGATGATCGTGGCGTCATCGCCGTTCGGAATAGCCGCCGAGTCTTGAATCTTGAACACGAAATCGCCCGTGGCTCCGGGGTCGGCGCAGGCATAGCCATGCTGCGCTTGAAACTTCCCCGGCATGTCGTAGACGATCGACCGGTGGCTCTGATACGCGGACACAGTCGGGAGTTCCATGAGAAACGGATTGTCGTCAACAGCGGCCGGACGGGGATTGAATCCACAACCTTGCGACATCGTCACGAGCGCAACGACCGTGCTCGCGAGCAGCCCCGTCGTCCACGCGAGCTCGCCGACCTTGACCGTCGACTTCACCCGCACCCGTGTATGTCGGTTCATCGATAGCATCGCAGTCGTTCTCATCGTTGGTCTCCCAGCAAACTGAGAGAGGTCGCCCCAAGACACCCGTCATTGCGCCGCCTCCCACCATCTCGAGAGAGCAACCATGGGGCCAACAGGGGCGCTGGCGGCGATCGCCTCGGCGGCTCGAGGTGCTTCCGTTCACGACGTCGTCGGAATGCTCTTCTTGCGCAGACGTTGCCCAATTGGGGCCGGCGAAACGGGCAGCCTGGGCGTGACCAGCGCGCCATCGGAGTCGCGACATTCCTGTCCTGCTTTGGGCGCCTTCGCGGCGGATCGACGCGCCGATATGGGCGGACGATCCCGCTTGGCGCGCGGGCACGATAACTGCTTCAGGTCGGTGGGATGACGGTCCTCGCCGCGCTGGTTCTTGGTTCGACGCTGACCGCGGTCGGCGGGACCGAGACGCCTTCCAGCGAGCAGCCCGCTGTCACGCCCATTCAGCAATTCGATTCGGGGGAGTCGGCTGTTCCGGATCCGAAGGCGGCGCGGCGCGCCGAGAAGATCGCACGGCGGCGGCGGACGATGTTGAAGCTCCACACCATCGGCGGGGTCGCGCTGGAAGTCGCGTCGACCGGTCTCCACGCGCTGACCGCCGCCGGTTTCATCGATGCCGACGCGAATTTGCCGCCCGAGGGCTGCGCCGCGCCGGATATGCCGTGCAAGGGAGGCACGCCCGTCGTGCTGTTCATTCCCGCGGGCGCGATGGCCACCGGATGGATCGGCGCGACCCGAATTGCGGCCGCGCGCGAGGCGAGCATCTGGCGTTCGCCGCTGTTCTGGGGCGGAACCGCGATCAGCCTCGCCAGCTGGGTGGTCCCCGCGTTGGTCGTCGACGGGGACACCCGCAAGGACCGCCTGACCGTTGATGTCGTCCTCGTCGCTGGTCTCGTCTCGGGCACGGCGGTGCAGATGTGGGGCGCCTTCCTCGCGCCTCCGCGCGAGGTGAAGGTCGCCTCCGGTTCGCTGCACGTCGCGCCCGGTTGTGGACCGACGTCGGGCGGCGTCGCCTGCGGGCTGACGCTGGCCGGGTTCTGACCGTCGGCGTTCGTTCGATTTCTGACAGCCTCGCGCGACGATCTCCGTCGCCGAGCCGGATCGGTGCGTCTTGGCCGCTGGCCCGCGACGTGCTTTGGTTCGTTGCATGCGCAAACAACCCTCGCGAGGCGCCTGCGTCGCCGGCCTTGTCCTGGCCCTGGTCGCGGGCTCGCGCGCCGCCCGGGCCGGAGAGGCCGACGCGCCCGCTCCGTCCGGCGAGGTCGAAGCGCCCGACGGCGAGGTCGACGTGCCCGCTCCGTCCGCCGAGGTCGAAGCGCCCGGTGCGCCCGGTGAGGTCTACGCGCCGGTTCCGTCCGCGCAGGTCTACGCGCCTGCGAAACCCGAGCAGCCCCAGACGACCTGGTACGGGTGGCAGACGCTGCTCGCGGACGGCGCCGCGGCCGGCTTGGTCGGGCTTGCCATCCTGTCCCCCGATGGGAACGGGGCCAACGTGCTCGGTACGGCGAGCTTTGTGACCTACCTGGTAGGCGGGCCGATCATCCACTGGGCGCACGGCCACGGCGCGAAGGGGTGGGGCAGTCTCGGGCTGCGCGTGGGACTCCCGCTCGCCGGAACCCTCGCCGGATTCCTCGTCGGCAAGGCCGTGTGCGGCGACAATGACAGCGATTTCATCGACTGTCCGGTCGTCTACGGCGCGCTGGGCCTTCTGGGCGGCATGGTCGCCGCGCCTATCGTCGACGCCACCGTCGTCGCGCGCGAGCCCGTCACGCCGCCCGCCGGTCCACCGATTCAGGCGCTGTTCGTCCCGTCGGGCGACGGCGGCAAGCTGGTCGTCGCCGGCCGCTTCTGAGGCGAAGCCGTGCTTAGAGACCGGCCGTCTCACGGCTGAAGATCCGGGCGCCGCGCTGGAGGGCTTCGGCCAGCGAGTACAGCGTGGCATCGCGATCGTTCTGCGCGCGCCAGGCATCGGCGGCAGCGCGCGACGAAAAGAACGCCATGTCGTCGCAGCCGCGGCCCTTCACGACGACCACGCCGGCCGGCTCGGCGGACACGATCTTGTCGACGTCGACGACGATGCGGATGGGCGTGCCGTTGTCGCGCGCGCTCGCCTCGATGACGGTGCGCTTCTGCAACATCTCGGACACGCCCAGCGCGTCGATCGCGCAGCGCGCGGACGCGGGCTTGCCGCCCAGCGTGGTCACGGTGATGCCGGTCGGAACGTTGGAGAGCGGCCAGGCGACCGCGATCAGCTTGCTCTCGGGCGCGCGCAGGATGCCGCCGCCCACCGATTCGCCGCACGCCTGCAGCCGATCGAGCAAGGCGTCGGCGTCGCGCTGGGATACCTTCAGGCGCTGCGCGAACTCCTCCGGCGTCGGCGCGCGGCCGAGTTGCGTCCAGGGAACGAAGACTCCCTCCTTCAGCGCCCGCCGCAGCCGGGCGGTTTCCCGCGGATCGTCGACCTGCAGCTGGCCGTCGGCGGCGTAGTGAACCGGACATTTCGGTGCCGCGGCGGCCGGCCCCGATGGTGCGGGCGCGGCCGACGGGCGCATCACCTTCATGCCCGCCGCGCCTATCGCCGCGCCCGCGATCGCCGCGACCGCCAGCCACGCCGCGGACGTCTTGGCCGGTCCGCTCATTTGATCTGCTGGGCCGGACCCAGCTTGAATTTCCCGAAGCAGGCGCCGTGCAGCAGCGCCTCCTTCCCGTGTTCGTCGAAGATCGCGAGCGCGAGCGTGCCGGCCACGCTGTCGATCTTCGCCGCCAGCCGATCGTCGCCTTTCGCGAAGCCGCGGACGCGGCCGTCGAACAGACTGCACGCCGGCGCGTAGCCGACCTTGCCCAGCGCGACCGAGATCTTCTCCCACAGGGCGGCGTCGTCGCCGCCCGCATAGTCCGCGTAGAGCTGGTGGTCGCTGGTGCGCGGCAGCACCTGCTGCAGCCCGTCCGTGGGCAGGTGAAGGTCCGCCCAGCGGTGCGGCATCGCCGCCTTCGCTGGGTTCGCGGCGCCCGGGCCGGCGCCTGCGTCCGCGTTCTTCTTCGTGCACCCGGGGACAACCATGAGAAACGCGCCCATGGCCAGCCCGCCGATGAGGTGGATCGGCTTCACGCGCCGACCCTACGACGTCGGGCAACGGCTGGCCAGCGCCGCCCGCGTCTCGTCTCCGCACGGCGCGTAGTTAGCTTGTACGTATGCTGCGGCTGGACCTCACGGACGACGAGGCGCGCGAGCTCGGCGATGCGCTGACCGCGCAACTACACAGCCTGCGCTTCGAGCTGAGCGCCGCCGATGTCCGGCAGTTCAAGCATGACCTGCGCGAGCGCCTCGAGCGGCTGGAGCACATCGCCGCGCGCCTCGCGATCGAAAGCTCGCAGCCGCTGGCGAGTGAGCCGTTGCCCTAAACGGGTGCGCCGCGCGAACTCGACCCTGTCGCGCCAGGGCGACATGGACAGTTTGCGGATCATGATGAAGAAATTTTCCGTCATGATCGTGGGCGCTGCGCTGGCGGCGGTCGTCTCGTTCGTCGGCGCCGGCGGCTGCGACGAGACGCAGAACGCATTCAACTGTTCCGATCTCTGCAACCGTTACCGCGACTGCTTCGACCACAACTACAACACCAGCGCGTGTTCGAGCCGCTGCCAGGATCTGGCGAACAACAGCCAGAACTTCGACGAACGCGCCAACTCCTGCCAGAACTGCATGAACGACAATTCGTGCGCGGCGGCGACATTCAGCTGCCCCGTGTGCGCGGGCATCGTTCCTTAGATGGGGCCGCCCGGTTCGCGGGCGCGTCACGGCGGCGCCGTCGCGCGCCCGTCGTAGAGCACTTCCGTACGCGCGCGTTCGTGTGCATGCTCCAGGTTCGAAGGAGCACGACATGCGCGCGGACATTCTCGCGGGCAGCCCGTTTCCCGACTACGAGCTTCCCGATCACACCGGCCGGCGGCGAAAGCTGTCGGAAATCCAGGGACGCGATCCGATGATCGTCGTGCTGTCGCGCGGTCATTTCTGCCCCAAGGATCGCCGCCAGCACGAAGGGCTGCTGCAGCTGGCCCGCGAGATGGAGGTCGGCTACTGCAAGCTGGTCACCATCAGCACCGACAAGCTGCTGGAGAGCAGCGAGTTCCGGTCCGGCGTCGGCGCTCACTGGCCGTTTCTTTCCGATCCGGAGCGCACGATCCAGAAGGATCTCGACATCGCCGAGTACACGGACCCGCTTCACAACCCGATGATCCCGCACACCATCGTGCTGGAACCAGGCCTCATCGTGTTCAACGTGTACATGGGCTACTGGTTCTTCGGCCGTCCCACCGTCGAGGAGCTGCGCCTCGATCTGCGGATGGTGCTGCGCAAGTGCCGGCCCGACTGGGACCTCAGCGAACCCGGTCTGAAGATGGCCTGGGCGCGCGGCGAGAGATCGCAGTTCTTTCAGTACGAGCGGATGACCGCTCAGGCGGGCGCGGACAAGGGCAAATGACCGTCCGCTCCGGCAACATCGACGCCATCGTGATGGACCCGGCCGGCGGCGCTCATCACGTCTTTCACGCGGTCGCGTTCGTCGAGAACCTGTCGCTGAAGGATCTGGCGTCCGCATACCCGGAGGCGCGCCGCACGCCCCACGAGCTGGCGTTTCGAATGCCGTCGGGCGGCGACGTGTACATCTATCCGTTCGGCGCGATCGTGTTCTGCGACGTCGCGCCGGCCGGGCGCGACGCCGAGCTGGCGCGTCTGGGGCGGGCGCGCCCCGGCCTGACCAGCGCCACCGTGATCGAGGACTTCACGGTGCGCGAGGATCCGGGCGGCAAGGCGACCGTGTCGGCGGGCAAGCTGACCATCGACAAGCTGACCGCCGATCGCGCGACCGTCATCGCGCTGACCGTCGCGCAGAGCGCGGCGATGGAATACTACGAACGCATCTGCGAGGAGATGTTCGGGCGCACGCGCCAGATCGTCGACCGGCTGGAGGTGCGCGGATCGGTTCCCGTCACCACGCGCCCGCTGCACCGGTTCATCGGCGCCGCCATCGGCACGCGCAACGAGGTGCTGTCGATCCTGCACCTGCTCGACAAGCCGGACGAGGCCTGGGACGACCCGTTGATGGACCGCATCTACGACGAGCTGCGCGCGGAGTTCGACCTGGTCGACCGCTACCAGGCGCTGGAGCTGAAGCTGCGCAGCGTGCAGGAGGCGCTGGA
>Ga0070673_100000396_pt1 | contig 23055 bp, 31 predicted proteins | sample KBSM23metaG_FD_65342 | JGI IMG/M metagenome (GOLD analysis project Ga0070673, IMG submission 65342) | Miscanthus rhizosphere microbial communities from Kellogg Biological Station, Michigan, USA - KBS M2-3 metaG | ecosystem: Host-associated > Plants > Roots > Rhizosphere > Soil ... | reverse complement strand
GAAGACGCGCTCGATAAGGAACCGGAGGAATCTCAATGAGCACTCAACCAACTGAGTATGAAGTCAATATCCTGCGACTATGGTTACTTGCGATACTGCTCCTAACCTTTGCTTTGTCTTTTCTCGGCGGAGCAGAAGCAATGGTGATCGATCTGAATCGCAAAGGCTATGACGTGCCACATCTTTGGCAGAGATTGGAGCCGCGCAAATGAGCGAACCAACCTCAACCGAGATCGACGAAGCTCTGCGCAAGCTGGATAAGCCTGAGTGGAAGTCTGACGCAGAGCGTGAGGGATTGCCGCGTGTGAACCTGCACGACACGGGTGCGCCGTTGCTGGATCGAGACGCAGTGCTCAGACGCAGCTACCCAACTTACGTGAAGGAGAAGTGATGAGAGACGGTCTATACCAAGTCACGGCTGGCTACTTCTGCGCTGGCTTCATCGTCGAAGGTGGGCGAATTACCAAATGTGCTCCAATCCTTTGGAAGCGGTTAAGCTACTGGGTGACGATAGCGAAATGGATATGCGAATGATTCACCTCAGCACAGGCGAAGCAATCATTCTTCTCGTCATTGCTGCTCTCGTGCTGGGAGTAGTGGTAGGGAAGTGGTGGGGAGGGTGTTGAGATGAGTGAGGTAGTCTTCACGGTAGTAGGGTCTCTACTCGGGATGGTGGTGAGTGTAGTGATTGCGCGAATCGACAACCAACGACTGTAGTAACTCCCACCCCGCCCGCTGGTCCATAGATCAGCCTGTCCACCGCGAAGCGTTGCCTAATCGGGACCGACGTGGAGCAAATAGGACGTGAACAGGGCGGGGTGGAGGGAATTTGATGGAAGGGAATGACAATGAGCGCATTGACTAAAGCAAACTACGAATCAGGTTTTGACGTAATCGAATGCTGCAACTGTTGTCTACCGTTCGGGGTAACAGCCTACTTTGATCGTCGTCGCAGAGAGGATCATCAGACGTTTTATTGTCCTGTTGGCCATCCGAACTACTACCCCGCAGAGAGCGACTTGGAAAAGGAACGACGCAAGTCTCAAATGCTCGCAGATCAAGTTCGCATGGAACGCGAGCAGCGGGAGAAGCTGGAGCGACAGTTGCGACGAGTCGAGAAGGGTGTTTGCCCAAAGTGTAATCGCTGCTTTAAGAACGTCGAGCGACATATGAAGACGAAGCATTGCAAGTAAATCAAGCAGGGAAGTAGTTCAATCCAACCAGAGAGGAGCTAACATTCAAAGAGAGCAACGAGGCGTCGTGAGGCGGTGACACAACTTGCGGCGCTTTGTTGTGTGTGCGAGTGAGGCTACGGCCTAGGATCTTCTCCTTGCTCGTCCTCTTGTACTTTCGTCCGAATCAGTTGTCGCATGTGTCCGTATTGCTTCAAGTCCACTCCTGCCGCTTTCAACACCGAGTTGAGCCACTTCACTTCCTCCTCCAAGAAGTCCTCGTTCATCACTGCTTTGTCGAGCAAAATCTGCAAGCGCCCGATCTGCGTTCTTTGACTATCCGCAATCACGTACAGCTCCTCAATCCTCTCATACGCGCTACTGAGAGTCTCTCCGTTGAGATGACGCGCTTCAGCGTAGGTCTTAGCCGCGCCAGCTTCAATTGCCTGAATCTCGGGTTTGAGTTTCTTTCTAAGGTTGAGCCAAGTGAGGAATGAGCCAACGATTCCTGAAGCAACAAACTTTGCAAGCTCTAGGATAGTCTGCTCGACACTGCCGGAGGATGACGTTTGTAAGTGCATCGAGTATTCATGCGGACTTAGCGTGATACTCCTGAACGAGATCGTCGGTGGAATGGGTCACTCGTTGTAGTTGTTCGAGTTCGTCAACCGACACCGCTACAAGTGGGAGTCGTCGGTTGCGGTACTCATGGGAGACTGAGGAGCGTGGAAAGTCGTGAACCCTGAACTGGCACGTCTCCTCTGGTAGTGACACATTAAGCGGCAATTCCATCCACGATCCGCCCGGAACCATTGCGGCCCAACGTGCCGCTGTAGCAGTGTCGAAGATGCCGATAAAGGACCACTTGCAGTAGCTCTTGCCTTCGTGATCCATCGCTGTCCAGCCGTAACGATGATAGATGCGTCTCAGTATCCACTTGACCCAGTACGGTATGTCGGGATCGTCGTCCAGCGACTTCGTTTGCAACGCTATGTAAGCAGTTCTGAGATCGTCGTCAACCATTCTAAGGCTTCTTCCCCGGTCCCGGAGTGTCGCCGGGGTTAGTAGGATCATCCTGTGGTTGTGGTCTGGGCGCGGGCTGCGGTTGTGGCGGAGATGGTCGTGGATCTTCTCGATCCTTCTTGTCAGGTTCATTGGGTTTCATTGGGAGGTTTCCTTTCAGTTAGTTTGTCTCATGGCGGTTACTAAATCCCCGCCTATTTCAAATCTGACGTGAATCAGAGTAAGAATATCGAGAGCGTACTTCTTGCGCATTGGGCTAGGATCGTTATCGGCGACATCGCGTAACATTGATTTCAACTTCTCCAGATCTTTCTCACTTTGAATCTCGTCTCGCTGGAACTTCTCCAGCAGTTCATCCAACTCTTTGGTATGGGGTGAATGAAGTGCCTGTGCTGACGAAAAACTCACCCCTTTCCAGAACACTTCGACTTGTTTTTTGAGCACTTGTAGTTCAGCGCGGATTTCACTTACCGCCTCCGGCAGGTGCTCGAACGGTTTGACGCTCTCCGCAATACGCTTACTCCAATCTCCTAACGTGTCTCGTTTACGCTGATATACTATGCCAATGATCGACAGTGCCAGACTGACGAATCCGAGATATGGCAATAGCTCTTTCAGTCTTCAACTCTCCTCACCGTAGCCTCAATAAGTGTCTCGTTTGTGTCGGTGTTATAGATCAAGTTGATCACCACTGGGAACTCACGCCCGCTCTTGTGCCGTCCCTTCAGGACTCCCCCCGCTCCCATTGGCCTGTTCCTCGGATGCCTGACATATCCTTCCCTGAAGCCCTTGTGCTTGGGTCGCACTGTCTCTGGAACCAGCATGTCAACACTCTGCCCAATTAACTCTGATGGATGGTAGCCAAACGTCGCACAAACTTCCTCGTTGACGGCAATGATCCTTTCTCCGTCTGAGATGATCTTCGCATCACTGGATCTCATCCAAGACTTGAACAAGAACGAGTAGCTCAAGAAGGGCCGCGCCGCTGTTTCCAGTAGCGCGTCCGTGGTTGCCGATTCATTCATCGACGTGTTGGGGGAATCGGTGTCGGACATCGAGTCGAGCTAAGTTGTCGGCTCAGTTGCGGCAACTGTGTTTCTTGCAACCGCATCGGCGAGCTTCGTCTTCTGCGCGTCGAAATCAGCGGCGAATTTGGCGACGTTGGTATTGTCGCTGAGATTATCAGCGGCAATTGCGTCAGCGAGTCGTTGACTGAATCCATCCATCAGCGCCACGGCGGAATCGGCCACAGTTGTCAACTCGGTCACTTCGGTTACGAGCGGATCAAAATTAGCAGGCATTTGAATTAGTCTCCTTGTTTGTCTACGGATGATTTAAGTTTTTCCTTCACGGATCTAACCGCGTCGATTATCTCCTTGATTTTCTCGGGGTCGCCGTCCACAAGGTCGGCGAGGAGCTGGTGAACCGTGCTGAGTTCTTCTTTGACGAGCGCGAGATCGGTTGCTACATTTGCCTGAGCTTGGAGCATTGCGATGATCGCGTCCAACTTCTGGGCAACGCTCGTCTCACCAATCGGCGGTGCGTCACTCACCGCTTTGATGAGACGCTCGATCTGATCCGCGCTCTCAGGCCCGAACTCAAAGTATTGCGTCTTACCGCGAAAGGGATTCATTGACATTAGCTTGGTCCAGCTCCAGCTGAATCTCGTGCAGCTTCAAGAGCCTTAATCGCGTCGTGCGTGAACCAGTCGGGATGATCGGAGACGATCTGGAACACCTCTCGCCAAGTCTTTTTCTGAACAGCGCGAGTGTTCTCCAAGTTCTCGTTTGCAGACTGTGTACTCATGGTTGGCTCCCGTACCAAGGTTGACAGTCGTCAGGCTGCGTGAACAACATATTCGATGGAATCTCTCCCGGCCTGTGATTCGCTTTCACTCGTTCCCACACCCTCACATTGCACTCACTCACCGCGAACTTCTCACTGCCGATGATTGCCTTTACCTTGTCGCCGACATTCACGGGAACCGAGTACAGCGGCGCATCTGCATTTGGTCGTTCACCCTGCATCGGTGCGCGTAGTCGCCACTCGTCGAATGTCTCCTTAGCCTTGGCCTCGTCCGGGAACACGAACAGGACCATCTTCCCGTCTTCAGGGCAGGCCACTGACTTGTCTACTTCGACTACGGTGCAGGTGACGATCTTTGGCTCTTGCGGGATCAAGTAGAGTACGAACAGGAGCGTCAGTGTAAGTGCTGTTAGTTTCACCATGTCGATCACCCATCCGCCTCATGGCCCATCTTTTTTAATGCTGGGTTCTCAGTCTTGAACTGTATATAAGTTGCCGCTGCGTCTGCCAGTTCCTCGTTGCGACTTAATCCACTTGCTGCGGTGCGGCGTGAAATCTCAGCTTCTCCAATTTGCAGTAGGCGCGAGCTGAGCACTCCAACTTCAGGATGTCCCGTCAGTGTTGCGAGGATAGGAAGTAACTCTTCCAGTCCACTGATAATCCGTCGAATGTCTGCCATGACTACTTCACCACCTTCTCAATTGTCGTCAAATCCTTGTCCAGTTCGCTCACTGCTTTCTGCGCTTTGAAGGGAAGTAAGTCAGCAAGGATGTCCGTGTAGAGTTGTCGCAACTCACTAAGATTGTCTCGGATGAACTGCACGTCCTGTGGCGGAGGTGTTCCCTGTGGATACTTCTTGTCAAGGTCGATGAGAATGTTGTTGAACTTCTCCCCTTTGTCGCCGATGATGCCGAGTTTGTCTGCGATCTTGTCCTTCGCTGCGAGGGGAATCTTGCCTGCGGTATAGAATTCGGCTACGACTCGATTTGCAAGGAGTACGTCATGCGCGAGTTTGTTCGACGCCTTCGCGGCACGATCAAGATCGTTTGAGGAAGGACAGGCCGTGGCTAGAAGCGCAAGAACCACGACCAACGGTAGTAATCGTCGAGTTTGTAATCGTTTCATCTCGCGCATCTTACATCATCCTTTGCTAAATATCGAGGAATTCTCACTGGACCGTCACATGTACCACCTTCGACCCACATGGGCCAGTGACGGTAATCGAGGACGACTTCTTCTTCGTCTGAATCGCAAACTCAACCAACGCGCTCGTTCCGCTGACAGGCTTCGGGGTGGAATCGACTGTGATCTGTCCTGAGTTCGCAACGAGTCTCACTGTACCGGACTCAGTCAGATTCAGGAATACCACAACAAGTTTGCCAGTTGTCCACTCGGGAAGGATTGGAGTCGTGGTGGACATGATGCAGACTGGAGTTGGAGTTGGACTGGGCAGCGGTGTCGGCGATGGACTCGGCACGGGAGTTGGGCTAGGGACAGGTGTTGGAGTGGGAGTCGGACTCGGACTCGTAACCACTCCCCCACTCTCCACTGCGCCAGTATCCGGCGCGCTCCCGTTGAAGGTCAAATTGACCGGAGTTCCTAATGTGAAACTGATTGCCCGATCCACTGTGAGCCGTCCAATTTCCACCTTCACTACTGAGACGATCTCGCTTCCAATGCGAATCCTGTCTCCCGTGATCACGCCCATTCCATCCGAGAAGAACCCTGAATCCTCCACGGGAATCACACTCGTCGCACTTCCTGCTGCGGTAGTCACAGTAAGACTCACTCCGCTGTCAATTGCAGGCGATCCACTCGCAAGTGAGAAGTCGCCTCCATCGGCGTTCGTGAACTTCGGGTTCAACTCTCGATTTCCACTCCACGAGAACGCCTGCTCAGCTCCACTCAACGACCAGACGAGATCTGCAACTTGTTTCGTTTGATGGTAGACCATCCTTGGCTCTCCCGGCTTATCCCCACTCGCATCCGCGTGCAGGATGAGATTCCCGAAGAAGCGCACCTTCGTGAACGCATCCCACGGAGCAGAGCTGAAGTAGGAGTCCGCTGTGATGTAGTAGTTACCCGCTGGCCAGTAGGGTTCCTGTGGGCCTTGAGTTTTATTGAAGTAGAAGATGGAGTTGACGATCTTGTTATCATCCACATCCGCCCGAGTGAGTACTTGTCCAGTTGCGTCAGTCATGTCTTTCTGAATCACTTGGAAAGGTGTGTAACTGACCTTGTAAACTGTTTCGTTATAGATTCGATTGTGCTGCGGCAGTTGCATGATGCCGCCATAGTAGTAGGCAGCCAGCGTGTAGCCGACTTGGTTCGGTCCTGTCATCGCGCAAATGTTTCGTCGATAGATGCCGTAAGTCCCGGCGACTTGGATGCACGCTTTCGGGTAGTTGACCTGCTCGCCTGTGTGGAGAATGCGATTGTCCTCAACGAGTGAGTTGCTCGTGCCGCGAATGAGATAGATCCCCCCACCCCAGTGTTGGTCGATTGAGTTTTGTCTCACGACGACGCGATCACTCATCAACTCGTTGTCGTTCATTACGTCGACTGCGGAGTGTCCGCACTTGGTAAATGAATTCCCCTGCACGAGCACTTGAGTCGATCCTCGAATCGCTACACAATCTCCCTGACCCTGATCAGTAACGATCCCTGTCGTGTTGAACGAGGAGTTCTCGATGAACACGCGGGATGAACGACTCACTTTGATGAGTTCACCGCCATTGTTGTTCGTGAAGTGCAAGTTACTGAGACGAATCTCCTTCGCGTTAGCTACGTTGACCACCACTGAGAGCGCAGTGTTCTCGAAGCTCAGCCCGTCGATGTTCCAGTAAGTGCCGAAGATGTTCAGGGTGACTCCATAGGGATGCGTCCCAGTGAACACTGGAGATGCGCTCGGGTACGCCTTGAGCATAACGGGCTGGTCCACTGTCCCCTGTGCCTGTCCGTGGCAGTAGTTGCCGTCGTATGTCCCTGCCATGACGAGGATCGTCGTGCCTGCGCTTGCGACTGAGCAGGCTTTGTCTAGTGACTTGAAGGGATGATCCACTGAGCCGTCGTTGGCGTCATTCCCGGTTGGCGACACATAGTAGGTTTGACCAAAGAGAGCGAGTAACAGGAGAAGTTTCAGCATAGATCACACACTCGGACTTGAGCTTGGACTAATTGACCCGCTTGGACTTGCGCTATGAGAGGGCGACAGACTGGGAGAGACTGTCGGGCTAATACTAGCAGAGGGAGAGAGGGATGCGGAAGGGGAAAGTGAGCGAGACGCGGAGGGACTCGGGCTGAGCGAAGTGGAAGTCGAGCCTGACGGCGATGGACTAACTGAGGGCGAGCCGAGTGCGATATCGAGTGGCGCGTCTACTACAGCGAACGCAACTCGCACCACGTCATCAGTCTGCCATGCGATCTCGATGTCATCTGAGGAGAGCGTAACTCGTCGCAGGAAGCTGAGCCAGCGGAGATTCGTCAGTGTTGGAACAGTCGAGTCCAGACTCAGTGCATCATTCGCTCCATCGACATTGAACGACTCGATGTGTCGCAGCGTCACTGTGCCGTCGCGATAGACGAAGGCAAGATCCGCGCGTGAGGTGGAATTCGCATACAGTTGCGAGAACTCGTGTCCTTCAACGAGCAGCACATTCCCACTGCGAGTGAGGGGTTTGAGATCCTGTTTGAATGTCGGCATCCAGAATGGTTGATATTGACCGGAGCGATAGTAGATCCAGCCGAGGAGTTTTGCGATCAACTCCCTCCCTTGCAGGTTCATGTTGTAGGGCTGAGTGACATTCGCTCCCCATTGGTACTGCTTGGCTGAGATGACTCCAGTACCGTCGTCTAACTCACTGCGCTCAGCGACGTACTCAATCGTCGGGAGTTCGCTGTAGTCGTGTCCCTGCCACTCGCGTAGATCGAATGCTTCCCGTGCGTGGTAAGTGAGAGTTGAGATGTAGGGAGTGCAGCGTCTCGGACTGAATACTTCGTCTTCTGCGAGGTACTCGTAGATTGTAGACGAATCTCCCACGACATCAGTCTGCATCTCCACTGATTGCTCAACCGGAAGTCGTGCCACTCGCGCAGGCTTGATCCACGGGCGAGTGTAAGCCTGAGACAATCCCTCGCTCCACTCAATTGCGTCGTCAGTGACCGAGGTGAGAGTCTGAAATTCGTAATTGTCGTCGTCTTGGTAGATGAGCACGCGATGACCCGCTTCAAAGTCGCGCAGTCGAGTGTCGAAGGATGTAGTAGTCGCACTCTGAGCGAGAGACTCGACTCGCACCTTGTCCGGCTCGAACTGCACCAGCGCAGTCCTCCCGCCAAACGCGCGCGCATCAAATTGTCGTCTGAGTTTCTCATTGTACAGCAGATGCTGATACTCGACTTGACGACGCAATGCCGAGCGTTGTCTGCGCAATTGGGTTGAGCCGTCTGTCGGTCGGAACACTCCAGTGCGAGCGCGGAATCGCTCAATTACAGGCTTGTCCCAGTTGTGCCGAAACGAGTACTCCACTGGATCGGGATCGTCAGATGCGCTCAGTGTCGCACTCGTCCTGATGTCGCACTGACCCTGCATTGTGAGAGCGTTCAGCGCAGCTTCATACACCTCCGCAATCTGACTCCCACTCAGCGCGTAGTCGAAGATTGCCACTTCATCCGCGAAGTATTGATAGTCGCCGCTGATGCCCGCACTGAGACGCAACTGTCCACTCTCGGTGAGTGTGTCAAGCGATGAAGTCACAGTAGTCGATCCTCGCACTACTGCATCGACATAGATCACGAGCGCATCCCCCAGCCTCACTCCGACGATAAACCACCACTGATCGAGCATCTCCTCCTGAAACTCCACTGGCGCAATCGCGCTCCACTGTGTCCCTCCACTGTCGCGAATCGTGAACTTGAATCGTCCATTCGTGTCGATTTCCAACTGATAACAGATTCCATCAAACACCTTCTCCTTCGCGAAGAACGACATCGCTACTCCACTCGGCCTGACCCACATCATGACAGTGATGTTCTGAGCGATCTCCAACAGCGAGTCCGAGGCACGGCTCACAAATGCTCGACTCGTGAGTGGGAGCGGGAAGTTGTTGATGAAGAAGGATCGACTGGCGTCGTCAGTCTCAATTGGAGAAGCATTCCCATAGACTTGCAGTGGGGCTGAGCCTGCGTAGTCCAGCGTGCCGTGGAGATCGTTTCCCGAGATATCAGTGACTTGATCCCCATCAGCGGCCACACCACTCTCGTCCAGCCTCCAGTAGAGGACGGGATTGAGAGCGAGGACTGTGGATTCGTAGCTCATGGTAACGAGAAGCCATAGAAGGAGTTGAGATAGCTGTGAATTGTAGCAAGTTGGGTCGCGTCGCACTTGCTACTGAAGGCGAAGAATTCAGCAATGTATCCGCGCATCCATGTCGATCCTAGATTGCTCACGCTCCGTCCGAGATGAGTTACTGCCGGGAATGTCAGCGTAGTCCGAGTTCCGGTGGCGATGTTTGATCCATCCAGATCCATCTTGTAGTTGCTGGTCCCTGTCTTAGCTGTCACTCGCAACAGTCTCCACGAAGTCAACGCGGGAGTTGGGTTATTGTCAAGAGAGACTTCAGTAGACGGCAGAAACGCCGTCATCTTGATAACACCGCTCGTGTCCGGGTACTGCGTGAGCGCGTCGTTATAGTTCGCGCTATTGAAATTCCACAGACCCATTACCGTAGCGTCGGACGCTGGATCTGCATCAACCCTGACGACGATGTATAGATCGACTTCCGACAGCCCTGCTCCACTGAGATTTGGTCCGTCAAAATAGTTCTGTAGTCCATTGTCATCAAATCGAACTGCGGGATGGCCGTTGATCTGGCTGACTTTGTACTTGGGCTTATTTGTATGGCCCGACGACGACCAGTCGCGTGAGTTTCCTGAAATGTCTAACCATGTCGTAACCGGATCTCCGTCACTCAATCCCCCAATGTCAGCGGCCCGGATTCTCCAGAGAATGTTCGTGAAATCGAAGTCGTCCGGTGGAACACTGGGACTGGCTGACGAGCTTGGACTCGTACTAGCAGAGGGCGAGATCGATGACGACGCTGATGACGAAGGTGACTGGCTCAGGCTCACACTGGAACTCGGGCTGAGTGATGAACTAGGCGAGATCGATGCACTCGCTGAAGCTGAAGGACTCAATGAAGGCGAAGTCGAGGAACTCGGGCTAACACTCGGGCTTGCACTTGAACTCTCACTCGCGCTCGGAGAGATCGACGCAGACGGACTCGGTGAATAGCTCGCCGCGCCAATCGATGCACAAACTTTCACTCCACTCGTCACCCCAGTGAGAGAGTAAGTCTGCACGCAGAACTGATAAGTCCCACTCGTCCCGGCAGGCCAGACGAACTGAGCTTTCCCGTCTGCGTCAGGCGAGAGTTTTACTGGTGACAACGTCTGCACCCCTCCCGGCTCAGTGACATAGAGACGAGCGTACTGACCACCTGCGTAAGTGCCGAAGATGATCGCGCCGCGAATGAAAGATTCGAGATTGCCGCTGATGCCGATTTGGAGGGTGTATTCCAGTCCGTCAGGTGCAAGGAAAACTTCATCCCACGCCGCACTCGGGGGTGCAGTGGCCCAGACATCAGCAGGATTCGTTGAGCCTGATCCACTTGGCGTTCCGAACACTGAGAGTCCAACTGAATACTGATCCTCAGTTGAGCTAATCCTGAAGTTCGACTCTCCCTCGTAACTCACTCCCGGAGTTCTCGCATGTACTCGAAACACCTTCTGCACGAAAGGATCACTCCACGTAAACCTGAACACATCTCCCGGCCAGAGAGAGCGCGCAACTTCTCCTGCACTTGCAATAAGTGGAGGGAAGGGCTGCGACAACGCACGACCATCGCGTGTGACGAGTTTCTGAGCAAGTGTCGCGGAACTGACTCCGGGGTAGGAGATCACCTTGAGCACAGATCTCTGCTGCAAGGTGCGATTAGCAGGGTCCTCGTAGACCGCAGGCCGAGGCTGATAGTTATTTGCAGGGTCAGTGTAGTCCAATGTAAAGCGATTGAAGGTGTCAACATTGTCTCCCGGCGTGTACTCGTCAATGGAGTCAGTGTTGGATTCGTCAAGGGTGATGAGTGATGGCAGCGAGTAGTCTTTGCGAATGAGCCTGATCTTCAGTCCGTCTCGCGGATGCTCATACACCTCAGCGTCCACACTCGCTCGGAGTTGATCGAACACCTCACCAACATTCCCGCCCGTGTTGATCTCTCCAGAGAACCCATTCCCTTCGTCGTAGACAACTTGCGCAGCCTCTTTCCACGAAGGGAGGTGGATCTCACTCGCTGGATACTCTGCGCCGAAGTCTGCATTCGTAGCCCACTCATACAGCGCATGTACGCGATTGAACGACTGATCCGGCAACTGCGCATTCCCGGTGTTCAGTACATCCGGCCATGCCATCACCTCCACTTGCCACTCGCGTAGATTGAGCACTCCCGCCGAGAAATACCCCGACTCAGTTGCGCCTGAGCGTCCGCGAATGATGAGTGCGGCGACTCCATGCAGCGCCGGGACGTTTCCTTCGAGAGATTGCAGGTAAGTATTGCGGCCTTGGGTGTAGGTTCCTGCAATCACGTCGCAAATCGCGTAGATTCCACCTTCGCCGGGGGGTTGATCTCCGCCGAATAGCTGCGGATCATCGAGGAGAATCGACCCTCCCGCGTTGTCCACCACTGGACTCACTGCGCAGGGGAGGTCTTCGACGTAGACCTGATTGACGCGATTAATCGGTCCCCAAGTCAGCGCAAATCCCTGCCCGACGTAGTAGCGATAGCTGACAGTGATGAAGTCGAAGAGTGCTGCTGTTGCACCTGCCCAGAGGTAGTCGGTCCACTTGGAATCGCGTTCAACTGCGCGTGCGGAGAAGTCGCCGAGCCAGATGCGTTGAGGTTTCGTCTTCCATCGACCTCGGATGTAGGGGATGGGCCGAGTCTCATCACCCTTGTTTGCTTCCTTGAGGTCCTCGAATGAGAACTTCTTCGGACGCGGCTGGAGGATTACTCCGAGGTACATCTGCGCTGCAAATAGAGCAATCGCCGCACTCATCTGATCCCGTACCTCGCGTAGTCTCGATTCGGCGTCAACTTCCACCCGCCCCATGCGGCACCTGAGTCAGTCGCAGCGGCGAACTTCACCGAACAAGTCTCCTGTGTGAGATCGTCTCCGGCGAAGATGTCAACACTGTCTCCAACTTGCACCGAAGTCGAAGGAAACGCTCGACTGAGAGTGAGGACTTTGTTCCCGCCACTCGTCAGCGCAAGATCCACTGTGCGCATGTCTCTGTCTGCCAATCTGATCATTCCCGCACGATAGTAGTCATTAAGTTGGCTCAACCCACTCACTATGATCGTCGGCTCGCTGATATCCGCTGAGATCGCCTCCACTATCGCGCTCTCCTTGAAATCCTCGATATTCACCGGACATCTCCCGTCGCCGAGATGGAAGCGACAGAGCGGGTTGAGCGACTCCTCGTTTGTCTCTCGACTGAAGTGGATGTCTTGTCTCGTGCGGCAAGTGATCTCCACCGCACGAAACGAGTCCTTCCATGCGATGCGCACAATCTGTCCGCGCCAGTGGGGATCGACTTCAGTCGCAACTAGCACGTTCCCGTCGATCTCAGTTGCGAGCACTTCGTAGATCGTCAGGTAAGTTGCGTAGGGTGGAGGGTGTGAGATGTAGTTGAGCGGAACTGAGAGATCGTCTCTGAGTCTGACGGTGATGCGAGCTTGCGACGGATCTGAGGAGAAGGTCGGTTGCGAGTGCGAAATCGACACCGGAGCGTAGACTTCGTTGTTGAACGAGATCGCATGTGCTACGCCCGAGTAGAGAGTTGAGCGTAGATCGTCCTCAAACCTGTAGATATAGAATTGATCGCTCATGCGGTGACGATGAGTGCTCCAGCAGGAAAGCGGATAGGCCGCGTTCCAACAATGATCGATCTATGCGGCTGTACATTCCCAAACAAGTACGTCTCAGTGAACGCGCCCGACAAAGTGTCCACGATGTCGAACGCGACGATGTCGTCATCTCCGCTCGACGGCGCAGGGAGTGAGAGTTCAGCGACATTGACTGAGCGTGAAGTGAGGAGAGGATCAGTGAAGAGTGATGTTCCGCGCACAAGCGCAAGTCTCGCATAACCTCCGTAGACGCTCTCACTTCCACTCGACACTTTTGTCGAAGGAGTAGTGAGCAGGCGGAGATAGAACGTCGATGGCAACGTCGGCGCAATTCCACGCAGGTAGAAGTTGAGCACTTGGGCCGCGCCTAAACTCGTCAATCCACCGCTCATCGAATTCCCATCCTCCTTCCAATCTCATCCGAGTTCTCCGAGATGATGTTCATGATGTCACGTGCGCCTTCAGCTGAGCGGAGATGTCCTCCCACGAGTTGTCTCTTGTCCAGCAAGTTGAGAATGCGCAAATTCAACGCCTGCGATCCAACTTCGACATTCCCGAGGTTGGCGTTCAAGCTCGGCATTCCAACGACACTTGGAGTGAGAGAAGGTAGTGCGAATCCACCTTGGGCCAGTCCGCGAATTCGTCCACCTAACCCGCGCGTCTCCCTGAGGAACGCCTTCAGGATCGCAACTTGTCGTACAGCATGCTTCGGATCGGTCGTCAACACTGCTTCTGGAAATCCACCCTCGACAATCCTCACCACTCCGCCCGGAACTGCCGGGAACATTCCTGTTGCCGCTGCGCCTGCGAACGATGAACCAATTCTGCCCGCTGCCTGAGCCGCCCCACCCGCTGCAACTGAAGCTGCGAAGGCTGCGCCTGCGGAGAGGATAAGTGAGGCGAAGGACGTTGCCGCAGTGACAACTGAAGTCGTGAAAGTTGCGCTCGATGCAGTGATTCCAGCTTCCAGCGTAGCCGAGGCCGCTGCCGCTCCAGTTTGCAACGCCGCACTCGCCGCAGTTGCGTCTGCTGTGTGGGCCGCAGTGGTCACGTCTGCAACGTGAGCCGTAGCTTCACCTGCATGTACGGCAGCCTCAGTCCCACCACCCCCACCAAAAAACCTCTTCACTCGCGCAATCAACCCCCCAGCTTGATCCTCAGCTCCTCCAAACAACGACTCAAACAACTTCTTGCTGAGATTCTCGGCGATCACGTTCTCAATGCTCTGCACGATCCCATCGAGGAACTTCTTGAAGTCTTCCAGTGCGGACTGGCTGTTATCGCGGAGATCGATGAAGAACTGCGTCAGCCCTGAGCGGAATGCGTCTTTCCCCGCTGAGTCGATCTGCTTGCTGAGACTTGCGACTTGGTCCTTCGTGTCTTTGACGACTTCCCCTGCGTCGAGAGCCTGTCGTTGCAGGTTACGGTCATTCGACGCGGCTGCGATTTGCTTCAGTACGGTTAACTGTGCTTCGAGATCTGCCGTGTACTGATTGTTGATGCGTCGAATGATGATCGCGCCTTCAACTTCGGCAATATCCCGATTCCGCACTGCGCGCTCAACGTCCTGAATCTTCGCAACTCGCTCCTCGTTGATCCTATCGAACTCCTTCTGTGCCAGTCGAAATTGCTCGCTGAACGACAACTCACCCAATCCCTGAATAGAAGTGTTGAGTTCGCGGACAAACTCCAGCAATGCCTCTGGAGGCTTCACTCCGCGCAGGTTGAGGGCGTCAATCATTGACTGGACCAGATCACGACTGAGACGGAGTGAGGCTGCCAACTTCTGCTCGCCTGCGAGTCGTTGCGTAATCGCCCTCTCCTCGCTCAGTCCGCGAAACTCAACTTGGAACGCGAGATCCTTCTCTAATTCACTCTGCTTATCTTGCGCACGTCGGACTAACTCCTGTGCCGCTGCGAGGCGATTCGTCGCACGCTCCTGCGTGACGATGTTCTGGATTGCCTCGATCTGGCGCTGATTCTGCGCGCGAGCGAGTTCGAGTTCAGCGACTCGATCCGCGTTCTTAGCCTTAGTCTCAGCGATGATTTGCTTATTGAGACGATCCTGTGCGAGCGCGAGATCCTGCAACGACTCCCTGAACTTCTCATCCGTCGCCGCGTTGAGCGAGTCCTCGATTCGTCCCGTGAGTTGCGCGTACTCGATCTCAAGTTGACGCACATCTTTCAACTGCTGGAACTGGAATTCCTTCAGCGACTGTTGCAGTGTCTCAGTTATTGCCTCGCGTTTCGATTGCAACTCAGCGAGTTTCGTCTCAGCTTTGATCGCAGCTTCATTTGCGTCCGCAGCCTGAGCTTGACGCTTGGTGCGTTCAGCGGCGGAGATTTCCGGCTTACCCGCTGCTGCGATGAGGCGTAGCTGTGCAGTCTTAGCCGCGCGTACGACATCTTCCTGTTGCGAGATCTCCCTGTCAATACTCGCAGCAGAGAGTGCAGCTTTCGTCTCAAGGAACTCACGATAGGAGATGATTTGCAGTCGCTGCGCAGTCTCATTGATTTGCAGGAGCCGCTCGTTCTTATTCTTCTCCAGTGCTACCTGTTGCTCAGTGGAAGCAAGCGCAACTTCAGCAAGAGACTTAGCCAGTTGCTCCTGAGCGTTGCGGAGAGAAGTTCCAGACTTGTCCCTACGACGCTTGAACGCACTTGATAAGGCGTCTTCCAGAAATCCTTCTATGGATTTCCCTTCCAGCTGTCGTTCTCGTTCCACCGCAGCTCGCAGTTCAGGCTGAGCGGCAATAAACGCGCGCAGGGATTTCAGTGCTCCCTCAAACGTATCCGACGATTCCCTTGCGAGTGAGGTAGCCGCACTAATGAGAGCCTTGCGTTTTTTGGCCACTTCATCGGCCTGATCTCCGGCCTTGAGCAGATCCGAACTCTGCTGCTTCAGCGCGCGCGAGAACGCATCCGTAGCACGGGTAGCTGCCTCAGTATCCTCGGTGTACTGACGCAGCTGGATCAGCGTTTGCTGAATATCGCCGCGAAACACACCCATGTTCTTGGCAGCTTCCAGTAACTGCTCAGCACTTTGTCCGGTCTGCTTTTCCAGCGCACGGAGCACTTGAGCCTGTTCGCGCGCGTCTCCGTTGAGCTTGGTTGTTGATTCTCGAAGTTCCTTTTGAGTTTGAACTAACTGCTCCGATTCGGCTTGAAGTGCCCCTACCGCACTGTCAACATCATTAAAGGCAATACCCTGCTTAGCTAGCTGACGTGAACTCTCAGCGGAAACCTCATCGTTAAATTTAATAACTCTAATCAGTCGCTGATTGGCTTGAATCCGCTGCGTAATCGAATTGATTTCTTTCTCATTTGCGGCAACTTGCTGGAGTGTATTAGCAATATTTCCAGCGAGATTCGCCGCTTGCTGGATGCGCTCTTGCTCGCGAAGCTGGATTAACCCTTGCAACTCAGCCCGCAAAGTGTTGAGCCGTTCCGATTCATCCTTAATGGCCGTAACTCGTACTTGTGCCTGCGTATTAAGCTGGTTATAGATCTCCAGCAATCTCTCCTGCTCATCCGCTGTATGCTCTACTCCAATCTTCAACTTGCCGAGAAAGTCTGCTTGCTGCTTTAGTCCATTGATTTCATCGGTGATCGCGTCTATATGTTCATGAGCAAGTTGATTAGAATCTTTCTGAAACGAGCTATAGACAGCGTAGGCTGTGGCAACGAGAGCAAGGACTCCGACTACGATTCCCAACCCTCCTGCAACTGCGGCAGTAGTAGCGGCGAGAGTGCGCTGAGCCTGCGCGGCTGAAAGCGATCCTGCGGCCATTGCTCGCAGGTTGCGAATGGTGGGCAAGATTCCCAGCGCATTAAGTTGCGCAAATCCCACCAGCAAGCGTCCGACTCCGGTAGTGAGCTGGCCCACGATGAACAGTGTTGGGCCAAGTGCGGCTAGTAATCCGACAAATCCCACCACGATCACTTGTACGATTGTAGGTAATCCGCTGAAGGCATTCGCGAGTCCAGTGATCACTGGTCCAACCACTTCCACCAGTCTCGTCAAAGCTGGCAGCAGCGCATCTCCTACCGCAGCAGCAGCACGGAATAGCTCGTCACGGAAGTTCTCGAATGAGTTCTTTGCTCCGGCTGCGGCGCGCGGTAACTCTCCAAGCTGATCCACGAGAATCGAGAGAAACTCCTTGGAGGATAATCCCAGCTCCTGAATGTCGTCGGCATTGACCGTGCCGAAGGCTTGGAGTAACGCTCGACCGACAGCAGGTGCTGCTTCGATAATCGGGCGTAGATCCTGACTGAGCACCTTCCCTTTCGCTGCTAGTTGGCCGAGCTGGACCGTGACTCGTGCCAGTTCGTCTCGTCCTCCTCCGGTAAGTGCGACAGCGTTACTGAACTCACGCAGAGCCGATTCGGCCTCTTTCGCGCTGAACCCCACAGCCTGCAAACGAATCGATCCCTGTATCGCCTCCTGAAATCCAATACCGGGAAGTTTTGCGATCTGCGTTAGTCGTTCCAGTTGACGGTTGGCCTCAAGCGATGAACCAACAATCGCAGTCAGTCCGCGCTTGAGCGAGTCGAGCTGAACCGCTGCGTTAACAGTCGCCGCTCCGAACGCAAGTAGTGGAGCCGTCACTGCCGCTGAGAGGGTTGCGCCGACAGTGGAGAGTCCCTGACCGATACTGCGGAGAGCATTACCTGTTCCAGTGAGCCTCTTGTTGAATTCCGCTGCGGCTGCTTCTGCCTTACGGAATGCCTGCACATGGGCGTCGAGTTGGGGGAGAGACTTTTCCTGTTCCTGCAACTGTTTAGTGATAGCTGCTGAGCGTTGGCGTTGCAGGGACTCGGCAGCAGCGGCATTCCGTTTTGACTCCGCTGCAAATCGAGCTTGAAACTGTCTCTGAGATTCAGCGAACTCCCTGTCTGCGCTGGTTGCTTGTTGCTTGGCTTTAGCAAGACGCTGAGTGGAAGCGATTTGCTTATTGACTTCGCTACTCGCACGAACGGCAGATCCCACACTTGCAACTGATTCCAACTTCTTCTTAACCTGATCCAGCCCGCGCAGAGTCTGATCCAGATTGCGCAGTAGAACCTGTAGCTCAATAATCAGTTTTGTTGTATCTGCTGCCATCTTAGTTCACGCCTGCGAGTCTGCGCGCCTTCTCCTGCAAGTGCGCTGGAATCTGTCCCCACATGGAGTCGATCTCCAACTTCAGCTTCCCTCTTTCACCCTCACTCATCTCACTGAACTCCACGTGCTGCTGTTTGTCCAACAGTGCCTGCTCCTGTGGGGTGAGCAAGTTCCGCGCACCTCGACGCAGCATCTGATTCAACGCAAAGGCGAGCTTATTGATCTGTGTCTGGTACTTGCGCCCGTCAGCGATCTGGGCGGTGCGGTAGTTCTGAATTTGCACGATGCGGTCACGCAGTTCCTGCACGCGAATCTCGAACAGGAATCTCTCTACGTGATCAATCGTGTACTCGTAGATTACGTCCCTGTAGGAGTGTTTGTGATGGACGAGTTCGTTGACGTAGCTCCACCATAGCTCTCGATAACTTTCTGAATGCGGCTTCCTGAGGCCTTGAGCCTCGTCACGTTCGCTGAATCGAAAAAATAGCGGGCATTCACCTCGACAATCGCGGCGAGTAGTTCGAGTCCTTCGATCGGGTCTTTGTCCTCCAGCCACTCGGGAGGCTCGTCGGTCTGCACTGAGAGCAGGCCGATTGCAGGTGGCCCGCCAAGAGCGAGCGCGTTGACGAGGATGTCGGCTGCGTCGGATTGCGTTGCTGTCCGCATGAGATAGCCGAGTGGGGCAATGTGCTCCAGTGCGCGCTGCATCTTGCCGAGGGGAAAGCGCCTGACCTCGTATTCTTTGCCAAACGCTTTCACCCGAACAGGAGAGTTGATGATGTCTTTCAAGTCTGAGTCTGCCACTGATCGAACTCCTTTGGTAGCCGTCTCTCCGGCCCGTCACGCATTAACAGCACTGGCGTTTCAGTGTAGCCAGCGGTTGATTTAGCCAGTCCTCCTACACCGATGGCGACGGTGATGTTGACGACGACGGCGAAGTCGAACTTGACGGCGAGACTGACAAGCTCGCTGAAGCCGACGGCACTGCTGCACCCGGATCGAGATAGATAAAGCGTGCGAATTGGCCCTCGGGATCGGACTGTGCGCGAGTGGGATCAGCAAGGGCTGAACCAGTGAATGCGAGGGTGTTGAACTCATCGCTGATGAGCGAGATTGTCTCAGCGGGAGTGAGACGGACTTTGAAGGCGTCTACGATCAGTCGCTCGAAGTCGGTTCCTGAGTTGACCGCAGTGTTCTTGCCGATCATGCGAATCCAGATCTCAGGTGCGGCGCGTTTGAACACTCCGAGTTGGCGAGAAGCTGCGTTCGTGTAAGTTGCCGCGATTGGACCAGTCATTCCGGCGACATCACTGAACTGGAACACGCCTGACGCATCCCATGAATACTTGGAAGTGGAGATTGCGACGCCGTTGTCAGTGAGAGCGAAACTCGTCACACGCCCAGTTGCGCCCTTGACGGCGTAGAGCGTATTCAACTCAGGCGCGCCAGCAAGGACTTGCTCAGCGGTGACAGTCGATCCCGCCATTGCGCTCGCCTCACCGCGAGTAGCAAGTTCCAAATTCGTCTCACGGAAGTCGTCAACAGTGATGTTCACAGTCGAGTTCAACTCAGTGTCAATACGCGCATCAATTGCTCGCAGTCCACTGTAGCTCTCCTTGTGCGTCAGCTCCTCGACGCCCATGCCGAACTCGAATGTCGGCGCATTACCAAACCACGTGAAGGGAGCGATTGGATCTCCATTGGCGTCCCTGTTACTCCAGAACACGGGGCCTTGACCCGAAAATAAACCCATGATTTACCTCCAATTGGTTGCGTAATGCGTAAAGTTTCGATTGATAGCCGCTTGTGAGCGAGTGACTTCGTACCACTCGACGACATTTGCGATGTCTTTGCGCTCCCAGCGATGTTTGTAGAACAGGTGATCGATCATCCCGGCGAGGTGCTCGACTTTCTCGCACTCGGTAGTAATCCCACCTTGATTGAACACCCGAGCGTGATCGTCGTAAGTTTTCAGCTCAGGCTCCTTGCCGAAGCGCGAGATAAGCCTGCCACCGACTTTCGTAATCAACTGTCGCGCACCGGGACAGCGGACGGGCATTTGAAAGTACGAGGCGAAGTACTGAAGTTGAATAGCCCGAAACGCATCCATCGAACGCTCGAACTTATACGGGTCCAGCTTGCTCCAGTTGAACTCGACGACTTTGGGCATGATCGCTTCGACGATTGCGCCCCATGCGTCCGAGCATAGGCCACGACCTTCAATATAGATGAACCTCTCACCGAGAGTTCCCGTTGAGGGTCGTAGTTTGTCACCGATACGTAATGCTTCTGATGCTTTCATCCAAGTGCCTCAATCAATCTCACTGTCAGCAATCCAAATCCCACATGAACCACCACTGTACCAAAGTTATCCGGCTCCATTGCGGACATCTGCAACTCGTCATGTCCTTCCACCCACTCACCTGTCCCCGGAACTGTGAAGCCGAGTTTGGGAAAGTTGTTCAGCGTCTCGCGAATCACTTCCACGTTGTCAGAGAATGTATTCTCACTGGAATCACCGAACTGGTAAAAGTAGGTCAGGCGAAATCGACGAGAGATGATGTTGCGTCCTCGGGACTGAGTGATCAATCTCGTGAAGTCTTCCTTCACTGGAACCCTCGCCTGCGTGAACGACTCCTCACTGATCATCAGGCAGTTCACGCGCTGGATCGTCGAGCCTCCACTTGTTCTCGCTGAGTCAAGCGGAGATCTCAGTATCGCCACTTCCTCGCCTGACTCCGACTTGAACGCCAGAGCCAGATAGTCAAAGATCTTAGTCTTCTTCGTCCCGCTTGTACCGATGACTGGTGTCAGCAGCGTCTTCAACTGCGTCTTGATCTGGTTTGCAGTCGGTGCTGGCACATTGCTCTCTCAACTGACAGTGAAATTCGCAATCACTTCCTTCGCCTTTGCGATCACTTGCGGCTTCGCTCTCTGCACCGCAATCCTTGAATACCTACGCGCCTTCATCCCAACCTTGTCGCCATACTCGTAGCCTTCTGGTGCAGGCTGTCCACTTGCCGCTCCTGCGCGTCCAGTGCCGTACTCGCCAAACATCGGATAAGGAGCACCGCGCTTGCTAACCGCTGTCGGGAACAGGCGATAGATGCGCGTATTCCCCTCCGTGACGAATTCCTCTTGCAACGAGTTCAGTGTCCGGCCTGAGTCGAACCATCTGAGCCTGATGCTCGACTCTTCCTCACGCCGGAGAATCTTCCCACCCTCAGTCGCAATCTCATCCCGCAGCGCCTCAAATCTCTGCCGCGCATCGTGAAAGATCGATCCCAACTCAACTGTAACGAACTCGCTCAAATCCTCACTCCTGCGTGTACGATCTTAAACTCATAACTCGGCACTGCGCCGACGAATGAATCCTTGCCGTGGAAGGTGTAGATGTCATCTCCGATCTGCACTGCGGTCATTGATTTCAACTTGCTTAACCTGCACCCTTCAAGGTCTTCGATGACGAGTCGCTTGTAACGCTTCTGCGCGATCACGTCTGAATACTCGCGCTTGTCGAGATACCAGTGGGAGTCGTAGGTCGCTATCGGGTCGCCCCAGTTGTTCTGATCTCCCGAGAGGAGCTTGATGCACTGTTCCTGCACAAAGATCTGTCGCAGCCTGTCGTGCGCTCTCGCTAAGCCTCGTGCGATTCTCGTTGGACGATCCATGCGTCATTTTCTCACTTGCTCACTCTCACCATACCCACAACACTGGAACTGAAGTCGTGCCAAACCCACCCGTGATGCTGATGTCCCTCACTTCAGGTAATCCCAATAGCAATCGCAACCTTCGTCGAATGTCTTCGAGCGCATCCTGATCCTTCTCATTCACTCCCTCTCGTCCGCCGTTCACGAGTTCCATCACACTACCGGGAGCGTACTCGTTCCATGCTGAGACAAACTCTAGTGCTCGACTCCATTGCGCGTCGTTCAATTTGTCAATGAGCGTTGCGATGAACTCGAAACTGACTTCGCCTGTAACTTCCCTGACAAAATCAATGTCCTCGTCTGTCGGCGTCGGCAGTGGCATCTCTCACCCCTAAGTGCTCGGACTGGCTGAATGAGAAGGAGATACAGAGGCGCTCGGACTAACGCTCGCACTGGGACTTGCCGAGCGAGATGCTGACGAGCTTGGGCTAACCGAGTGACTCGGCGACACTGAAGCTGAAGGCGACACACTTGGACTCGCAGCGGTCAGTGTCGGCGACTGCCAGAATCCGTCTGCGTCCACGACGAAGTATCCACCAGCGGGATTGAGCGCGATTGAGCCTTTGCCATAAGCTGACGCTTTCCCGTTCTGGATGTTGCTGTCGAGGACGAGATCGGTTGTCGTGCCGAAGACGATGTACTTGCCAGCGGAGTCAACGCCGAACGCAATCGCCCCATAAGTGCGGCCATTGTTCGAGTAGGTCCGCATGAGGCGATTAGTAATTTTTTGAAACCACATAAAGCTCTCCTGACCACTGAGGATCTACGGCCTGAGCCGAGCGTAGCCTTAAGTCTCTTTCGCTGCGAACTTGCCCTTCGTCGATTTCCAGTTGCCCGTGATGTCGCCGCGCTCTTTCATCGTATCCAACTCCTTCTGCGTGAACGCTGCGGCGAGTTCATCTTCCATGCCAGAGGAAAAGATGCGAGATTGCGCGAGTTTCTTCCCCTCCTGCGGCGGCAACATTGTCCGAATGCCATGAATGATTTCGCGATTGTCCTTAGCCATCGAGTGCTCCTTAGACGACGAGGGTGTTTTCAACTCTCAGCTTCTGTTCATTAGGGATAGTAAAAGGGTTAACTTGCACTTCAACGGTGAGATCCCTGCCCATCACTGATTCCGCGTAGTAGACGGTTTGCCCACGTTGGTCGATGCCCGGACTACCGGAGGCTTGTGCAATCTCCATCGCTCTCACAACTGGCGCAAACACTGTCCGTCCGACTGCGCCGCCTGATGGAACCGCTGCGATATAGCCCGCTGGCCAGACGTTTGTCGAAGTCGTCGC
>Ga0070673_100000384_pt1 | contig 23230 bp, 24 predicted proteins | sample KBSM23metaG_FD_65342 | JGI IMG/M metagenome (GOLD analysis project Ga0070673, IMG submission 65342) | Miscanthus rhizosphere microbial communities from Kellogg Biological Station, Michigan, USA - KBS M2-3 metaG | ecosystem: Host-associated > Plants > Roots > Rhizosphere > Soil ... | reverse complement strand
ATCGAGAGCGCGCCCGGCGTCATGTACGAGCTCGCGATGCCCTACGCGACGGTGGACCTGGGCAACCTGCGCTGGCACCAGGACGGCGCCCGAATGTATCTGTTCTGTGCGGGTTATCAGGATCGCGTTCTCACCCGCATCAGCCACACCAATTGGACACTCACGACATGGGCGCGCGCCGGCGGCCCGGTCGACATTCAGAACCTCAACACAGGCGTAACCATCCAGGCGTCGGCGTTTGATGGCGTCGGCATCGCGCTATTCGGCACCAACACGAATTTTGGCAATGGCGACGTCGGCGGCATTTATCGCCTGGATGAGCCCGACCTCACGTCGGTTCCTCTGTGGAAGCCATCGGAGATCGTCAGCGGCGGCGACATCTTCACCGGCGTCGTCATGTCGATCGGCAACATGACCGGCAACGGCGGCCTGGCGGCCGCGGCCGACAACGTCACCACCCAAAACCGCAGCGCGTCCGCCAACCGCGCCGTCTCACAGAGCGCATATATCGGCGCCAATATCGGCGGCGCCAATATCTCGCGCGTGCGCGTCTTTGCACCTTCCGCGGGCGGGCCGATCGGCGACCCCGGCGGCTATTACGGCGCTCCCGGCGTCACGAACAAGGGTGTGATTGAAATGCGCCTTTATGGGCGCGTTGGACTGCCGGCGAACGGCACCGATGGCACGCTGCTGGCATCGGTCGTGTTTACCGACAGCGTCAACGAGCAATTCGGCCGCGATCTTTACTCAAACGACATCGTGACCGCGTGGGACTATGGCTGGATCTACATGCAGCACAATCTCCCGGCGAGCAATCTCAGCGTCGCCGAGCTGCAGTTTTTCATTCCGCAAGCCGTTCCGCGGCCGCAACGCCGCTATAACGGCCGCGTCTATGAGGCGGCGACCGATGGCGACACCGGCGGCAATCCGCCGACGCACGAGGAGGGCTTGGTTTCCGCCGGCGGCAACAACGTCACTTGGCGATTTCTGCATAACGGTTATGGGTTCGTGCTCATCACGCAAGCCGTGTCGCCGGTGCAGCTCACCGGAACCGTGCTCTCGCGCTTGCCCAACAGCGTCGTTGACCGCCCGACTTACCGATGGTCGCCGCCGGCCTGGTCGCAAAATGCCGGATGGCCGGAAATCGTCGCCATTCACGACCAGCGCATTTTTGCCGCGCGGGCGAATAAGTGGTGGATGACCAGGCCGAGCGACCGCAATTCGTTCGAGGTGCTCAATATCGTCGGCGATGCCGCGAACCCTGACAGTGCGCTCGCGATCGAGCTCGCCTACAGCAAAAAAGGACTGCCCTGGATCCAATGGGCTGTGTCGGCGCCAGGCGCATTGATCCTGGGCCTACGCGATGAGGAGCGGATCGTGCGCGCGCCCACGCTGTTCGCGGCGCTCACGGTCGACAGCGTGCGCGTGGTGCCGGCGACGGCGGAAGGTTCGGCCGCGCACATCCCGGCCGATGTTGACGCCGGCGTGCTGTTCATCGGCCGCAACCGCCGGCGTCTCCATTTTGCCAGCTATGAAAACCTGCCCAACGCGCTTTCGGTCGATGAGCTCACCAAGACGGCGCGTCACATCCTGCGCGGCCTCGCCGCCGGCCTCGCCTGGCAGCGCGACCCGAACCGCATTGCCTGGGTGTGGTGCCAGGACCGATCGCTGGTCGGTCTGACCTTCATGCCGAGCGACCAGGTGGTCGCCTGGCATCGCCACCCCATGCGCAACGGGGAAATCGAGGATGGCGTGTGCGTGGCGAGCACCACCGAGGACACCGGCGAAGTGTATTTTTGCGTGAAGCGGCACATCAACACGTTCGACCATCGCTATGTTGAAAAGCTGCAGGATTTTTTCGAGCCGCAAGACATCAACAATCGCACCGCGGTCGGCGCGTGGTTTGTCGATTGCGGGCTGCGCTACAACGGCCCGCCGGTCCAACTCATTTCCGGCCTCAATTACCTCGAGGGCGAAGAAGTCTGCATCTTGGCGGATGGCGCCATGCTGCCCGATGATCGCGTGGTGCCGGCATCCGGCCAGCTATTGCTCGACCGCAAAGCCTCCGAGGTTCTGATCGGAAAGCGGATCCGCGGCTATGTCCGCACGCTTCCCTTCGAGCTCGAGACGCCGCAGGGCACGTCGAAGGGCAAGCGCAAACGGGCGAGCCATGTCGTGCTTGACCTGGTCAATACCGGCGGCGGCCGCGTGCGCGTCAACGGCGGCGAGTGGTCGGACATCATCGACACCGGCACGGCGAATTATGCGCAGCCGTATTTTAATCTTTTCACCGGGCAAGTGCGCGTGGCGGTCGGCTCGCCGAGCGCCGAGACGTGCGTCGTGGAGATCGAGTTTGACCACGCTCTACCGTTTACATGCACCGGCATTTGGCCCGACCTCGAAGCGGAGACAGGTTGATGTGCGATCCGTTCACCGCTCTGGCGCTCGGGAGTGCCGCCGTGTCGGCGGGCGGTTCGCTGTTCGCCGGCGAAAGCGGCAAGAAGGCGGCGGCGCTGCAGGCCGACATCGCGCGCGGCAACGCCGACACGCTGTTGCGCCAGCGGCAGCTCGAGCTCGACCAGGCCGACATGCCGCGGGTGAAAGCGACGTTCGACGCCGGCCGCCTGGATCGCCAGCTCGAGCAGGTGCTCGGCGGCCAGGCGGCGTATTTCGGCACGACCGGCATCGATGCGTCGTCGGGCTCGCCGCTCATGCTTGCCGGCGCCACGGCGGCGCAGGGCAACGTCGATCGTGGCCTCATCTTCGCGCAGGCCGAGCTCGAGCGCGCTCAGAACCTCGGTCGGGTGGCGCAAATCTCGGCATCGGCGGCCGGGCAATACGGCCAGGCCGCGGCGAGCAGCCAGAAAGGCGACGACGCCTTTACGGCCGGCGTGATCGGCGCCGCCGCGTCGATGCTGTCGGGCGCCTCGAAGGTGTTCCCCGGCGTCTCGACGTCGGCACCGACGCCGAACGCGGGCGGCAGCTTCACGCCGAGCGTGGCGCCGATCGCCGCGGCCGCGCCGCTCAATGTCGCGCCGGCGCTGCCCGATATGCCGTGGTGGAAAATCAACCCGACGCCGGCGAGATATTGATGGCGAGCAACGAGGCGCCCCTCTATCGCGACCAGGAACGCGCGCCGACGTCGCAGGGCGCGCCCGGCCTCGGCGTCGTCCCGGTCCCGAGCTTCCCGACCGGCGCCGACGTCGGCAGCGCAATCGAGAAACTCGGCAACGCCGGCGAAGCCTTCGCGATCCACATGCGCGAGGCGCGCCAGGACACGCAGGTTGCCACGGCAACCACAGATTTTGTCACCAAGCTGCACGCGCTCGAGCAAGAGCAGACCAACAACCAGGATTTCAAAAACGCGCCGCAGCAATTCAACCAGCAGCGCGACCAGCTCATCAGCGAGGCGACCGGGCAGATTGCCGACCCGAAGAAGCGCGCCGAGCTCAATTTGCGGCTCACGAATTACGGCCTGACGGCGCAGGGTCGCGTCGAAAAACAGGCGATCGCCAACGAGAGCGACGTCAACGCCGCGGCGCTCGACCAGCTCGAGCTCACCAACCTCCGCGAGGCGGCCGCGGCCGGATCGCCGGCCGAGCGCCAGGCGATCGTTGACCGCAACAAGGCCGCCATTCTGGACGCCGCGGGCGCCGGTTGGATCACGGCGCAAAAGGCGGGCGATCGGCAAACGCGGTTCAATCGCTACCTCGAAAACTCGGACGCCATGGCGCTGATACGCGATCGGCCTGACAAGGCGATCGACATTATTCGCGACCCGAAGAATTTCCCGACGCTCGACCCCATCACGCGCGAAAGCTACGTGGCGAGCGCCACGACGGCGCGCGACCAAGCCAGCATCGACCGCCTGCAGGCGTTGTCGCGCACCAAGCCGGAAATGGTGTCGCTCGCGCTCGGCCAGGTGCAATCGCCGCAACAGGGCGCCACCATCTTCTCGCGCGGCATCGTGCCGATCGAGAGCGCCGGCGATCCGCAGGCCGAGAGCAGCAAGGGCGCCGTTGGCCTGACGCAAATCCTGCCCGGCACGGCGCGCGACATGGCGGCGCGCATCGGGCGCACCGACATCGTCGCGTTGGACGATACGGCGCTCAAGAGGCGGCTCAAGGACGATAGTGCGCTCAATCTGCGGCTCGGCCAGCAATATTGGCAAGACATGCTCACGCGGTACGACGGCAACGTCGTGCTGGCCGCGGCCGCCTACAATGCCGGGCCGCGCGAGGCTGATCGCTGGCAATCCGCCGCGCAGGCGCAGTTCGGCGATCGCGCCACGCCGGCGCAGATTGCCAGCGTCATCGACTATCGCGAGACGCAAGACTATGTGAAGAAGCTTTACGGCCGTTTCGGCGCGCCGCTCGAGGGCGTGGCACTCTCGCCACACGCCTACTACCGCGCCGTCAATACGGTCGGCGCCTCGCTCGATGAGCAGCGGCGCCAGGTCGAAGCGAACGCGCGCGCCATGGCGTCGTCGGCGCGTTCCGAGGATCCGCTCCTCGAGATCCTCAAGCAGCAATTCCCGGTCAGTCCGGAGCGCGTCACGGATTACCTGCACAAGCAGGATCTTGCCGCGTCCGCCGGCGACGCCGCGGCCGCCACGGCGGCGCGCGACGTGCGCGAGCGCCTGGCGCTCAAACCCTACATTGACGAAGCCTATACGCGGCCGCCGGTCGAAGTGAACGGCACCGTTGCGCAGCTCGAGGCGCTCACGCGCGCATCCGGCGACACGTCGGGCGAGACGTTCCGCCGCCTGACGGCGTTCAAGGAAGTCGCGCAGGAGATCGAGGCCAAGAAGAATTCCGAGCCGGTCGCGCTCCTCGAGCGCGCCTATCCCAAGCTCGGCGCCGTGGCGATCGACCCGCGCGGCGATCCGGACAGTGCGTCGTTCCAGGGCGCGCTTTCGGCGCGCGGACAGCAGGCGCAACAGGCGCAGGGGCTATATCTCGGCAGCTTCAATCCGTTCAAGGCCACGGAAGTCGGCCCGCTCAAGCAGCGCGTTGCGGAAGGCAGCGCCGACGATCGCGCGAAGCTTCTGTTTTCGTTCGCGCGCAACATGCCTGGTCCGGTCTATGACGCCGCCGTTAGCCAGGTGTTCGGCGGATCCGGCGTCGAAGCCTTTGCCGGCCGCGTGGCAAAGGAGCGCCCCGAGCTCGCGCGCGAGATCCTGCACGGCGCCGAGCTCATGGCGACGCCGGAAGCCAAGGACAAGGCCGCGCTCATCCGGCCGGCGCTGCAGAACAAAATCGGCGGCGAGCTCTATCCCTCGCCGGAAATGCAATCCGATGTCGTCAACGCCGCGCTCGCGCTCTACACGTCGCGCCGCGGCGGCGCCGGCGCGCTCTACGATGCGACCGATACCGCCGGCATCGAAAAGGCGGTTGAGGACGTCGCCGGCAAGATCGTGAAGCGCAACGGCGCGCGCGTGGCGGCGCCGCCCGGCATGACGACGTCGCAATTCACCGACGCGCTCGACCGCCTCGACAAGGACACGCTGCAGACGTTCGGGGGCGCCTATGACCGCAGCGGCAAGCCGTTCGATCCGGCGTTCATCGGATCCAAGGCGCAGCTCAAGCAACTCTCGCCAGGCGGCGCCGACTATGCCGTGTTGCTGCCGACACCGGACGGCCGCGGCGCGCCCATCCTCACGACGGAAGGCTATCCGCTCGTGTTCAACATGCGCCGCCTGGCGAGCTCCTTGCCGGCGCGGCCGCTCACGCCGGCGCAACAAGGCCGCCTGAAATTCCGCGAGCAGCTTTCGGGCGAGCTCGGCGATGCGCGGCGTCAAAGCGAGCTCGCGCCGTGAGCTACGAGAGCGAAGTTGCCGGCTATCTCGGCGAGCTCGCCACGCGCACGCCGGCGCGATCGCCGGCGACGATCGGCGAAGTGTGGGACACCGAATGGAAGCGGTCGGGCCTCGACACCCTGTCTGGCGTCGGCCGCCCATTCGGCGAAGCGGAGGCGGACCTGGTCGGCGCGATCGAGAGCGCGGCCGGCACGTCGATCGAGAATTACGCGGCGAGCCAGGGCGTGCGGCTTGGCGCCGTAGTGAACCGCGACACCCGCATTGCGACGCTTGGCGCGCTCGCCGACACGCTGCCCGAGGAGCAGCGCAAGGCCATCGAGCCGCTCAAGGATGTGCGCCGGCGCGCCGCCGAGAAGGCCGAGAAGATCGAAAGGGACGCCACCGACGTCGCCGGGGCCACCTATGGCCTGTCGGGCGTCGCGACGTCGTTCCTTGCGGGCCTGACGCGCCAGGCCGTCGACCCCGCCAACGTCGCCTTGCTGCCGCTCGGCGGGCCGCTCGAGGGGCCGCTCCTCAAGGTGGTGGCACGCGAGGCCGCGATCGGCGCCGGCGGCCAGGCGCTCCAAGAAGCCTATATCCAGCCGGCGCGCGCCCAGCTCGGCCTCGAGGCCGGCTTTTCGCAAGGCGCCCTGAATACCCTACAGGCCGGGCTCGGCGCCGGCGGCCTGACAGCATTGTTTCGGGGCGCCGCGGCTGGCATCCGCACGCTGCGCGCGCGCGGCGCCAGTGCGGCGGCGCCGGAAATCCGAGCTCCCGAGCCCGGCGCCGAAACGGCGACCACCGGCGCCCCTGGCGCGATTGAGACACCATCGGCGGCCGCGCCGCCGCGGGCGGCCGCGCCGCCGGCCGAGCTCACGCCGGAAATGACGGCCAGCCTGCGCACGATCGAAAGCGTGCTGTCTGACCGCGACCTCGAGGCGGCGGCGCGCGTGGTGGAGCGCGACCAGATCACGGTCGATCGCCCGGCCGCCGAGGCGAAGATCGCGCCCGACGTCCACGCCGAGCGGATGGCGGCCGCCGGCGAGGCGCTCGAGGCGGGCGCGCCCGTCGATACGATCGAGCTCCCGACCGAGCCCGCCAGCCCCTCTGGCGCCCCCCTGGGCCGGTCGGAGGGGGACGCGGCGGCCGTGAGCGCATCATCGGCCGCCGCTCCTCCCCGCCGGCGCCAGCAGGGGCCGGCAAACCGGCCGGCGGAAAGCTGGTCGCTGTTCGAGTTTCTCGCCAGCGAGGGCGGGCTGGCGCCCGACCAGGTCTATGCCCGCGGCGACCTCAAACACATCCTCGACGGCAATCCGAATGTGCCGTTTTTCGGCAAGCTGTTGCGGCAAGGCGGCATGACGCTCGATGAAGCGGTGCAGGCCGTGAAGGAAGGCCGGTACGCGATCGACGCCCAGGAGCTCGCCGGCGGCCAGCAGACTTTCGGCATCCGCGAGCTCCTCGACATGATCGCCGAGGAGGCACGCGGCAACAAGCAGTACCGCGTCGACCGCACGCCGGCGCCGGCGCGCCCAACCGAGGCCGACCGCGTCGCGCTCGAGAAGCACCGCGCAGGCCTGGCGTCCGACTTCGACGCGCGGATGGCCGAGCTCGAGATCAGCGACATACCGGCGCGCGATCGCAAGCGCGCGCTGCAGATCATGGAACGCGAAGGCGAGCCGGACCCCCTGCTTGCTTACGAACGCGCTTTGCTCGAGAATGAGCAGCGCCAGGAGGCCATCCGCAATGCCCGCCTCGCCGATGAAAACCTCGGACCAATTCCCGGTTGGGACGTCGTTGATGACGCCGGAACAGCATCGGCGCATGGCGGACCTCCTCGAGAGCCAATTCCCCAACGATCCGGAGACGCCGGAACGGGTGAAGGCGCACCGGCAGATCGCGGCGGCGCTGGAACGGCGCCAACAATCGTCCGAGGCGTAGAGCTCTACGCTCCTCCCGATCCGCTCGACCTGGCCCTTGCCGGCAATCTCACATCGGATAGCGCACGCGCAATCGAGGAAAGACTGCGCGCCAATTCGCGCGAAGTCGAAAACCGGATTTTCGGAAGCGAGGAGACGGCCGACAAGTGGCGCAAGCTGGTCCGCGCCAAAGACCGCGCCTGGGACAATGCCAGGGACGCCGACGCGAAGCGGCTGCAAGGCGAGATCGACGCACTCGAGCGCGAGCGCGGATTAACCCAGGAAGATGAGGACTATCTCGACGGCCAGGGCTGGCCCGATCACAGCGACCCTGACGCCTGGCGCGAGCTCGCGCGAAACCTGCACGACATTGAGGACAGCCGAGAGGGCGCCGTGTCGGTCGCGGCCGCGGCCGTCCGTTACATTCCAAAAACGCGCGACTGGTCGAAGATGACCGGCCGCGAGCAAGAAAGCGTGATTACCGTCCTGGCCGCCATGAACGCCGAGAAGGCGGCCGGTCGCGATCCTGGCAAGTTTATCGAGGATGTATTCCGCGAACGGTTGAACCGTTACGGCGGCGCGGCTGATGCCGATGCGCGCGAGGTTACGACCGCGCAAATGGAGGAGCTCCGCGCCCTACTATCCGGCCCGCTCGAGCGCAGCGCGGCGCCGGCGGCGACGCCGACAGAGCGAACCGCCGCCGGCGAACAGCGGTTAATCCCAGGCGTTGAACCGATCACCGAGCGCCAGCGCCTCGAGGCGCAGGCGGCCGCGCCGTTGCGCGGCGGCGCGGCGGCCGCCGGCGGCCTGTTCGATGAAGCCGCGCGCAACCAGCTCGACCTCCTCGACAAGATCGGCGCCAACAAGGCGCTGGCGCAGGATGCCGAGCGCGCGCTCGCTGAGCATGGCGGCGACATAGAGATCCAGCTCGAGCAACCGGACGGCTCGTTTCGCAAGGTGTCGGCGCGCCAGGCGCTCGCCGAGGCCGCCGACGACTCGCGCGCGGCGCAAGAGCTCATCGCCTGCATCGGAGTAGAACCGGAATGAGACATAAATTGACCGTTCGGCGCCTGCTTGCCGCGAAACGTGCGGTCACGCGACAGACCGAAAAAATCAACCGCGCCAATAATGCGCGTTGGGCTTACCGCAAACGCAGGCCGATCAGGCCATGAGCGCGCGCCGCTGTTTCCTCGCCAAGGTTCGCGCCAACCGCGTGTCGCAACGCGCCGGCACGCAAGTGCTGGACATGCTCAATGCGTTCGAGGCCGAGTATCAGAACCGGCTCGGCGACGCCGCCGGCGCGCGACAGGCCGCGCTCGACGCCGCGGCGATCGCCAAGAGCGAGGCGGCGCGCAAAGCCGATGAAGCGCGCGGCAGCGCGATCGCGCAGGCCAACGTGCTGCGCACCTGGGCGGACTATGACGCGCGCGTGAAAGAGCTGCGCGCCACGCCCGGCGATTTCAACGTCGGCAACAAGGCACCGCCGACGCTCGGCAAGGAAGGGCAGACGACGCTCGGCTTTGCGGCACGATCGCTGCTTGCGCGCGACGTGTGGGAGATCGGCAGCGACAAAGCGAATGTCGATAACCTGTGGGACTTCCTCCGCGGCCGCGCCCATGCGGCCTTTGCCGACGCCATCGAGTTTTTGCGACCGAAGGGACTAGGGTTCAAACCCGAGGCGACGCGCGAGCTCGACGTGCTGCGCGCGCTCTACGGCCGCACCGACGTGGATCCGCAGGCGCGCGTCGTGGCGCAAGCCTGGCAGAAGGTGGCCGACCGCCTGGCCGACGATTTCATTGGCGCCGGCGGCAAGCTCGCCAAGCGCGAGAATTGGCGGCTCGGCAACCCCTCGCTGGATCCGACCAAGGTGCAGGCGCTCGGCTATCAGCGGTTTTCCGAGCTCGTGCGCGACGTCGTGAACCGTGACGAAATGCTCGACTTCGACACCGGCAAGCCGATGAATGATGCGCGGTTCGAGCAGCTCCTCAACGAAGCCTATAATTCGATCATCAACCGCGGCCGCGACGGATTGCCGAGCGGCCAGGCGCGCGGCCGCACGATGCTGGCAAACTCGCGCGACGTGTCGCGTCTGTTCGTGCTCAAGGACGCCGAGAGTTGGATGCGGTTCGCCGAAGCCGCCGGCGAACATGCTTCGATCTTCGAGACGATGACGCAGCATATCAGCGCCATGGCGCGCGACACCGCCATGATGCGCGTCCTCGGTCCCAACCCGGAAGCGACGCGCCGTTTCATCCTCGACCTGTTTGACCGCGAAGCCGGCCGGCTCGGCGTTACGGCCGCGACCGATGCGCCGAAAGAGGTGGCGGCGGCGGCGCGCGCCAACCGCGCCACCGAGGCGCGCGTGCGGCTCGAGCGCCGCGTGTTTGAGGATCTATGGGCCGAGACGACGGGCGCCAATCGCGTGCCCGTCAACACGACGCTGGCAAACGCGATCGGCGATGTGCGCTCGCTTCTCTCGGCGGCGCAGCTCGGCTCGGCGCTCATCTCGTCGCTGTCCGATCCTGGAACGGCCGCGGTCGCCGCCAGGTTCAACGGCCTGCCTGTGATGAATGTCATATCGCGCGCCGTCTCGATGATGGGCGAAAAGGGCTCGGAGATCTTCGCCGCGCAACAGGGCGTCGTGCTCGACACCCTGGCGCACGCCGCCGGCGCCGGCGATCGCATCCTCGGCGAGGAGATCCGGAGCGGCATCGCGGCAAAAATCTCGAGCGCGAATATCCGCCTGTCGGGCTTAAGGCGCTGGACCGGCGTTCTACGCGCGGCGTTCGGCCTCGAATTCATGGCGCATGTGGCGCGCGAGCGCGGCACGGCGCTCGCCGAGCTCGAGCCGCGCTTTCGCCAGGCGCTCGAGCGGTACGGCATCGGCGAAACGGAATGGGACGCCATCCGCAACACCGCGCCGCACGAGCCGCGGCCTGGCGCGCCGTTCCTGCGGCCGATGGACGTGGCGGAAGGCGGCACGGCGACGCACCAAGCGGCGGCCGAGAAGTTCAACCGCATGATTACGACGGAAATGGATTATGCGGTCATCGAAGGCGATCCGGTGACGCGCGCCATGCTGGTCGGATCCTCACAGCCCGGCACCGCCGGCGGCGAGGTTCGCCGCGCGATCACCATGTACCGATCCTTTCCGGCCACCTTCCTGACGATGCATTTCGCGCGCGCGGTCGCGCGTGGATGGGACGGGAGCCGCATGGGTCATGCCGCCCTGACATTCCTCACCATGATGGGCCTGGGCGCCCTGTCGATGCAGGCCAAGGAGATCGCCGCCGGCCGCGACCCCCTCAATCTCAATCCGGTCAAGTCGGATGGGACGGTCGACGGCAACGGTTTACGCGCCTGGGGCAAGGCCATTCTGCAGGGCGGCGGCCTTGGCGTTTTCGGAGACGTGCTTTTTGTCGACCAAACCAAATACGGCAATACCTGGGCGTCCACTGTCGCGGGGCCGATCGCCGGCGCGGCCGAGACGCTGCTTGGCGATTTTGTGCTCAAGAATATCCAGCTCGCCGGCAAGGGCCAGGAGACGCATTTTCTCGGCGACGCGCTCTATGCCGGCGCCCGCTATGTGCCCGGCTCGAGCCTGTGGTTCGGGCGCCTGGCGTTCCAGCGGTACGCGCTCGACCAGCTCGCCCTCATGGCGGATCCGCGCACGCCGCAGCGGCTCCAGCGCATCGAGGACCAGGCGCGCAAGGATTGGGGCCAATCCTATTGGTGGCAACCAGGCCGCACCGAGGCGCGCCGGGCGCCGGATCTTGCCGCGATCGGGGGCAGATGAATGACCGTCAACTCGGAAACCGCTTTTGCGTCGTTCGCCTGGACCGGCGTGGAAACCAATTTCACGCCCGGCTGGATCGCCGAGCAAGCCGACCACGTCAAAGTCTATTCGCGCGACGATCTGACCATGGTGCCGATCCTGCTCACGCGCGACGTTCACTATGGCGTCAATTTCGGGACTGACCTTTCCGTACAGGTGACGCCGATCGCGCTGCCGGCGCCGCCAAAAACCATCCTGATCCTGCGCGACACGCCGGCGCTGCAGCCGACCAATTTCCAGAACCTTTCCGGCTATGACGCCGCGACACATCAGAACCGTTTGGACGAATGTGCGCTGCGCGACGGCGAGCTTAAATATGGGCTTGCGCGCACCATGCGCTTTCCGATTGGCGAGGACGGCGGCGAGCTGCCGGCGCTCCCGGCGCGCATCGGCAAATTCGCCTATTTCGATGCGAGTGGCGTGCTGGCGCCTGGTCCCACCGACCTGTCCAACATCCAGGCCGGAACGCCCATTCGCTACGCGGCCGCCGACAACGGCGGCGGCGGCATCGACTATACGGCGGTCCCGGATCTGCCGGTGCCGTTCTATGTCGACCAGCTTGTTGTGCAGGTTGATTTCCCGACCGCCAATGTTGGCGTCGCCGGCGGCGACAACCGCCTGCGCCTGCAGAGCCCGACCGGGCCGCTTGCCTATTATCCGATCCGCAAGGCCGACGGCACGTTGAACCTGGCGACCGCCGATATTTTCGGCCGCCATCTTCTCGTGCTCGACGCCGTCCGCGGCTTCTGGAAACTCCTGTCGACGCCGCGCACCGCGCTCAATTCCGGCATGAACGGATTTGCGCTCTACGAGACGCCCGGCATTTACACGTTTCTGTTTCCGCCCGGCGTCGATCGCGTGTGGGGCATTTCCATCGGCGCCGGCGCCGCCGGCGGCGGTTCGGCCACGTCGATTTGGGGCGCCGCCGGCGGTTCGGGCGGGACCGTCGAAGGCTGGATCACGCGCGCCGAGTGCAACGGTTCAATCACCATCGTCGTGCGCACTGGCGCGCCGGCGCCCGGCATTGGCAACGCTGCCGACAATTCCTCGATCGGTGGCGGCAATACCGAGATCGGTCCGTACCTGATCGGCGCCGGCGGCTTGAACGGCCAGCCATCCCAAACCGGATCCAACGCCGGCGGCGACGGCGGCATTGGCGGCGTCGGTTCCGGAACCAACGTGAAGAACTTCCAGCCTGGCGGCACCGGCCAGGCGTCGAGCTCGGTGCTGCGCTACGACGCGCGCAGCATGCAAAAGCCCGGCCTGGTCAACGCCATCGTGAGCAACAACGGCAACGGCGCCGACGTCACCATGGACATCCTGCACGAGATCGTTCTGCCGGCCGGCTACTTCAAGCATGTCGGCGAAAGCGTGCGGATGAAGTCGTGGGGCTATCTCGCCAACGCGGTCGCCAACAAGACGGTGTCGCTCACATTCGGCGCGAGCAGCATCACGCTCGGCCCGCTGCCCAACACCAACACGACCTGGCGCGCCGAGCTCGATTTCATCCATGTCGGCAGCAATAGCCAGAAATATGCCGGCTGGATCACGTTCGGCGCCGGCGCCGACACGTTCTCGGTGAACGGCACCGCCAGCGAGAACGAGGCAAACCAAATCGTGATGCGCGTTAACGGCCAATCGAGCACGGCCGTTGCCAACAATGTCGTCGCCACGATGACGCAAATCGAGGCGGTCAAGAAGGCTTACGACCCGACGACAGAGCAGCCTTACACGTTCGTCGCCGGCGACATGCCGCTAGGCGGCGCCGCCTATATGGGCGGCTTCGGCGGCAATAACGGTCAAGGCGGCAAGATCCACGGCGGCGGCGGCGCGCCCGGCAACAGCGCGTTCCCCGGCGGCGCTGGCGGCAATGGCGCCGCAATGCTGCGCTGGTAACAGAGGAGAGAAAACTATGCGCGTGATTGCAACGGCGTTCGGATTTAGCGATGCGGTCGACCCGCAGACCGGCCGCCGCCCCGCCGCGGCCGAGCGTCTCGAGCATATCGACCAGGAGAGCAAGAGCCTGACGCTCGCCAAGGCGTGCGACCTGGTCAAAAACCATAAGTGGCCGGCGGGCTATTCCAACATCCAAGTGGTTATTCAGGCGATCGAGCCGAAAGCCACGATCAGCCACGAGTAAAGCGCGATGCCGGTCAACGCCAGCGCCACGGTTCACCTGGGCACGATCGCGTCGCAGGACGCCAGCGCCGTCGCCATCACCGGCGGCTCGGGTGCGTTTACCGGGGCGCTGAGTACGACCGGCAATCTGTCCGTGACCGGCACATCGACGCTCAACAACAGCGTCACGACCAACAACAACGTGCAGGTCAACGGCACCTTGAACGCGACCGGCGCCGTGTCGTTCGGATCCACATTGACCGCAAGCAGCGGCGCCGCGACGTTCGGATCCGTGACCATCACCAATGCGCTCGTCACCATGTCGGCGCCCATTCACTTGAAGTCGTACACCATCGCGACGCTGCCGGCGCACACCGCCGGCGACAGTGCCTATTGCACCAACGTCCGCGTGTTCAACGGCCTGGGCGCGCAGGAAGGCGCCGGCGGCGGCACTGGCGGTGCGGTCGAAAGCAACGGCTCGGCGTGGAAAGTGTCGGGCACCAACGCAACCGCGACGGCCTAAGAGGAGAGGCGCGCCATGGCGATTGTCGAGAAGAGAGCCCCCTACGAGCTCTTGCTGCGGTTCGGGTTTCACAACCATCCGCACGCGGATATTTTCGAGCTCGGCGAGCTCATCGGCGGCCACTACATCGAGAACACCTACCTGGTCGACAGCAGGACCGGCGAAGTCAAAAGCATGCAAGTCGGCCTGGCCCAGGACATCCCGCCGAAGCTGCAAAAGAAATATCTCACGAGCACATTCGTGAGCGAGGTCATCAAGGCCACGAAGAAGATGCAGGACAAGACCGCGCAGCTCGACGCCGCCGCCGAGCGCGCCAGGGCCGCGGCCGCGGCGCAGGCCGAGCCCGCCAAGCCGGCGGCGCCGGCGAAGAAGAAGGCCAAGAAGAAATGAGCGTCCCCACATTCGAGCGCCAGGCGCCGGTCTATGCGCGCCTCTGGCGCATGATGGAGATTGGCAACGCGCGCACGCCGCAGGCGAGCGCGCTCGCTGTTCTCGACAAGGCCGCGTCGCGCCTGATTGCCAACATGCCGCGCTACAAGGCGGTTGAAGCCAAGACCAATGTTCCCGCGGCCTGGGTCGCCATCATTCACGAGCGCGAGGCGACCGGGAATTTCGGCGGCATCCTGGCGAACGGCGAGCACATCATCGGCACCGGCCGCAAGACCAGGCTCGTGCCGGAAGGCCGCGGCCCGTTCTCATCATGGGAAGAAGCCGCGATAGACGAGATCCGGCGCAAGGGCCTGCACAAGATCGGGCTGCGCAACTGGACGGTCGAACGCTACTGCTTCCATGCCGAGGAGTGGAACGGTTGGGGCTCGTACTTCAAGGGCGTCCGGAGCTCATACCTGTGGGCCATGAGCAACCTGCAGCAACCCGGAAAGTGGGTTGCGGATCACGAATGGAGCTCGACCTTTTGGGATCCGCAAGTCGGGTGCATGCCGCTCCTTAAGCGCATGATGGCGCTCGACCACTCCATCCAGTTCGGCGACGGCGGATCCGCCGTGACCGTCAAGGACGTCGTGGTTGCTGGCGGCGCGGCCGCCGCTGGCGCCGCCGGCGCCGCGACCGTGAGCACCACCACAACGAGCTCGCCGCCGGCGCCGAGCGTGCCGACGCCGCCGGCGGATGCCGGATGGTTCGCGCATTGGACGTGGCTCGACTGGATCGTTGCGGCCGTCATCGCGGCCGCGATCGCCTATGCGCTGTTCGTGCTCGGCCGCATGGCCTGGCGCGCCTGGCGCGATCGCCACACCGCAAGTCAACCGCCGGCGGCGCCCGCGCCCGCCGTGCTCGAGGAGGTTTCTCATGTCGATGCTAACGCCGGTCACGATCGTGGAGGGCCTGGCGAGCCAGGCCATCAAGAGCGGGGCGGTCAAGAGCTTGCTGCCGATCCTGTTCAACGCCGGGGCGCCCATGATCGCAAACCAGCTCAAGACGGCGTTGGGCGACAAAAACGTCGCCGTCGTCGGAACGATCCTAAACGGGCTCGGCGGCCTGCTCGGCGTCGATCCTGACCCCGACGTTCTGTCCGACCACATCGAGAACAATCCGAGCGCCGCGCAGGCCGTGAGCTCGGCCGACGCCGGCGTGATGCAGCACTATGCCGAGCTCGGCCAAGCGCAGCTCAAGGGCACCTATGACCAATGGGCGCGCGACAGCGCGTCCGACGACAAGGTGCAACGGTGGTGGCGGCCGATGGGCGCCTATGAGTTTTACGCCGAGTGTTTCATGCTCATGGCGACCGTGTGCTATCTAATGATCCACGACTTTTCGGCGTTCGCGCATTTCGTCGCCGATGGTGGTTGGATCATTCTCGCGGTGCTCACCGCCTATTGGGCGATCCGCGGTGGCCTCCTTGGCGTTTACATCATCCAGCGCAGCCAGGAGAAGCAAGCCGACATGGTCGCCAACGCGCCGATCGCCGGCAATCTCGACGTCCTCGGCAACGTCCTCAAGACGCTGGCGCCGGCCGCGGCGCGTCGTTGATGGCCGAGAACGGCGATCACAAGGCATTGCGCGAACTTGCCGCCGAGCTCGCGGACGGCCTGCGCGACGACATGCGCGCGCTGCGCGAGGATGTGGCCGGGATCGGGATAAAGCTCGCCGTCCTCGAGGCCGCGCAAATGCGCATCGAGAACGACGTCAAAGCCGCGCACAACGAACGATCGAACATCGCCAAGGAGCTAGGCGCCTACGGCATCGCCCTGACGTCGTTCACGAGCAAAATGGACAATGTCGAGCGCGAGCTGCGCCGCCTCGAGCCCACGGTGCAAAACCTGCAGAATGATCGCACCATGGTGGTCGGCGCCGCGAAAGCTGCCAACCTGGCCGTGACCGGCGGGAGCAGCATCGTGCGGGCGTTGTGGGTGGTGGCGGCGCTGATAGGGAGCTGTGCGGTGCTCCTCGCGGCGATCTGGCAGAACGGCCCGCGGCCGCACTAATCGCCGGGCGGCCGCGGCCGCTCGAGCCGCATTTCCTCATCAACGAAAACCTCAATGAGAATGCTCACCACGAGGATGCCGGCGACGACGCCGAGCGCCGACCAGGTCAAACCGAACGCCCACCAGGTCAGGCCGGCGATCGACGTGTAATCGAACGCGCGGGACAAGCGGCCGCGTGGTTCTCGGGGAGGAAGCGCCATGAGCTCTGCCCGGTTGTGGGGCGCGCCTTCTACACCCATGCGACTTTCCTGCAAATAGGTGCCTAAATCCGCCGCTCGTGCGACACGCAAGTTATTGATTTCTTTCATGCGCCGCGCTCTCTCTTAATCAGCGGGTCCGAGGTTCGAGCCCTCGTGCGCCCACCAAACGTTTCCAGGCACTTAGCCGCGATTGCCGCAGAACGGTTAGCGAACGTGCGACTAGATATGCGACTTCGCGCCGTGCGACTTTGCCTGCCGGCGCCATCTTTCAGCCAGCAGCTTGCTCAATGGATCATTGATGAGCGATGCCGATGTGCCAGGCATACACCACTCAATCGCCCGGTCTAAATCATCGTCGGACAAGTCGGCCAGTGGCACGCCGCGCCACGCGTCCATCACACCGCCTCACATTGCGCCGTGACGAACGCCGCCAAGCGGTCGATCGCCGCGTCGGCGCGCTCGAGATTGTTGGATCCGAGATAGTGCTCCTTGATGAGCTGCACCGAGCGATAGCTGTGGCCGGTGATGTCGCAAATCTCGAGCTCGGTAGCGCCGGCGCGATAGAGCAGGATCACGCATGTGTCGCGCAAGTCCTGGTCGCGCTTCTCGGCGCATGACGGCATCGGCGCCAGGACGCCAGGCACGCCGGCGACGGCGACGCGGCGGACCTCGGCGAACCAGTGCCGATAAGTCGTGTCGTTGTAGGGCAGGCCGGTGCTTTCATCGACCACGATTGTCGCCGGCCGCGTGCCGAGCTTGAGCTTGATCGCGGCGACGCGCGCGCGCGCCGCCTCGAGGCGGGCGGCGAGCTGCGGCGTGTCGCGGCACGGAATGAGCTTGCCGGTTTTCGACTGGCGCAGCGCGCGCCGTCCGTCGACCAGGCCGCCATCCTCGAGCAAGAGCCGATCCGTCTGCCGGCGGCCGCCGAACAAGCCGAGATAGAAGCTGTCGCCGATCGACGGGCGGCCCAGGTGGTCGGCGGCGCGCACGATCTGGATAAACTCCTCGAGCGCGATCAGCACAACGCGACCATCCGGCCGGTCGAATTCCATCGTGTGCCGCGGGTTAGGGCCGAGCCGCCATTTCGTGCTTTCACGTCCCCAGGTCCACGCCGCCGATATGGCGGCGATCATGCTCAAGGCCATGTGCCAGCCGCGCGCCTCCTTGGCGTAGTCGTAGAAGGCGCGCAGCTCGGGCGCGCCGATCGCCGCCGGAATGGCGGCCGCGAATTTTTCCGGCGTGCGCTTGACCGGCGGCTCGAGCTCGAGCTCGGCGGCGGCGCGCTCCTTCACGCGCCGCACCCTGGCGGCCGCGCGCGTCTCGGGTTTCCACAGCACCGCCCTGACCGCCTTGCGGTAGCTCGCCAGCGTCGCCGGCGCGGCGTTGGATTTCTCGAGCGCGGCGAGCCAATCCTCGAGCAGGTCGCGCATGGTGTTGCCGCTCTTGCGGACCGGCTTCACCTTCACGCCGGCGCGCGCGTCGGCGATCTTCTCGGCGTTGGCATCGGCCCACGCCTTCGCCTCCTCGAGCGTGTACCAGGGCGCGCCTGGTCGGTCGCGGTGTCGAAGATCCTCGCCGGCGAAACCGAGCTCGCGCTCGCGCGGGCCAGGATTGAAGCGCGGCCGCCCGTTGCGCCAGGCCACGTATGGAAGCTTGATGATTGCCACGGCTCGGCTCCTCTCCGATAGCGGCGTTAAACGCGGGGGTCACTCCCATGCTCACCGTGAATGCGCGTGAGCCCGCGTCGATTGATCTCCCACAGCACCTCATCGCGCGCCTCCCAGGCCCATTCTTGCCCCTCAAATTCCAGGTCATAGAGGTGCTGTTCGTGTTCCAATAGCGCCGCGTCTGACCAGTCCGCCCACGTCTGCTGTGTCATCGTGAATGATCCTCGTGCTTCTTGATCCAGCCGGCGCTGCCAGCGAAGTCCTCACTGTCGCGCCACGGGCAGGTAAAGTCGCAATGCTCAGTCCCGGCAAGCCGGCATTGGCCGTCGTCCATCAGCCCGCATTCCTCATCGAGCCAATCGTCATCATAGCCTTCGTCGTCGCCGTCATCGATCTCGTACAGGTGATCGTCTATCTGCGTCTGATCGGCTCGTTGCTTCGGATCGTCGGCCATCGTCGGGCTCCAACTGTGATGTTTGTGGGCCTACTCGTCGTCGCGATCGTCAAGCGGACAATGCCGCCCCGTCTTCGCGGGCTCGCCGTCGCGGAGCTGCGGGCAGTCCTTCCAAAAGCAATCGCCGTCCTCGTGCCCATGACATCGGTTCGGCTGGTAAGCCTTTTGCAATGGATGACCTCGCGGGATCATGGTCCACGTCCTACTGAGTTGTGGCCTCTGGCTCGAAGGGCGCCCGCTCATCCGGTCGAAGGTCGGAACGTCTGATTTGGGCGCAGCCGCCGCAACGTGAGCACAGCATCCCGCGTATGCGGCGCTCGCCTTTGCACTCGGGGCAGATCACGAAGGGATTATTCCTTTGAATGGACCGGCGCCAACAGTCAGGCATTTGCAGTTCCTTCCCTACAGCGCGCAGCCCCATCGCTACGCGGCTTGACGTGATTTGAACCGCCCGCGCCCATCCCGCAGATCGGGGTTGAGTGTAAAATGCCCCTCTGTGTACCAACCATCGTTGACACACTTGATTACGCGCCTCCGCAAGAGGCGCGTGACCATTTCGCCAGAGACTCGATGCTTGCCTATGGCGCACCGATAGGCATCCGGCCTCCAGTGGAACATCGGAATGCAGTCGCCATTTTTGGCTTTCACAGTCAGGATCGCGCCGGACTTCAATAATCTCGCCAGTTTGGCTTCTTCGATCATCGAGGCACCCCCTTTCGTCGCTTATGTGCCGGCTTCGAGGAACGCCGCCAGCAACGCGCCGCGCGCGCCGATCTCGCCTTCACTCACTACGGGCTCACGCAACACAGAAGCTAATCGCGCGGCCGCCCATCGCACATTCGGCCTCTGCCGCACAGCCCACGCGGCGATCGCATCCGCGTGATCGGCCGGCGTCATGCGCGCCCATACTCGGCGGCGAGCTCGGCGCGCCAGGTGTCGATGTCCGCCTCTATGGCGAGCTCGCCGTTGTCGTTCGCCGGCGCTGTGCTGGCGTGCGGGTGGAAGCGATGGCGCCAGGCATCGACCGAGGAACGATCAAAGCGCCAGGTGCCGCGCGACGTCAAACGCGCCGGCATGCGGTCGCAATCGACATAGTGCCGATAATTCCGCCGGAACGTGTCGACGCTCACCCCGAGCAGCTCGGCCATGTCGGCAACCTGGTATGTCTCAGCCATGGCCGCTCTCGCGGGCGCGAAAGGCTCCCTGCCTGGCGTATTTTTCCGGCGCTGCCTGGATGACCCGTTGCTCGGCCTCCTCCATGGCGACGGTGCGAGCATACCAATCGCCGCTCGAGGGCGTGAGTGATGCCCGCTTCACCGTGCCGCCCGACTTGGGGTGTCGGGCGCGCGTGACGATCACCAACCCACGGTGGTCGAGCGCCAGCATTGTGCCGGCGCTTACGCCATTGAGATACTCGCCGGATCCGAGATAGCCGGCGGCGCCCTGGTACATCGGGCCTTTGAGCAAGCGCACCAGCGCATCCCGCATGGCGGGCGAGAGGCCGGTCAAATTGGCTTTTGGTTCCCCTGGCTTGAGCATGGGCGCGCCTCCGCAAATCAGGGGCGCGAATATAATCACACAGCGGGGCTAATGCAATCACATGAAAGGGCGGGAAAGGTTTCACATGAAACAAGGCGCTAGGCACGCCGGCGCCGGATCATGTCGGTGACGACACCGCGAATCAACACATCGGTCCCGTCGACCACGCGCGGCCGTTCCAGCTTGAGCGCCTGGTCGTAGGTGTCGACCAGGAGAAAGGGCGGGCTGTAAACGCGCCAGATATTCCGCGATCCGCCTTCGGCCGAGAACACCCGCGCGCACACCACGTCGCCGCTCTTGGGCTCGAGCGACTGGTCAAGCAGCACAACGTCCCCCTCGCGATAGCCGGCAGCCTCCACCGCGCGCGAGCGCAGCACGAATTGCAGGACATTGTTGCGTCCCGCCACCAAGCCCTGCAGGGCCGCCTCGAGCTCCGGATCCGGACGCTCGAGAGGCTCCTCGCCTTCCTCATACATTTTCGGCCGCGAGCCGCCACGGAGCTCCGGCGCCGCCGTGACGCCGGTTGCCTCCTCGATGCGCATGATCGTTAACGGTTTAAGCGGCCCGGCCTTCCCTGGCTGATTAACAAATTTTGTCAGCGTCGAATGGTTGGTGCCCGACGCCCGCGCTAGGTCGGTCAAGGTCGCGTCGCGGCTCATCCGCTGCGCCAGCGCCAGCCTGGCGCGCTCGAGGAACGCGCGTTGTCCGTCTTTGAGCTGTTCTAGTGCGTGTTCGGCAGCGCGGCGCGGCACGGAAATCACATCGCGAGGCAGGGGCAAGTGCCTGCGAGGGTGGTCGTGGACCCGACCAAAATCCAGCGGAAAGAAATCGCTGCGCATGTGAAACAAAGCCCTTGACGCCGTGACGCAAATCACGGCAGCCACCGTTAGATGCGAAAGAAATCACACGACGGGGCGGCTGGCAATGGGCTCTGAGCTCAATGGCGTGAACCTTCGTAAGCGCGCGAAACTTCTCAGACTTCCACTTAACAGGGTAGCCGCGGAAGCCGGGTTGAACAAGCACACGTTGTCGGAGCTGGGGAAAACCCGTTCTCGGGGTGCCGTCTCCTCAACCCTGACCCGCGTGCTGCGCGTGATCGAGGAGCACGAGCGTGCCGAGCTCGCGCGCCTGGCGGCCCTGCATCCCGACTTTTTCCACAAGAGAGAGAACGCCGCATGAGGGTGCATGTCGCCGACCCGGAATTTCCCCACCACACGCTGATCGCCATGGCGCTCCTGTGCGCGATCGCCACGGCCGCCGGCGGCCTCCTGGCCTGGGTGCTCCTGTGAGCGACGCCTGCAGCGTCGTGCCGCCGCAGGTTCGCGAGGCGAACCGCCAAGCCTGGCAGACATGCGAGCTCGACATCGTCGGGCTCGAACGCTTCGAGCTCATCATCCCGCTCAACGAGCACGAGAAGGCCGGCATCCGGCCGAGCACCTGGGCGCCGACCGTGCATGCGCTGGCCGAGCGCGAGTGCGAGCGATGGTGCAAGGCGCATGCGGATCGCATCGTGCGTGCCGTCACCTATGGCACGACGCTGCGCGACGGCACGCTGGCGTGCGTGGTCGTGCTCCACCATCAAGGAAAAGAGAAATGAAGGCGAGCGATCTCCTCGGCCGCGTGCTCAAGGTGGCCGATACCGCGCTCGGCAAACTCAATGAGCGCGACGCGCAGGGACTTCCGGTCGCGGCGATCGGCGTGAGCGTCGGCACCGTCGAGCAGCTCGAGAAGGAAGTCACCACCTGGCTCCAAGACATCAAGCAGGAACATCCGCGCGCCGTCGATGACGAGTGCCGTATGTTGCTGCAATGCCTGCGCCGCGTGTTGTGGGCGCACGAGGATGGCGACGGCCACGACGAAACCAAATGGCGCACGCTCGCCGAGGCGTTCCTTCCCTTTGTCCGCACGGCCCACGCGCGCGCCGTCACACGCGAGGAGCAAGAGGCAGCATGAGCGATCTAGCATAGTGCAACAGGAGAACATCATGGCGAAGCATAGACCCGTCCGCGCAGCGGCGTTCGGCCAAGGCAAATTCCCCACAATCGCGTGCATGAACAAAGCCACGGTGCCGCTCGGCGTCGACTTCGATAAACTCATCGCGGCGCTGCAAAAATATTACGACAGAGACTTCCTGCCGACATGGGGCTATCCGGTGAAGCTCGTCGTCACCGACAAGCCCGCCAAGGATATGTGGCAATTTCTGTTCGTGGACGATGCCGACGCCGCCGGCGCGCTCGGCTATCACGATCTCACGACGTCGCATCAGCCGATCAGCAAGATTTTCGTCAAGACCACGCTCGCCGCTGGCGAGCTCGTGTCTGTCACGGCGAGTCACGAGCTGGTGGAAATGGCGATTGATCCCGGAGCGCAGCTTTGGGCCGAGGGGCCGGCCGGCACGCTGCACGCTTACGAAATGGCAGACGCCGTCGAAGATGAAACCTACCTGGTCGACGGAATACCGATGTCGGATTTCGTGCATCCGGCTTTCTTCGAGAACTGGACGCATCCCAAGGGCACCAAGTTCGATCACCTGGGCCGCGTGACCAAACCGTTCCAGACGTTGAAGGGCGGTTATCAGATCATCCGCGACGCGCGCGGCACGCGCGAAGTCTTCGGATCGAAGGCCAAGCAGCGCCGCTTTGCGCGCGAGGACCGCCGCGGCCACCGCAGCGAATTTCGCCGCCCCGGCGCGCCGCTCGCGCCGCATCGCAGCCGCGTGCTCGGTTCGATCGAGACGCCC
>Ga0070673_100000382_pt1 | contig 23334 bp, 23 predicted proteins | sample KBSM23metaG_FD_65342 | JGI IMG/M metagenome (GOLD analysis project Ga0070673, IMG submission 65342) | Miscanthus rhizosphere microbial communities from Kellogg Biological Station, Michigan, USA - KBS M2-3 metaG | ecosystem: Host-associated > Plants > Roots > Rhizosphere > Soil ... | reverse complement strand
CTGGATCGCCACGTCGCTTGGCGCCTCGCGATGATCACGGCGGGCTGAGATGCGCCGCACAGAAACCCAGGAAGGCCGCTCGGTTCGCCTGCTTCGCGTTGGCGAGCAGGTGCGCCACGTGCTCAGCGAATTGCTCCAACGCGGCGACGTGCACGACGACGTGCTTCAGACGCATCTCGTTAGCGTGACCGAAGTCCGCATGTCGCCGGACCTTCGCCACGCGACCGTATTCGTGAAGCCCTTGCTCGGGCAGGACGAGGAACAGGTGCTGAAGGCGCTCCGACAGAATACCGCCTTTCTCCAGCGCGAAGTCGCTCACCGTGTCCGCATGAAATATGCCGCGAAGCTGAAGTTCATTGCCGACGAAAGCTTCGACGAGGGCACGCACATCGATCGCATCCTGCGATCCGACAAGGTCGCGCAGGACCTCGATAGCGAATGATGCCTGCGGGGGTTTTGCTCCTGCTCGCCGCACAATGGCCGGGCGACCAGAAGATCCCGCCAGTTCGCTATCCCAACCTCCCCAGCCACGCACCAACGCTTAGCGCGTTCGTGCCGCAGGGATGGAAGCTAACCGACAAGGCAATCGGCGACCTCAACGGCGATCGCACACCCGACGCAGCCCTGGCGATCTGGATGGATGACCCTCGCAACAAGATCCATCCGTCATACGATCCGAAGACCCGCTACGATACGAACCCGATGATGCTGGTGATCGTGTTCGGAAGCAAAGGCGGCGGCTATGATCTCGTCGTCGCGAACCACAAGCTCATCCCCCGCCGCGAGAACCCAAACCAGGATCCGCCGTTCAATGGTGTGATTATCGCCAACGGCGTGCTCCGCGTGAAGCTGCACGAATTCCTCGAGGCGGGCGGCTGGTGGCTGGGCAAGATGAGCTTCGCATTCCGTTGGCAGGACGGAGCGATGAGACTGATCGGCTATGACCGCGACGGCATCATCAAGAATACCGGCGCAACCGATGTCGCCAGCGTCAATTATCCCGCGCATCGGATGGTCGTGAAGGCGGGCACGATGGCCGGTGATACGCCCGATGAAACCAAGACGACGACGCTTCCAGATAAGCCGTTGCTGACCATGGATGAAGTCGGCGACGGCCTCCTGTTCGAGCCGAGCGAAAAATGATCGAGTGCCTCGAACAGCCGATGACCGGCGACGGTTGCCACGCTGAACTCTTTTCGGAGCAATATCGCGACGCCCTCAAGGCCGCTTGCGCCGAAGATGGCGAAGTTTGGGAAATCTACGCGAACAATTTCGGTCCGGAGGGTTTTGACGAGAGCCTCGACCGCTACGTCGGCAATCCGAGCAATCGCACCTTCGTTTTGTTCGAAGGCGATGAGCTCGCAGGAATGTCGAGCTTTCTGGGCATCGACCTCAATCGGCAGGTGCTCGAAATCGGCGGCACCTATTATCGCCCGAAGTTCCGCGGCAGCGGCTTCAACCGAAGGGTCAAGGACATGATGCTCGGACGCGCGTTCGGCTGCGGCATACGGCGGGTCGAGTTTCGCGTCGACATCCGCAACGGGCGCAGCCAGGCGGCGATGAAAAAGCTCGGCGCGGTTCGGGAAGGCCTTCTCCGCGCCGATCGCATCACCTGGACCGGTCATGTCCGCGACACTGTTCTGTTCGCGATACTGAAGGACGAATTCGACCTCTAGTTCAGCCCCGCTCGGGCGCCGGTTGCGGAATTGCAGGCGGCGGAGGGGTTATTGGCGCGGCCGGTGCTGCAGGCGCCGGGCAATAGCTCCCCGCCGGGATCGTAGAACCGTCAGGGCACTGCTGCATTGCCGGCGGTGGCGGAGGTAATGGCGGTGGCGGCGGCAACGGCGGCGACGGCAGGTAAGCGACGGGATACACGTACGGCGGCGGGAAGAACGAGCCGATCACGACTCCACCGCCAATCCACCCCGGATTGTAATAATGACCGTAATAACCTTGGTAGCCGTAATAGCGCGGATAGGCGAGGTAACGGGGGTAGTAGCCGTATCCATAACCCCGGTAACCGACATAGGCCGGACGGTAACCGCCACCGTGCCATCCGCCATAGCGTTGAGCAGCGGTCTGACCTGGAAGGACGAGCAACAAGGCCGTCAAGGCATAGGAAAATCCGACAAGGAGGCGGCGAGGCATGGGACACCTGCCTTTCTCACGCAGGAAAGCCGCGCTTTTCGCCCCAATCGTCGCGACGACCATCGGGCGATACCCTCGTCGCCGAGGACATCTCACCCCATGCGGACTTACAATCAAACGCGCATTCACAGTGACGCGATGGCGGGTTCGAACCGGCCGCGCTAACAAGCGCATCGATGGCAAAGCTCTATTTCTATTATGCTGCGATGAATGCGGGGAAATCCACGACCCTGCTGCAGGCGGACTACAACTATCGCGAACGCGGCATGGAGACCATGCTGTGGACCGCCGCGCACGACGACCGTGCGGGCACCGGCACCATCGGCTCCAGGATCGCCTTGTCCGCAGCCGCTCATAGTTATTCGTCTGACATCGACCTGTTCGAGGCGGTCGGCGAGGAGCTGAAGAAGCGCAAGCTCGACTGCATACTGGTCGACGAATCGCAATTCCTCAGCCGGGATCATGTTCTTCAATTGTGCCGAGTGAGCGACGAACTTGGCATTCCGGTGCTCTGTTACGGGCTGCGCACAGACTTCCAGGGCCAATTATTCGAAGGAAGCGCGGCATTGCTCGCGCTTGCCGATGCGCTGGTCGAATTGAAGGCCGTGTGCGAATGCGGACGCAAGGCGACGATGAACCTCCGCGTTGATGCCGAGGGCCATGCCGTTGCAAGCGGCGCGCAGACCGAGATCGGCGGGAATGACCGATACGTGGCGCTCTGCCGTCGCCATTTCTTCGAACGCCTGCGCGAAAGCGCAGCGCGCCAGCTCAGCCTGGGATTGCCACGATGAAACGATTGCTCATCAGCCTGGCCTTGACCGCACTCGCCGCCCCTGCCTTCGCCCAACCGTTAACCATGCGCACCGGAGAGACCTGGATCTTCTCGATAGACCAGGGCGAGCCGGCGCATGCGCGCAAGGTCGATGAAAAGACGCATGCCGCGCGCGGCGAATTGAAGGCTTCGGTCCGCTCACTGTTCGGAACGATGATGACGATCAGCAACAACGGGGCGACGGCCTATACCTATGAGGCGCAGGTGATCGGCGCCGACGGCAAAGCGGTGACCGGCAAGACCTGCACTCTACCAACCGGCAACAAGCCGTCGCTTGAAAGCTGGCCACAGAAGGCGGTCGCGGTGCGCATCGGCAAGTTCAGGGCGACGGGAGCGGAAGGCCGCTGCTAGGCGGCTCCTTCGCATGCTCCACGGCTGGATCATCCTCGACAAACCGGTTGGCTTCGGTTCGACGACCGCAGTCAGCGCCGTCAAGCGCATCCTCCGCCAGGCGGGGGAGCCGAAGACCAAGGTCGGTCACGGCGGAACGCTCGATCCGCTGGCGAGCGGAGTGTTGCCGATCGCGCTCGGCGAGGCGACCAAGCTTTGCGGCCGGATGCTCGATGCGACGAAGGCCTATGAGTTCACGATCCGCTTCGGCGAGGAAACGGATACTCTGGATGCGGAAGGAAAGGTGATCACGACCAGCGACGTCAGGCCATCGCTGGAAGAAATTGAAGTGGTCCTGCCCCGTTTCACCGGTGAGATCGAACAGGTGCCGCCCGCTTACTCCGCGCTGAAAATCGGCGGCAGGGCGGCTTATGAGCGCGCTCGAGCCGGCGAAGAGCTGGAGATGAAGTCACGACACGTCACAGTCCATAATCTCTCCATTCAGCCGGATTCCTGCTCTCGGGCGAATGACGAGGCTACGTTGTCGGCGACCGTCTCAAAGGGGACCTACATCCGCAGCCTTGCCCGCGACGTCGCGCATGCGGTTGGAACCGTCGGGCATGTTTCCTATCTAAGGCGTACGCGCGCCGGTCCCTTCGGCCTTGAACGAGCCATTTCGCTGGACTTTCTGGAGGAAGCCGCTAAGGCGCGCGCACTGACGAGGACGGTACTGCCGCTTGATGCGGCGCTGGACGACATCCCGGCCCTCCCCGTCACTCCCGATCAGGCCCGTCTGCTCCACCAGGGGCAGAAGCTTATCGGGGTCCCCGCAAAGCTGGGGCTGTCACTGGCGACGTCGGAGGGAATTCCTGTCGCGCTGGTGGAAGCCTCGGCCGATGGCCTCAAGGTCGTCAGGGGTTTCAACCTTTAAGAAGAATAGGAGTGACACGATGTCGATTACCGCCGAGCGCAAGCAGGAAGTGATCAAGGAACATGCGCGCGCGAAGGACGATACGGGTTCGCCCGAAGTCCAGATCGCGATCCTGACCAGCCGCATCCAGACGCTGACCCAGCATTTCAAGAGCCACGCCAAGGATAACCATAGCCGGCGCGGCCTCCTGATGATGGTGAACAAGCGCCGGTCGCTGCTCGATTACCTCCGCAAAGAGGACTCGCAGCGCTATACCGATCTCATCGCGAAGCTCGGTCTTCGCAAGTAAAGGAACGGCCCGCAATTGGGCCGTTTCGCTTATCTGAAGTCCCGCAATTCGGCGGGGCGCAGTGGGGCCAATCGAGCGCCCCGAACCGCTGACGGACCGGATTGTCCGTCCATTGATGACCCCGGCGCGCATCCGGCCGCCGGGTGAAGGGACGATAAATGTTCAATATGAAAACTGTCGAAATCGAGTTGGGTGGAAAGACCCTCAAGCTCGAAACGGGCCGCGTTGCCCGCCAGGCCGATGGCGCGGTGCTCGCGACCCTCGGCGAAACCGTGGTGCTTTGCGCCGTGACCGCCGCCAAATCCGTGAAACCCGGCCAGGACTTCTTCCCCCTGACCGTGCACTACCAAGAAAAATTCTCCGCTGCCGGCCGTATCCCTGGCGGCTTCTTCAAGCGTGAGCGCGGCGCCACCGAAAAGGAAACGCTGACTAGCCGCCTGATCGACCGTCCGATCCGCCCGTTGTTCCCCGAAGGCTTCTACAATGAAGTCCTCGTGATCGCGCAGGTGCTTTCCTACGACGGAGAGAATGAACCCGACATCCTCGCGATGATCGCTGCTTCGGCTGCCCTCACGATCTCCGGCGTTCCGTTCATGGGTCCGATCGGCGCCGCTCGCGTTGGTTACAAGGACGGAGCCTATCTCTTGAATCCGAGCCCGGCCGAGCAGTCGGACAGTGCGCTCGACCTCGTCATGGCCGGCACTCCGAATGCGGTGATGATGGTGGAATCCGAGGCTCAGGAGCTTTCGGAAGACGTCATGCTTGGCGCTGTCATGTTCGGCCACGAAGCCAGCAGACAAGTCTGCAAGGCGATCATCAGCCTTGCCGAAAAGGCTGCCAAGGATCCCTGGGAACTCGCGCAGAGCGAGGACAAGGCCGCGGTCAAGAAAAAGCTCAAGGATCTCATCGGCGCTGATATCGACGCTGCCTATCGCCTGACCAACAAGTCGGAGCGTTCAGCCGCCCTCAACGCGGCGCGCGAAAAGGCCAAGGAAGCGTTCGCCGAAGCCGAGCCGCAGGAGCAGCTCATCGCCGCCAAGCTCGTCAAGAGCCTGGAAGCGGACATCGTCCGCGGCGCCATCCTCAAGGAAGGCCGCCGCATCGACGGGCGCGACACCAAGACGGTCCGCCCGATCGAATCCATGGTCGGCTTTTTGCCGCGCACGCACGGCTCCGCGCTGTTCACCCGCGGCGAAACGCAGGCGATCGTGACGACGACGCTCGGCACCAAGGAAGCTGAGCAGATGATCGACGGGCTGGAGGGCCTCTCCTACTCGCGCTTCATGCTGCACTATAACTTTCCGCCATATTCGGTCGGCGAAGTCGGACGCTTCGGCGCTCCGGGTCGCCGCGAAGTTGGTCACGGAAAGCTCGCCTGGCGTGCACTTCGCCCGATGCTGCCGACGGTGGAGGAGTTCCCGTATACGATCCGCGTCCTGTCCGACATCACCGAGTCCAATGGTTCGTCGTCGATGGCGACTGTCTGCGGCGGCAGCCTTGCTTTGATGGACGCAGGCGTTCCGCTGAAGCGTCCGGTCGCGGGCATCGCGATGGGCCTGATCCTCGAAGGCAAGGACTTCGCGGTTATAAGCGACATCCTGGGTGACGAGGACCACCTCGGCGACATGGACTTCAAGGTTGCCGGTACGTCCGAAGGCGTCACCTCGCTGCAGATGGACATCAAGGTCGCCGGAATCACCGAGGAGATCATGAAGACTGCCCTCGCCCAGGCGAAGGACGGACGTGCTCACATCCTCGGTGAAATGGCCAAGGCGCTCGGCGAGACCCGTACTGAGCTCAGCGCCCACGCGCCGCGCATCGAGACGATGCAGATCCCGAAGGACAAGATCCGCGAAGTCATCGGCACGGGCGGCAAGGTCATCCGCGAAATCGTCGCGGAGACTGGTGCCAAGGTCGACATCGACGACGATGGTACGATCAAGATCGCTTCGTCCGACCTTTCGCAGATCGAGGCCGCCCGCAATTGGATCCGCGGCATCGTCGCGGAGCCGGAAGTCGGAACGGTCTACACCGGCAAGGTGGCAAGCATTGTCGATTTCGGCGCGTTCGTGACCTTCATGCCCGGCAAGGATGGGCTCGTGCACGTTTCCGAGATCAAGAACGAGCGGGTCGAAAACGTCCGCGACGTCCTGTCGGAAGGCCAGGAGGTAAAGGTCAAGCTGCTCGAGGTCGACCAGCGCGGCAAGGTTCGCCTGTCCATGCGCCTCGTCGACCAGGAAACCGGTGAGGAGCTGCCGGACACCCGTCCCCCGCGCGAGCCGCGTGAGGACCGAGGTCCGCGCGGTGACCGTGGCGATCGTGGCCGTGGCCGTGGCCGTGACGATCGTGGTCCGCGCCGCGACCGTGGCGGACGCGACGACCGCGGCCCGCGTGGCGATCGCGGAGATGGCGGTCCCCGTCGCGAGCCTCGCGAAGGCGGACGGGACGAAGGCCCAGCGCCCGAGTTCGCTCCGGCGTTCCTGACGGACAACGACGATTAAGTTGTTCCCGGCAAAGTCCGGGTTCCAAAGTTCGTAAGCGAAGGCCCCGCGAGCAATCGCGGGGCCTTTGTTTTGCGGCGACTGAGAGCCTCGAATCGCTATCTATAGAGATCGTCAGGACAGATCGGCTTCAAAAGCTCTCTCGGGCCTCAACGCCTTGTCGGCGTGCTGCCGTCGATCTCGAACCCATGGTGAGAGCGACGGGCTCCGCTCTTTTAGATTCCGAGGAGTCGGATCAGCAGGAAGCTTACGGTCCCAAGGGCTATCAGCGACAGGATAACGGTGATCGTGACCGGTCCACCTGCGCGGGAAACCGTTCTGAGATCAACTCCCAACCCGAGCCCCGCCATTGAGATGACCGTAAAGATCGTCGCGGCTTCGCCGATCGGCGTAAGCGCCGGCGTCGGAATGAGGTCCAACGATCTAAGGACGACCATGACGATGAAGCCGACGATGAACCAAGGCACGAGCTGGTGGAGCGCTGGCCGCCCATTACGGGGACGATCTCCGGCGGTGACGTGTGGCGCTTGCTCGTCGGCCTCTTCCCGAAGGCTCGAAGTCAGGAGGGAAAGCACGAGGCAGACCGGGCCCAGCATCAGCACCCGCACGAGCTTCACGAGTGTGCCGATCTGCACGGCCTTGATGCCCATGGGAGCAGCCGCCGCAATTACCTGTGGCACCGCATAAACGGTCAGGCCTGCGAGAGCGCCATACGCGACGTTCGTCATCCCGAGCAGCGCGCCGAGCAGTGGCAGGAGAAGCACGACGATCACTCCAAGCACCGCCGTGAAGGCGATCGAGGAGGCCACATCGTCGCCATCTGCCCCGATTACCGGTGCGACCGCAGCAATTGCGGAATTGCCGCAGATAGAATTGCCGCACGCGACGAGGATGGCCAGCCGCTTCGACAGGCCGAACAAGCGGCCGATAGTGAAACTGAGCAGGATCGCGCCCGCCACAATGCCTGCGATGGAGATGAGCAGGGGCCAGCCTGCCGAGAGGATCGTGGCGGCGCTGACGCTCGCCCCGAGCAACACCACCGCGATCTCGAGGACCAGCTTCGCGCTGAAATCGATTCCTGGCTTCCACATCTTGCCGGGCGTCCAAGCGGTCCGGATTGCAGCGCCGATCAGGATTGCGAGAACCAGAGCCTCGAGCCAGGCACGGCCCGACATCGCCAATTCTACCTGCTGCAAGGCCAATCCGGTAACCGCGATGATTCCGCAAAGTGCGAATCCGGGTAGGATGCGGACAAGCTTGTTGTCGCTCGAAACCGAAATGGCGAAATCCCTCCGGGCAACTTGCTAGAACCAGGCTTCGCGTCGGGCAACCGTGCACGGAATCCCCGAGCCGGCGGAACCGTATCAGAGCAGATCACCGATCAGTTTTGAGTTTGCGCCAGGAATTGTTGCAGTCGCGACGAGAGTCCTCTCCGACGTCGGGGGAATGCCCGATTCGGCCGAACTCGAAACGGCGCTAGCGGGGGCCGTTTCTGGGGAGAGGAACGATAGGCCTGTTCGGCGATGCGATCGCGCTCACAATCGGCACCTTGCTGCCGATCATGAACCCGTTCAGCACTTTGCCGCTTTTCCTGACCCTGACCAACGGGATGTCCGAGCGGAAGAAGAACCGCGAGGCCATGATGGCCTGCCTCTATTCCCTAGGCCTGCTGACAGGCTTTCTGTTCCTCGGCGCCGCAATCATCGACTTCTTTGGAATCTCGGTTCCTGGCATCAGGGTGGCGGGTGGCCTCATCATTTCGCTTATTGGATTCAAGATGCTGTTCGCGGTGTCATCCTCCTCCGGGGAGGACGGCAAGGCGGCCCACGACCGCGACATCGCATTCACCCCACTGGCCATGCCCAGCCTCGCGGGCCCCGGCTCCCTCTCCGTCGTCCTGACTGCAGCGCCCCAGATCGAACGCTTAAATCCCGCGGATTCCCGGTCAGCATACGTCGGAGTCACCGTCGGCCTGGTGATCGTCGTCCTCATTGCCTTCCTCGTCCTGCGCGCTGCCAGTCCACTGGCAAAATTGCTCGGCCCCGCCGGGATCGACGCAATGACGCGGATCTTCGGCTTCCTTTTGGTGGCGATCGGAATGCAGTTCCTTTTGACCGGAATCAGCGATTTCTTTGGGCTGCACCGGGCGTAAGTGTCCGGTTCTCGGCGGTTATTGACCGCAAGATGCAAAAGCATCCCGTTCTTCGGAACCGCAACCCAAGCTATTGGCGCAGCTTGAAAATCAGCAGGGGTGTTGATCGTGCGTCGCTTGTTTCGAATGTTTGTCGCGGCTTGCCTTTATCTCGCCTTTGGGCCCGCAGGCGTGCTGTTTGCCCAAGGCGCCCCGACCTCGGCGCAGCTCGAATTCGCGAAGCACGCCGACCGGTTGAGGCCCGGCCAGTGGGTGTGGGCTCCGGCAATCGCTCCGACGGGACCGGTGCTGGTCTATGTCGATCTCAGCCGGCAGCTCGCGACAGTCTATCGCAACGGCGTGCGCATCGGGGTATCGACCATTTCGTCGGGCAAGGACGGGCATGAAACGCCGACCGGCGTTTTCACGATCCTGGAAAAGAACAAGGAACATCGTTCGAAGACGTACGACGATGCATCCATGCCCTATCAACAGCGGCTCACCTGGATGGGTGTGGCGATGCACGCCGGCAACCTCCCCGGATTCCCGGCCAGCCACGGTTGCGTTCGGCTACCGATGGAGTTCGCCAAGAAATTGTTCGAAGTGACTCCGATGGGCGGCACGGTCGTGATTGCTGGCGGTCATGAAGACCCCGTCAAGCGAGACGCAGCCGGAGTCCTCGCCCCGCCGATGAGTGGAGTCACTCCAGCGCCGGCGACACCGCTGACCGCGGAGGGCACGTTCACCTGGAACCCGGACGCGAGCCCGAGCGGGCCCGTCTCGATCATCATCTCAACCGGCGACCAGCAAGTCGTGGTCCTTCGCAATGGTGTCGAGATCGGCCGTGCGCACGCGGTCGTCCAGCAGCAGACCAGTCAGCCACAGGTGATGACCTTCGCGGGTGGGACAACTCCTCAGTGGATCCAGGTCGGCGTTTCCGACCTCACTCAGGAGCCCGCGGAGATCATCAGTACGGAACGGGTCGAGCAGATGCACCTGCCGGCCGCGTTCGTAACGGGAATGCGTTCCGTGATCACTCCTGGGACGACCGTGCTCGTCACCCAGGCGGCGGTCGATTCGGGATCGACCGGGTCGCAAGCAACCGTGCTGGACGCCGAGGATTCAAAGCAGGCGAATTAACTCGGCTTGCGCTCCTGACGCGGGGCGATCCGAAAATCCAAAGGCCCTTCAAGGCCGACGTGAAGAGGCTGCAGGCGCAAGAGCTCCGTCCGACACGCGTTCCCGAAGTCGGAAAAAAGATCGATTGAATCGCGCGACAGGAAATCCCTGACTTCAGCCCTGCTGCGATTGCAATTGGCGTAGGTATCCAGGATCACATGGGCGACTTTGTTGGCCTCCCTGACCACCAGTTCCGAGGAAATAAGCCGGATCCGCCCGATATGGCCGTACAGCTGTGCAAGGGCCGGTGAATCAGGCTCGCTCTTCTCCAGGGCATCGGCGAAACAGCAGGCCGCCGCAGAAACGAAATCGCTGTAGAGCCGCTGCCTCTGCTTGATTTCTTGGACCAACAGTTGGGATTTGGACTGAATTCGCTGAGCGAGCCATGAGGCAAGCACCGACAAGGTGCCGCCGATGAGTGCGCCGAGAAGTGCAGCTAAGGTAGAGTCCATTTAGCGGTCGCTTGTCTTGATGCGGGCGACGACCGACATTCCGGGCCGGAGCCGATCGGCCGCCGGCTGGTCGGGATCGATCCGGATTCGCACCGCGATCCGTTGCGCAACCTTGACGAAGTTGCCGGTCGCATTGTCGGGTCGAAGCACCGCGAATTCGGAGCCGGCTGCGGGCGCGAGGTTCTCGACGTGACCCTTCAATCGGATGCTCCCGAGCGCGTCGACGGTGAAGGAAGCAGGTTGGCCGACGCGCATCCTTCGGGTCTGGGCCTCCTTGAAATTGGCCGTGACCCACAGCGTCTTCGGCACCAGATACATGAGTTGGGTGCCCGCGGTGACATACTGGCCTTGCCGGACGGAGACTTCGCCGAGCTGTCCAGCCTGTGGTGCGCGGATCACGGTGTGCCCAAGATCCACTTCGGCCAGGCGAACCTGCGCTTTCGCTGCCTCGACATTGGCGCTGAGGCCGGAGCGGCCGACGATAACCGTTCGCACGTCCTGAGTCCCGATCGAACGGGTGGCATTAGCTTGCTGGACCTGCGCCTCGGCAGCAAGAAGTGCCGCGCGCAACTGATCTTCCTGCGCCCGTGTCGCCCAACCGTTCTTGATCAGCGATTCAAGGCGCTTCCAGTCGGACTGGGCCCGCGCAAGCTGGGCTCGGGCGCTGGCGATTCCCGCATCCTGCACAAGGGTGCTGGCCTCTTTCGAGCGCTGCGCCTGGTCGGAATTCTGGAGATTGGCGACCTGGGTCAGCACGTTGGCGCGCGCCTGTGCGACGCGAGCGCTATAGATGCTGTCCTCGATCCGAACGAGGACGTCGCCCGGCTTCACGCCCTGATAGTCGTTGACCGGAACCTCCGAGACATAGCCAGAGACCTGCGGGCTGATGACTGTCGTCTGGCCGCGCACGTAGGCATCGTCGGTCTGCTCGAAACGGCCGGCGAATGGGGGCAATCGCCAGGCGTACAGGATTGCCGCAATCGCGGTCAGGACGAGCAGGAGAATGACGATCGTGGCGAGCGAGGACTTCGCCGGCGGGCTCCACCGCGAGGGAGCGACTTCGGGGGTCTCGACCGGCGCCTGGGGCGCGGGAGCGACTTCGGGCTCAGGCGTCGGTGCGTGACGCGCCGGTTCGGCAGCGCGGCCGGTTTCGCTGGCCGGAACTGAAATTTCGTGCGCGTCGTCGGACTTCATCGTGCGGACTGTCCTTCTCTCTTGAGCGCCTCGAGCTGAGCCATGGCAGCCTGCGCAAAGCGCACGATCGGGGAAACCTCTCCCTCCCGCCGCATCTTGAGCTCGATCGCAATGCCCCAAAGCAGCAGCAGGAAAGCGCACAGGGCTATGATCATGAAGACGTCATTGAAGGCGAGAACATTTGCTTCGCGCGTCACTCTCTGGCCGAGCAGCGCGGCGCCTTCTGCATTGCGGAGCGTCGGGTCGGCAATGATTCCTCCGACTTGCTGCGTCCCCTTCGCCAGCCGCCCCGCAACGGTCGGATTGCCGAGAGTCACCTGCTGAACGAGGATGTTCGAGTGGAATTTCTCGCGGATTGTCTGAATGGTTCCGAACAGGGCCGAGCCAACGAGTCCCCCGAGATTCTGCGTCGCCAAGAAAACGACCAGCCAGCTGATGAAAAATTGGGGCCCCTGCAGCAGCGTCCGTGAAAGCCCGATGATCATTGCTGGCCCGATGAACAGCAGGGCAGCGAAACCGATCAGCGCCTGGCTGATGAAGAAATTGGCTGGGCCAGTCAGGTTCGTCGCGCCCGAATCCAGGAAGGCCCCGATCGTGATCAGGAGGCAAGCCGCCTGAATTGGCCGGGCCGGAGATTCGGGCCTGGTCGCGAAAATGGCAGTGAGCAGCCCGGCCAGCGAGGCGAAGGTGACAATGACGTAAAGCGTACGGAATTGCTCGGTGCCATAGCCGAGCACCGACAGGAGCCCGACCGACGCATAGTTTTGCTCGGCGAGGATGACTCGAATGCAAAAAGCGACCGCGGCAATTCGCAGGATTGCCTTCTGGCCGAGGAATCGTGTCATGAGCAGCGGCTTCGAACGATTGTGCTCAACCATCACCGCAGCCGTGATGAGGACAATCGCTCCCACCAGCGCCCAGCCGAGCCAGGCCCGCTCGAGCCACCAATCGATCCGTCCAACGGCCAGCACGGAGCAAAGCAGGCCAACCCCCGGAACCATCAGGGCGATCGTCAGGAAGTCCGTCGGCTCGAACACCTTGTCGCGTTCGCTCGGCGGGAGTGGAAGCGCCAGCACTGCCGCGAGCGTGAGCAAGGCCAGCCCTAGTTCGAACATGTAGGCCATCCGCCAGTCGCCCCATTCAAGCAGCGAAGGAGCAAGGACGCGCGCTAGCGGTGTGGCCAGTTGCGGCACGCTGACCCCGATCATGATCCCATGGATTCTCTTGGGCGCCGGCATGGCTTGGAACCAGGTCAGTACGCCAAGGGTCGAAAGGCCCGCTGCAGCGATGCCGCTTACGGCGCGCACCAGCATCGCGGACCAGAAGCCGTGCATGAACAGGTGGAGCAACGTCGCAAAAATGTAGCCGACGAGAACAAGTCTCAGGAACAATTGAAGCCCGAACTGCTGCCGGAACTTCACCAGGACCAGGTTGGAGCAAATGTAGGTTGTGGCGTAAGCGGCGGGGATCCAGGCCGCCTCCTCGGCCGTCAGCCCCAGCGTTCCCTGAAAATAGGAGATGTTGGCGCTGACCAACGCATTGCCGAGCCCACCGGTGAGGCCCGCAAGCAGGCCGATCGCGCCATAGGCCCACATGCGCGTGAGCGGATGTTCGGGATTGTATGGCGAGCCCGGGATAATCGGCCGCTCGTGGGGCTTGAACTGATAAGCCAGGGTCATGCGCGATGCCCGTTCGCTCCTTGGGGCGCCCTACGCTTGGACAGGCCGTTCGGCGTCTGCGCATTACCACTGTCGCAATCGCCTTGCCACGCGGTCATGGCACTGTCTGAAAGCATGCGCCCGACGGCGACTTGGTTTAGGCTTGGTAGTCCCGACCGGAGATTCGCCGATGAACTCGATACTGGCAGAAGAGACCGGAACTGGAACCTTCCAGGTCCGCATTGATACGGGGGATCACAGGTTCCTGATGGATGAACCGGAGGAATATGGAGGGCTGGGTTCGGGACCGAGCCCCTTCGACCTGCTGTGTGCGGCGCTCGCGGCCTGCACCCTGATGACGATGAAGCTTTACGCAAAGCGCAAGGGCTGGACGCTCGAACGCCTCAGCGTCCGAGTCACGCATGAGAAGGGATCCGCCGACAAGCGCGATCGCTTCGATCGACTGCTTGAGCTCGGCAACGTGACTGACGAGCAACGCGAAGGCCTGCTCAAGATCGCCCAACGTTGTCCGGTACATTTGCTGCTCGAGCGCGGGGCGGACGTGACCGCGTCCATCGCTGCTGCCGAGCTTCCGGCCGCCCAGTCCGATAGCCTGCACGCGCAGGAAATCGACGAGCTCTGCCGCGAAGTGGGCTGAGCGGCTCGGGGTCCAGATAAGGCCTCATTGACCGACTCGATCCGCCGGGCGCAGTGGCAGTCCGGGCCGCCCGTCCGGTTGCTCCTTCAACGTTCGCGTGGCCCCATCGCAGCGTGTTCTCCCTTCCCCAGACCAGGAGAATGGCCATGTCAGATACGACGCCGCCCGCAGGCGGTGCGGATACCCTCACCCCGCAGCCCACGACGACTTCAACCGAGACAACCAGGACGTTCGTCATCGGCGGCGCAGAAAACAGGCCGGCCGACGATGTTTCGATCCGCCCGTTCAGCTATCGCGCGACGGACGAGGAGCTTACCGAACTCAAGCGCAGGATCCGGGAGACGCGATGGCCCAGCCGCGAGCTGGTGAATGACGCCTCCCAAGGCGTGCAGCTCGCGACGATCCAGAAGCTCGCCGACTATTGGGCCAATCAGCATGACTGGCGGAAGGTCGAGGCGCAGATTTTCAGCTATCCGAACTTCGTCACCAGTATCGACGGCGTCGACATTCACTTCCTCCACGTGAAGTCAAAACATCCGGATGCATTACCCGTGATTATCACCCACGGCTGGCCGGGATCGATCATCGAGCAGCTGAAAATCATCGAGCCGCTGACCGACCCGACGGCACATGGCGGGACGCCGGAGGACGCGTTCGACGTCATAATCCCTTCAATGCCAGGTTATGGTTTTTCCGGAGCACCGACAGTCCCGGGCTGGGGCCCGGAAAAAATCGCCAGCACCTGGGCAACCTTGATGGACCGCCTAGGATACGCGCGCTATGTCGCCCAAGGCGGCGATTGGGGAGCTCAGATCGTCGACTTCCAGGGGGCGCAGGAAGCGCCCGGACTGCTTGGCATCCACACGAACATGGCCGGAGCGATCCCGCCCGAAATCGACGCTCTTGCGTTAAAGGGCGCCCCGGCGCCCGACGGCCTGGATGAAGAGGAACAAGCCTCATTCGATCACGTCTCGTTCTTCTACAAACATGGTCTCGGCTACGCGAATGAGATGGGGAACCGTCCGCAAACCCTCTATGCGCTTGAGGATTCTCCTGTCGGGCTGGCCGCGTGGATCATCGACCATGACATCTGGACCTACAGGCAGATCGCGCGGGTGTTCGACGGCGAGCAACTGGGCCTGACACGCGATGATATCGTCGACAATATCACGCTCTACTGGCTGACGAAGACAGCAGTGTCCTCGGCCCGGCTTTATTGGGAGAATCACAACGCCTTCTTTGCTTTCAAGGGCGTGAAGATTCCTGTCGTTGTCAGCGCGTTCCCAGAGGAGATCCCCGGCGCAATTCCACGCAAATGGGCCGAGCAGGCCTATCCAAAGCTCATTTATTACAAAAAGCATCCGGAAGGCGCGCACTTCGCGGCTTGGGAACAGCCGAGGGCGCTTGTCGATGACATGCGGGCGGGATTCAGGTCCCTTCGCTAGTTCATGAAGGCGGGGCGGCTCCGGCCGTCCCGCCTGACGCTCGAATTCGCATAGACGTAGCGCCATTTCTGTCGCCCATCCGGTGGCGCTCCAGCGAAGCATAAGCAAAGCCAAGGGTCGTCGGCCCCAGGGGTCGATTGACCGAGGCGCGCCCTTCGGAATCCCAGCCGTCGATATCGGTCCGGCCCGCATAATCATTGTGTCGGACCAGGAGAGTCCCGCCGACGGCCGACCGATATTATCATCACGCCGCCGCCTTCTGGGCCTGGACCGTCCCTTACAATATCGCGATCAAGGGCTGCTTCCTGGCGCTGTTCCTGGTGCGCGGCCACCGCGCCACGATCGCGCTGCTCGCCGCCCAGATCCTTTTCTTCATCGCGCCCTATTGGCACGCGGGCGAAATCGAGCGTCTTCGCCTGGGCCTGCTCGGATATTGAGACGGAGCGAGTCAGCTTTCGACCCATTGCACGCATTGGGCTTGAGCCACTGCGTTTGACTTTCGTCCACGACCCGCGCAGCCACAAGCGCGCCGCCTTGGCGCCGGCATCTTTCGCATTTGCGTCCAGCACTACCTCTTGGAGGGGGCTCAGATGTCGAACGAAGTTGCCGGAGACCAGGTCCGGCCTGGCATTTCCCCCTATCTCGTGACGCTGCTCGGGCTCGCGATGTTCCTCAATTACACGGACCGCGGCAGTCTTTCGATTGTCGCGCCGGCGCTTCAGCAGCAACTCGGAATCAGCAATGCCGCGATGGGAGTGACCCTGTCGGCATTCTTCTGGAGTTACGCAATTGCCCAACCCGCGGCAGGCTGGGTTGCCCAGAGGTTCGCGCCGCGGACTGTGCTCGCAGTGGCGACCGGCCTGTGGTCGGTGGCGACCTTTGCCTGCGGCCTAGCCACCGGCCTGGTCATGCTCTTCGTATTCCGAATGTTGCTGGGTCTCGCTGAAAGCGTGATCTTCCCAACCAACGCTCGGATCTTCGCGGAGCATGCGCCTGAGCACCAACGGGGCCGTTGCAACAGCGCGATGAGCATTGGACATTCGATGGGTCCGACCGTCGGCACACTGGTCGGTGCAATGATCCTTATCGCCTATGGGTGGCGCGCCGTGTTCTTTGCGCTCGGCGCGCTGTCGCTCTTGTGGCTGGTTCCCTGGCTTGCCCGACGCGACCCTTCACTCGAAGCCAAGGCGGCCTCGGCACATGAGCCCGCATCTTATCGCGAAATCCTCTCTCAACGCTCGTTGTGGGGAGCCTGTCTCGCCCAGTTTTGTTATTCCTATCCCTTCTATCTCGTTCTCACCTGGCTCCCGCTTTATCTCGTCAACAGTCAGCATCTTTCGCTTGGCAGCATGGCGGGCGTCACAGCTGCGCTTTATGCCCTTCAAGCGACTGCTGCGGTGTTGAGCGGCTGGGGCTCGGACATTCTGATCCGCAACGGTCATTCTCCCACCCTGGTGCGGAAAGGGTTTGTAATCGCGGGAATGACGGCAACCGGCGCCCTGTTCGCCGGAGCCGCTATGACGAGCGGTACAATGGCCACGACGTTGCTCGTCGCTAGCGGGTTCACGGTGGGACTGTCGGGGACGATGGTGTTCACGATCGGGCAGACGCTTGCGGGCCCGCGCGCAGGAGGACGCTGGATGGGATTTCAGAACATGGTGGGCAATTTCTCCGGCATTGTCGCACCGATCGTCACCGGCATCGTGGTCGACTGGAGCGGATCCTTTGCGGGCGCTTTCGTAGTTGCAGCCGCGCTTTCGGCTCTTGGAGTTCTGTCGTGGCTCTTTGTCGTGCAGAGGATTCGGGCGGTGGACTGGGCACCGCCAGCTGTTCCGGTGAAGCAGGTTCTGGCAAGCCTCGCCGCTTAGGAAGGGACACCGTGATGCGCGATCTCGGTAAAAGCCGGACGACGGCCTTTGGCTTTATGTTCGCTTGCCTCGTGCCGGCAGGTACCGCACCTGCACGAGCGCCGTTCCCCAGAGCGCTGCCGGCGATTTACGCGGACCCTCCGGCCGACCCTAATTACCCGGCCTCGACGCTCGCGATCGAGATCACAAGCCACGGCTCGATCATGAATGGCATGGTGTACCGGCCATCGGGACCAGGACCGTTTCCGCTGGTCGTCCTGATGCACGGCTTGCCCGGCAACGAACAGAATCTCGATCTTGCTCAAGCATTGCGTCGGGCAGGCTGGGCAGTCATGACATTCCATTATCGAGGTTCCTGGGGATCCGAAGGCAAGTTCAGCATCGATCATGTGATCGAAGATGCCAAGGTCGCCGTTGCGCACTCGACCGACCCCGCCGTCGCGAAGGCGTGGAACATCGATCCCAAGCGGATCGTGGTAATCGGCCACAGCATGGGCGGCCTGGCCACCGCACTTTCGGCTGGCTCAGGTCCAAAGCGGCTGGCGACGATATTGATCGCCCCCTGGGACCCCAGCACGCTAGCGACTCTCATCCGACCGCTGGCGCTCAGCCAGCGAAACGCGCAAGCCATGGATCGTTGGGGAAACGTGACCGCCGGACGATTGAGAGGCGTGAGCTCGCCGCAGATCGCAGCGCAAATCGTCGATCATGGCGAGCGATGGCGTCTCGCTGACGCCGCGCATGGCCTTGCCGGAGAGCGCCTTTTAATCGTCACTGCGAAGCGCGACTTGCCGTCGAGCCAAGGTGGATCGCTCATGATGGCACTGAAAGCCGACGGAGCGAAGTTCAGCACGGTCGAGATCGCCAGTGATCACGTATTCGACGATCGGCGGATTGAGTTGGAGACGGTTGTGCTCGACTGGATCTCGCAACTGGAAAAACCAGCCTCGTCGCCAGCGCAACCGTGACCTCGACGTCTACAATGCCCGCTTTCGACCCATTGCAGACATGAGCGCGCGCCGTTGAACGATCTGGCCTCGCCGCCTAGCGCGGATCAATGAAGCCCAAGCTCCTGACCACTTTGGAAGACTATTCGTGGCGCTTGTTCCTTGGCGACGCGGTTGCGGGGCTCACCGTCGCGCTCGTCGCACTGCCGCTTAGCATTGCGATCGCAATCGCATCCGGCGCCACACCAAGGGCGGGCCTGGTGACGGCCGTAATCGGCGGATTTCTGATTTCGCTGCTGGGCGGCAGCAGGGTCCAAATTGGCGGACCAACGGGCGCCTTCATTGTGGTCGTCGCCGGAGTCATCGAGCAGTTCGGCTTCGACGGGTTACTGCTCGCAACGCTGATCGCCGGAATCATTCTTGTCGCCGGTGGCCTGGTCCGGGCAGGACGGCTCATCGCGCTTGTGCCCGAACCGGTCATTGAAGGTTTCACGGTCGGGATCGCACTGATCATCGCGGTCAGCCAGCTCAAGGACCTGCTCGGGCTTTCCGCAGCCCACGTGCCCGCCGAACTCATCCACGGCCTGCCTGCTCTTTGGACTGCACGCGCAGGCATAAACCTGTCAGCAGTGACCGTGGGCTTGCTCTCGATCGCCGGCATTGCGCTGCTCCGCCACCTGATCCCGTGGTTTCCCGGATCGCTGCTGGTCATTGCCGGTGCCTCCGCGGCAGTCGCATTGTTGCCGCTTCCGGTGGAGACAATTTATTCGCGCTTCGGCGCTCTTCCTGCCGGACTCCCGCCGCCGGCGATCCCGCACATTAGTGTTGCAAGGATCAGCGAACTCCTCCCCTCAGCCATCATCATCGCCTTTCTTGCTGCGGTGGAATCTCTGCTTTCCGCCATTGTCGCGGACCGGATGATCGGCAGCCGGCATCGGGCCAATGCCGAACTCCTCGCTCAAGGGGCGGCGAATATCGTCTCGCCATTGTTCGGGGGCCTTCCCGCTACGGGCGCGATTGCAAGGACGGCAACCAATGTACGCGCCGGTGGACGCACTCCGGTGGCGGGGCTTGTGCACGCTCTTGCGATCCTCCTCATCTCACTGGTTGCAGCCTCGCTCGCCAGCTACCTCGCCATGCCAGCGCTCGCCGGGCTGCTCATCCTGACAGCGTGGCTGATGAGCGAGCCGGCGCGATGGTCCGAGCGCATGAGCCTACGGGCAGGCGACCGCGCGCTGTTCTTCATGACCATGATCCTGACGGTGTTCAGCAATCTGACGATCGCCATCGCCGTTGGCACGGGCGCCGGCCTGGCGCTTCGCCTGTTACGCAGAGATGTCGAGGCGGCGGACTGGAATCCGTCAGATCGCTCGAAGCTCTAGCCGATGGCCGCTTGCCACGCCTTGCAGACGTTGCCGGGAGGAGCGGCGCGCCGCTGAGCACTGCGGCCAGCGACGAGCGCGTTAACCTCCCGAGGCTTCAGGTCGTCGGTTGAGCGGCCTTCGGCGCGGCCTTCGCGTCGCTGCAATTGCCACTTCGCGCGGTCGCATCCTGATCCGAAAAGGCTGGTGGAGCTGAGGGGAATCGAACCCCTGACCTCTGCAGTGCGATTGCAGCGCTCTCCCATCTGAGCTACAGCCCCGCGCCTCCAGCCGGCAGGCCGATCCGATGGGGTCGGACCGCTTGGGAAGCGGCTCACTAGCCGCGATTTCCCCCCCTTGCAATCGCCTGTCCCGCAAGAGCTTCGGCCTATCGATTTGCGGTCGTTTCACCAGCCACACGACCGGAACGGCCATGAGCGCCGGTTCGTTTTGTTCACGGTATCCGGCCGGCGTCCGACCGGCCCTAACGTGAATGGAGCTCCTCATGGCATACGACCGCTACGATGAACGTTCGCGATGGTCTGGCGACCATCATTCCGAGCGCGATCGGGACTGGCGCGGCGAAGACAGAGGCCGTCGCGATGAACGCGGGTTCTTCGAACGCGCGGGCGACGAAGTGGCGTCCTGGTTTGGAGACGACGACGCCGAACGCAGGCGCCGTGAAGATCAGATGATGGACGAGCGCGACCGCGGCTGGGACCGCGATCGAGGTCCAGAACACGACCGAGGCTGGAACGAGGATCGCGGAATGTTTGGCCGCGGCCGATCGAACGAGGGCGGTCGTGGCTGGCAGCGCAACATGTCGGGCAGCCGCGATCGCGACGAGGACAGGTTCCGTGACCGCGGCCGCGATTATCGCCCCATGACCGGCGATTACGGGCGTTCGGATCGCTTTTCCTCGCCGGACGCAGGCGAGATGTCCAATAATGACCGCTGGAGGCGGGATCGATCCGACACTCCTTGGGGACGCGATGAATATCGCCGCACCAGCAGGGCGGGTAGCTCGGATTGGTCGGACCGGTCGCGACACGAAGATCCGCATTATGACAGCTGGCGACACCGTCACATGAGTGAGCTCGACCGCGACTATGACGAATATCGTCGCGAGAACCAGGATCGGTTCGAGCGAGACTTCAGCAGCTGGCGCGAGCAAAGAATGCACAAGCGCGGAATGCTCGGCCAGATCCGCGAACATATGGAGGTTGTCGGGAACGACGATCAGCATGTCGGGACGGTCGACAGGATTGCCGGAGACCGGATCATTCTCACGAAGTCCGATCCGGAAAGCGGCGGTGCGCACCACTCGCTGATGTGTTCCGACATCGATCGGATCGAGGGTGACCGGGTCATCCTCGATTGCTCGGCCGACCAGGCGCGCGACCGTTGGCGCGACGAAAGTCGCAGTCGTGCGTTGTTCGAGCGCGAGGACCAGGGCGAAATGGGTCCGCGCATGCTCGATCGAAGCTTCGAGGGCACCTACCGCCGTTAGTCGGTAGCGAGCTGAGCCTCCGCGAGAGGAGGCCAATCAGGCCCGGCGGTGTCTGTCCCCTTCACCGCCGGGTCTTTCTTGTGAGCGGCGCAAAGCATATGCGGCGATTGAGCAGGAGAAACGACAATGGCCCGCGCCTGGCATCTCAAGAGCCGCCCGAATGGCGTGCCCACCCACGAGAATTTCGAGCTTAAAGAACTCACGCTGCCCGAGGTCGGGGAAGGCCAGGTCCGAGTCCGGAACCGCTGGCTTTCGGTCGACCCCTACATGCGCGGCCGAATGAACGACGTGAAAAGCTATGTTCCTCCGTTCGAAGTCGGCGAGCCGATGGATGGAGGAGCGGTTGGCGAAATCGTCGAAAGCAAGGCGGAAGGATTCGCGCCGGGGGACCTCGTCCAGCACATGAGCGGCTGGCGCGATGAGGCGGTTATACCGGCGCGCACCGTCAACAAATTGCCCGCCCTCGGCGCGCGTCCCGAGCAATTCCTCGGAATTCTCGGAGTGACCGGGATGACCGCTTATTTCGGACTGCTCGATGCCGCGCATGCCAAGGAGGGCGATGTCGTCTTCATCTCGGCCGCAGCGGGCGCTGTCGGTTCGGTCGCCGTCCAGATCGCCAAGGCCAAGGGAATGACCGTGGTCGGCTCGGCGGGCGGGCCGGAGAAGAGCGATTTCGTCCGCTCATTGGGCGCGGATCATGTCATCGACTACAAGGCGGGGCCCGTACTCAAGAGCCTCGCCGCCGCGGTTCCCGATGGCATCGACGTCTATTTCGACAATGTCGGAGGCGATCATCTCGACGCCGCCCTCGCCCTCGCCCGCAACAATGCGCGCTTCGCTATCTGCGGCATGATCGAAAGCTACAACAGCGGTCAGCCGACCAGCCTGCGCTTCATCATGCGGATCATTGCGGCGCGGATCGCCCTTAAAGGCTTCATCGTGTTCGATTATTTCCCGCGAATGGCGGAATTCTATGCCGAAATGGGCCCCTGGATCGCGAATGGGACCGTCAAGTCCGAAGAAACGATCGTCGACGGACTGGAAAAGACTCCGGACGCGTTCCTCGGCCTGTTCGAAGGCGCCAATACCGGGAAGATGCTCGTCCGGCTCTAGAATTTACAGACGTTCGGATCGCCGCTTTTGAACCCGCGCTGGAGTGCCTCCATGCGCTGAGCCGAAGTGCCGTGAGTGAAGCTGTCCGGCACGACCACGCCCTGGCTCTGCTTCTGGAGCGTATCGTCGCCGATCGCTTCGGCCGCGCGCATGCCCTCCTCAAAGTCTCCCTGTTCCATCACCGGGCGCCCCTGGGGATCCTTGGCGTTGGCCGCCCAGACACCGGCGTAGCAGTCGGCCTGAAGCTCCACCTTGACCTGAACCGCATTGCCTTCTGTCTCGCTGGCGCGCGCTTGCAGGTCATGAGCCTGGTCGAGCGTTCCTTGGAGATCCTGGACGTGATGGCCGACCTCGTGAGCGATCACATAGGCCTGCGCAAAGTCCCCGGGGGCCTGGAAGCGCTGCGTAAGCTCGTTGAAGAATTCCGTGTCGAGATAGATCTTCTTGTCAGTCGGGCAGTAAAACGGTCCCATCGCCGACTGGGCCGCTCCGCAGCCCGACTGATATGCCTGCGAATAGGCCACCAATGTCGTCGGCGTGTAGCGCCCGCCGAGCAGCTTGCCCCACGTATCCTCAGTCGATGCGAGCACCTGGAGCATGAAGCGGCGGGTGGCGGGATCGAGTCTGCTTTGCCCAGCCGGAGCGCTTTGCTGTGTTGACGGCGCAAGACCACCGCCGCCGCCGCCACCCAGGCCGCCAAGCGAGCTCAACAAAAAGTAGCCGATTACCACGACGATCACGCCGCCAATTCCGAACCGGCTTGCGACAAGGGGGATCAGACAGCCGA
>Ga0070673_100000375_pt1 | contig 23395 bp, 21 predicted proteins | sample KBSM23metaG_FD_65342 | JGI IMG/M metagenome (GOLD analysis project Ga0070673, IMG submission 65342) | Miscanthus rhizosphere microbial communities from Kellogg Biological Station, Michigan, USA - KBS M2-3 metaG | ecosystem: Host-associated > Plants > Roots > Rhizosphere > Soil ... | reverse complement strand
CGGTGGCAGCGGTGGCAGCGGTGGCAGCGGTGGATCGACCGGCGCGGCGGGAACCGGCGGCACGACCAGCTCGAGCCTCAAGCTCGAGTACCAGAACAGCTCCGCGACGGCGACGACGTTCGCGGTCCGCCTGACGAACAACGGCCCGGCGACGCCGCTGATCAGCGCGATCAAGATCCGCTACTACTTCCGCGACGACGCCACCCGCGACGCGACGCCGATGGTGACGGCGGCGACGTGGAAGCTGGGCGGCACGACCACGATGATCGACCTTCGCATGGCGCCGGGCTGCTCGACCGCCGCCACCTTCGCGACGCCGCCGCAAAGCTCGTACCTCGACTTCGGCTGCGGCCTGACGTCGCCGATGAACGCGCAAGACACCATCACGTTCTCCGTCGCCGTCAACCCGGCCACGCAGCTCGCGGCGAACGACTACTCGTACGCTGACACCGCCGGCGCGTTCGTTGCGAACGACCGCCTGCTGGTGCTGCTCAACGGCGTCGTGCAATCGGGCACCCCGCCATGACAGCGCGCGCATGAGCCTCGAAATCCAGATTGCCGACCTCGCGATCTTCCTGACGGATTCCGACGCCGACGCCGAGGAGATCGACGAGTTCAAGCAGGTCTATCGCGACCTCGATCGATTCCTGAAGGCGCGCGGCCTGCCCGGCCACGTCGAGCCCGAGACGTTGCCGCCCCTGGAGTCGAACTGCGACGTCGGGAACTTTTCGTACCGGTCGTTGCACCATCTCCGCCGCGCCTACGTCTACCAGCGCAAGAACCTGAAGTTCTTTCCGGTGGCCGACGCCCTGGACGACGATCCCGTCCTCAAGGACGAGTACGAGAGCCCGACGTTCACCTCGCATCTGGTTCACTTCTCGGACTGCGAGGGGTTCTACGTCCCACTCGACTTCGCGGAGCCGCTGTACGCGGACGATGACGAGAACGTGCTCGGTGGCGGAGTCGGCTCCAGCCCGCGCCTGCGCGCCGAGCTGGTGATGGTCGCCCCGCTGCTGGAGATCCCGCTCGTCGACGGACGGCTCGCTCCGGAGGTGGCTGTCGAGATCGGCAACTTCGAACGACAGTCGGCCCACCCGCTTGGCAGCGAACGGATGATCTGGCTCGCGCTGTACGAGTCCGCCTGTCAGAGCATCCAGTTCGCGAGCGCGATCCGCTTCAGCTGAAGCGCGGTTCCCGCTGCGACACCGGCCGGCGTCCCGACTTGATTTCCTCGTCCGGGCGTTCTTGGTCACGTATTCACTCACGATCGGCGTGGGCCTGCCCGCCTACTTGCTCATCACGAAGTTCGGCACCCTGCGGTGCTGGCACGTTCTCGCGATCTCCATGGCCACCGGAACCCTCGCCTGCGTCCTGTTTAGATTGGGTCCTCCCCTCGCCTCCGGCGCACTAGGCGGCACCGCCGGAATCACGTTCTGGTTGATCTGGTACCGGCGAACTTTCGCGCCACCACGTACCTGATCGCGAACGCGGCGGCGACGATGGCGGGCACGGCGAGCAGCGGCGCGCGCAGCGACGGCGAGGGCGGCCAGATGTCGGCGAGCTGCAACACGAGCGCGATCAGGACGCCCAGCGGCGCGGCCACCAGCAGCTTGAAGAAGTCCGGCAGCTTGCGCCGGTACGCGAGCACGTACGCCGCCGCGAGCACGGCGAACGCCCACGCCTTGGTCGCCACCGAATTGTCGATCGGCGTGCCGCGCTGGGGCGCGAGCACGGGCGGCCACTGCGGCGGGCACACGGCGGCGGCTGACAGCTCGGCGACGGCGTAGATGCCGTCGCCGCCGGACGCGGTGAGCCGCAGGTATCGCCCGCTGCCGTGGAGATCGCGCGCGGCGCGCAGCTGCATCCCGGGATAGTCGGAGGGCGGCGCGGTCCACAGCGGCGCGAACGTCACACCGTCGGGCGACAGCGCGATGGTGTACGCGTCGTCACCGTCGGCGTCGACGGCGGCGCAGGCGATCGGCATCTCCGCGCCCAGGTCGTACACCACGAACGCCTCCGGCGATCCGAACAGCGCGGTCAGGTCGGTGCGCGGCGGATCGTCGGGAAAGGAGGCGATCCCGTCGGTCAGGTGATTGGGCCCCGACACGTGCGCGGAACGCCACGGCCGCTTGCCGCGCAGCAGCCCCGCTTCGGGACCGGGCTTGCCGCCGATGCTGGTGGCGATGTTCGTGCATCCCGCGACGGCCATCGCGGCGGCTACAACACATTTCAAAGGTAGCCGCACTCTCGCGCTTCGCGCGAGAGCGGCCAGTGCGATCCGCGCCGCGGCCGGGCGGGACGTCATGCGCGCGGACCCAGCGCCGCCGCCAGCGCGTCAACCAGGCGCCGCATCACGAACGCCTTCTCGGGCATGACGTCGATGCGCACGCCGCGCGCCGCCAGCGCCTCGTCGACGATCGGGCCGATCGCCGCGACCCGAACGCGGGCCAGGCCGTCGCGCAGGCGCGCCTCCGACCCGGCGGCGGTCGCCACCTGCCAGAGGCGATCGACCTGCGACGCGCTGGTGAACGCGATCGCGTCGACGCGCGCCCCCGCCAGCGACTCGATCAGATCGACGACCGCCGCGTCGTCGCTGGCCGACGCGTAGACGTACGGCGCGACCGTGCGGACGCGGGCGCCGGCGGCCGTCAGGAAATCGACCAGCGGACGGTTCGGCTCCTCGCCGTAAAGCTGGACGCCCACGCGCCGCCCTTTCAGGTCGAGGGCGCGGAGCTCGTCGATGATGCCGGCCGACGTGGGCACCGACGCGGGCAGATCGGACGAAAGGTTGACCTCCTTGAGGGCGCGCGCCGGCTTCGGCCCCCGGGTGATCTTGCGGGCGGCCGCCAGCGCCGCGACAACCTGGGCGCGCAGGTCGATGCGATCGGCGGCGGCGAGCAGGCGGCGCAAGCCCTCGCCGGTGAGAAAGATGACGTCGTCCATCTCGCCGGCCGCGAGCGCGCGCAGCCACGCCTCGATCGGGGCCGGGTCGGGCGCGTCCTTGATCGTGACCAGCGGGCAGCGCAGCGTGGTGGCGCCCTCCTCCGCCAGCAGGTGCGCCAGACGGTCGAGCTCGCGCGTCTCCGGAAGCGCGATGGTACGGCCCGAAAGCGCAGCCATGATCTCGACGGCTCTTTTACGGTAAGGTGCCGTCCCCAGCAAGGATCATCCCCATGGCCAAGGCAGCAGGAACATCCCCGAAGTCGAAGAAGAAGGCAGAAACCGCAGGCGAGCATGTGCACGAGCACGAGCACGAGCACGAGCACGAGCACGACGCGAAGCCGCCGAAGAAGGCCGAAGCCAAGAGCGAAAAGGCGATGGCGGAGGCGAAGGGCAGGCTCGGCGCCGCAGGGCGCAACGATCCGTGCCCGTGCGGATCGGGCAAGAAATACAAGAAGTGCCACCTCGCGGCGGACGAGGCCGCGACCATCGCCCCGCCCGAAGAGCCCGACGCCAAGGAGTTGCTGACGAACGGCTGGCGGCTGTTCGAGCAGCGTCGGCCCGGCGCCGCCGAGAAGGAGTTCAAGGCCGCGCTGGCCGCGGACAGTACGCTGCACGACGCGCGCGTCGGCATCGGCATGGCGCGGCTGTCCGCCGGCAACGCCGCGGGCGCGAAGGAGGAGCTGTCGGCGGTGCTCGCCGCCGGCGAGGCGCAGATGGCGAAGCTGGCGAAGAAGGAAAAGAAAGACGCGTTCGACCAGCCCGAATATCAGCCGTTCATCCGGGCCGCGCATGCGCTGGGCTGCCTCGCCTACGACGAGGAACGCTACGCCGACGCGGTGAAGGATCTCGAGCGCGTGCACGGCGTGGACGACGGCGCGGTCGGCATCGAGGCGCGCCTGATCGCCGCCAAGGCGCTGATGAAGCTGGAGAAGCCGGCGGACGCCGTCGCGCTGCTGGAACCCGCGGCCAAGCTGGAAGGCGGCGAGGGCCGCGCGAACCTGGGCCTCGCCCTCGCCCACTTCGCCGCGGGCGCCGAGGCGCCGGCGCGCAAGGCGCTGGAGGCCGCGCTCGCCGCCAATCCGCACTACGGCAAGACGCTGCTCGGTCGCATCCGCCGCCGCGTCGACAACGTCGCGGGCGCGCAGCCGGGATCCGTCGAGGAGGCGCTGCTCTACACGCAGACCTACGGCGATGTCTGGACCGACGCCGCCAAGAAGTTCCTCGAGCAGGCGCTCGCCGAGCGCCCGAAAGCGGAACCCGCCGCCGCCCGCGCCGAAGAAGCCGACGCCGGCTGATCGCGTTCGACGCGAAGCGCCGCTCGTCGGCGGAGAAACGTGACCGACAAATCGCCCCCGCCGGGGACAGGAACACCGTCGTCCTGTACCCTGATCACCTCGGAGGGCTGTAAATGGGCGTCCTCGTCGCGGGTCTCGTCCTTCCAAACGTTCAGAACCATTCGCTGGCAGCGCTGGGGAGCGCGCTGGAGCGGGAGGGGATCGCGTACGACGTCGCGCCGTTTCGCGGCTGGCGCGACATCGAGCCGGTCGTCGCGCGCGCCCGCGCCGCCGACAGTTCCGGGGATGCGGTCTTCGGCGTCTCCATCCAGAACACCGAGGCCGCGCTGGCGTCGATCACGCTCGCGCGCGTGCTGCGGCGGCGCGGCTTTCGCGGCCGCATCGTCTGCGGCGGCCACTTCGCGACGCTGAACGCCGCCGACATCCTGAACGAGGTGCCCGAGGTCGACGTGGTCGTGCGCCTCGCCGGCGAGGACGCGCTGGTGGGCCTGGCGCGCGGCGCGCGCACGCAGGACCAGCTGGCGGCGCTGCCCGGCGCGGTGTTTCGCGGCGACGACGGCGCCGTCCGCTTCGGCGCACCCGCGCGCCCGGTCATGCCCGTCCTCGGCGACGGGCAAGACGGCGAGCTGCCCCTGCACCTGGGATTTCGCGCCGCCGATCTGGTGGGCAGCACGGGCTGCGAGGCGAGCTGCAGCTATTGCTGCGTCGCCGCGACCACCCGCCTGGCCCGCGCCGAGGCGCTGCGTGGCGGCCAGCCCGCCAACGACAACGTCGGGTTATCTGAATCGGGAACCCTCGGAGGGTTCCCGAACCCTCCCGCGATGGTACGCGGCGAGCAAAGCTCGCCGGCTCCCCACGCGATTTCCGGCGTGACGCGCTGGACGAGCGACCGCCTCGCCGCCGAGATCGCCGCGCTTTACCACCAGCAAGCGGCGCGGGTGTTCACGGTGATGGACGACAACCTGCTGCCGCTCGCGGCCGACGACGCGCACGCGTTCCTGCGCCGGCTGGCTGACGGCCTCCGTCGCAACAAGGTCGGACCGATCGCGCTGTCGTTGCAGCTGCGCGCCGACGTCGTCACGCCGGCCGTCGCCGACGCGCTGGTGGCGGTGGGCCTGGTGCGCGCCTATGTCGGCGTCGACGGCTATTCGCGCCCGCAGCTCGCCCGCCTGGGCCGGAACGCGCCCGCCGACGCGGGCGCGCGCGCGATCGCGCTGCTCTCCGAGCGCGGCGTGTTCGCCGTCTGCAACGCCCTGCTGATCGGGCCCACCATCCCGCTCGAGTCGATCCGCGCCGAGCTGGAAGGGATGCGCGCGATCCGGAGCGCGCCGCTGCACCTGCTTCCCATCGACGTCCGTGCCGGGACGACCTACCACGCGCGCGCCGAGCGCCGCGGCCTGCTGGAGGGCGGGTTCCTGTGGCGGCGCTACCGCTTCGAGGACCCGCGGACCGCCGTCCTCGCCGAGGTGGTCACCGGGTTGCCGTCCCGCCTCGAGGAGCACTCGGTGCCGCTGGCGCTCTATGATCTCGCCTACAACCTCGGCATCGCGCGCCGGCTGCTGCCCGCGCTGCCGCTCGCCCGCGAGACCGCGACCTACGCGCGCGTCAGCGACGCCTGGAACGCCGACCAGCTCCGCATCCTCGAAGCCGCGATCCGCTTGGCGGCGGACGGCGATCTGGCGGCGGCGCGCCGGTTCGCCGCCGACCAGGACGCGTGCGTCCGGCGGTTCGACGAGGCGCTGATGGAGGAGACGGCCGAGGCCCTGCGCGCGGTCGAGGCGGCCGTGCGCGCGAGCGGGCGGCGGCACGCGCGGGCGCACACGCGCGGCCAGCTGCTGTCGGCGGTTGCGTTCTCGATGGCGCTCGCGGGCTGCAGCCGGCCGCTCGAGAGCAAGGCCGACGGTGGTGACGCGCCCGTGGCGGCCGACGCCCCGCTGGCCATCGACGGCCCCCTGTTCATCGACGCGCCCGGGATCATCGACGTCGCCGGCATCGACTACCACTTCATGGCGCCGGAGGTGCGGATCAGCGACGCCGCCTGCCAGACCAACCCCACGGACGCGGGCTTCGCATTCGACCTGAGCACTTGTTTCGGTGGATGCGGAAGAACGCAAGTGGAAGCGCACTTCGACGCCGACGGGCGGCTGGTGGCGATCGACGGCGTGGACGGCGGCACGGTCGCGCCCGACGTCGTCGCCTGCCTGCTCGGGACATTCAGCGCTTACTGCTACCCGAACCTCGCCGGGACGACGCAGACGCTGACCGGCCACTGCTGGATCGCCTGACGCCGCATACCCGGATCGCACGCGTCCCGGGATAGAATCCCGCCATGCCCGTCGTCGAGGCGGAGACCGCGACGCTGGTGGCGCGCGCGCTGGACGCGCAGCGCACGCGCACGGCGCGCGTGCTCGCCCAGGTGCGCCTCGTCGGCGTCGTCGTCGCGCTCGCGCTCGGCCTTTACCGAACCTACGCGGCGCGCGAGGCGGACTGGCGCGTGCTGCTGCCGATCCTGGGCGGCTACGCGGGCGGCGCGCTGCTGCTGTTCGTCGGCGTGCGGGTGTCGGCCCGCGCCGCGCGCTGGGCCGGCCTGGGCGTGGCGTTCGCCGACGTGCCGATGGTGTTCCTGGCGCAATGGCTGTCGCTGCCGGTCTCGCCGTCACCCGGCGGCGTCGCCGGCTTCGCGCTGGGCATCTTCGTGTTGCTGGTGCTGCTGGGTGGACTGTCGCTGGACGCGCGCCAGATGCTGCTGGTCGCGCTGACGGCGGCGGTCTGCGAGGTGCTGCTGCAGCGCGAGGCGGGCATCCGCCCCGGGGCATGGGCGGCGTCCGTCGTCGTGATCGGCTGCGCCGCCGCCGCGACCGCTCACCTCATCGGCCGCGTGCGCGCGCTGGTCACGGGCGTCGCCGTCGAGCAGCGCAAGCGCGAGCGCCTGGGACGTTACTTCTCTCCCGCCGTCGCGGAGCGGTTACAAAGCCAGCCCGCGAGCAGCAGCGCGCCCGACGCGCAGGAGCTGACCGTGCTGTTCTCGGACATCCGCGACTTCACCACGATGTCCGGGGCGCTGCCGCCCGGCGACGTGGTCCGCCTGCTGAACGAGTATTACGGCCACATGGTCGAAAAAATCTTTCACCACGGCGGCACCCTGGACAAGTTCATCGGCGACGGGATCATGGCGTACTTCGGCGCGCCGCTGCCCGACGCCGAGCACGCCGCCCACGCGCTCGACTGCGCGCTGGCGATGCTCGACGAGCTGGCGCGCCTCAACGCCGAGCGCGCGGAGCGCGGCGAGGCGCCGCTGCGCATCGGCATCGGGCTTCACACCGGCGTCGCCGTCGTCGGCGACATCGGCTCGCCCGCGCGCCGGCTCGATTACACGGCGATCGGGGACACCGTGAACATCGCCTCGCGCATCGAAGGGCTCACCAAGCAGGCCGGCACGCCCGTCCTGGTGTCCGAGGCGACGCGCGATCGGGTGGGCGCGCGCTACACCTGGCGCGCCTTCCCGCCCATGAACGTGCGGGGCAAGACGGAACCGATGGCCCTGTTCGCGCCCGTGCGGCCCGAGTAGCTAGTTGTGAATGACGTCGTGGTGGGCGGGGGCGCTCTTGTCGCCGCCGTGCAACAGCTGGTGGGCGTGGCCGATCATCTCGCCCAGAAAGGTCGCCAGCGCGCAGAACTCGATCGCCTTCTGGTCCGCCGCCAGGTGAACGCCCTTGTGAATCAGCGCGCGCACCAGCGCCAGGTTCGAGTCGGCGCCGCGGCCGGCCAGCTCCGCCAGCAGCGACGCCAGGCGCGCCTCGTGCTCCTTCTGCAGCTCGTCGATCGTCGCCATTGTCCGCCGTCTACTTCTTGGCCGCCTTGACCTCGGCCAGCCAGCTCTCGATCTTCTTGGTGCGCTTGTCGAGCTCGGCGGTCACGTCTTCCAGCGGCTTCTTGTCGCCGCCGAACGACGCCGCCAGCGCCTCCGGGTAGTCGTTCGACAGCGCGTTCAGCATGACGTCGTAGTCGGTGACCACGTTCGAGTTCCCGGTCTTCGGATCGATCGTCATCATCTTCTTGCCGGTCGCGTCGATGGTCTTCTGCTGCGCGCTCCGGATCTTCTCGACGTCTTCCTTGGTCTTCGCCTTGGCGTACGCGTCGCGGGCCTTCTTGATGGCCGCGAACACCTGCTGGTGGATCGGCAGCTTGCCCTTGTCGTACGCGAGCAGCCGCTTGTTCTCGGCGGCGGCGTTCTCGTCGGCCAGCTTCTTCTCCTCGGACTTGCGCTTCGCGATCCGGTCGGCCAGCGACAGACCGTCGGTGGGCGCCACCATCTTCGTCTTCCGGGGCGAGTTGTCGGCCGCATCGATCGCTGGCGCCGCGGCCGCCGGCGCTGCGGGCGGTGGCGCCGGCGGAGCCGCCGGTGGCGGCGGCGCCTTGGCCGGTTCCTTCTCGCACCCCATCGACAGTCCCGTCCCAATTGCGACCACCAACATGAAAGTCAGCGCTGCTCGCATCGAAGCCCTCCCGTGCAAAAAATTGCCGGCGACGCGCGCAGTATTGACAAGGCGGTCGCCAGACGCAAGCCTTGCGGCCCGTCATGCGGTTCGCGGGTGCAGGATGGTGCGTCGTCGCGCTGGCGTTTTCGCTCGCTGGTCGCACCGCGAGCGCCGCATCGCCGTCCCCGCCCGCCGCGGCCACGACGGCGAGCGAGAGCCAGCTCGCGGACGCGAAGCAACACTACGCCGCCGCGTCGAAGTTTTATGACCTCGCGGAGTACGAGGGCGCGCTGCGCGAGTTCAAGGAGGCGTATCGCGCCGTCGAGGATCCCGCGTTCCTGTTCAACATCGCGCAGTGCCACCGCAAGCTCGGCCACGCGCAGGACGCGATCACCTTCTACAAGAACTACCTGCGCCGCGCGCCCCACGCCGCCAACCGGGCGGAGGTCGAGCGCCGCATCGCCGAGCTGGAGCGCGCGCCCGCGGCGTCGCCGGCGCCCGCCGACGAACCGACGGCCCCGGTCTCGCCGCTGGTGCTCGATGTTCCGCCACCCGCGCCCGCGCCGGATAAAAACAAGCCCGCGGAGGCGACGCTGGTCGCCGCGCCGAGCCCCGCGCCCGCCCCTGTCGCCGAGACGCCGTTCTACAAGCGCGGCTGGTTCTGGATCGCGGCGGGCGCCGTCGTCGCGGGCGTGGCAGCGACGGTGATCGTGCTGTCGACACGCTCGGAAAGCGGTCCCTTCTGCCCCGACTGCGACAGCACGGTGGTCCTGCCGCCATGACGGCCGCGCGGGCGCTCGCGCTTGTCGTGCTCGCGACCGGCGCCTTTCTGGTCGGCTGCGGCTCGTCGCCGCAGACCGGAATCGTCGTCGAGATCACCAGCGACCTCGCCGTTCCGGACGAGCTCCCGGACGTCCGGGTGACGATCACGAGCGAAACCGGCGCGGTGGTGTACGACGTGCCCTTCCATCTCGCCTCGCCCGGCTTCACGAACACGTTGCCGCTGCGGGTGGGCGTGCAGCCACAGGGCGACACGGACGCGCCGTTTCGCATCCTGGTGGTCGGGCACCGCAGTGCGCAGGTCATCGTGTCGCGCAGCGCGACGCTCCATTTTGTCCGCGGCCGTGTCCTCCTGCTGCGGTTACCGCTGCTCGCGACTTGCCAGAACGCCAACTGCCCCAACCCGAACGACACCTGCCACGAGAACGGCACGTGCGGTTCGGACGTCGTCGATCCGACGACGCTGCCCGACTATCACCCCGGCAGCGGCGGCGCGAGCGGCACCGGCAGCGGCGGGCGCGGCGGAAGCGCCGGCGCCGGCGGCACCGGGACCGGCGGCACCGGGGGCGTTGGCGGCGGAGGTGGAACCACGGGCGCCGCGGGCGCCGGCGGTACGGGTGGGCGCGGGGGCGCGAGCGGCACCGGCGTCGGAGGCACGGGCGGGACCGGCGGCGCAGCCGGCAGCGGCGGCACCGGCGGCAGCGTCGGTGGCCGCGGCGGCATGGGCGGCACCGGCGGTGCAGGCGGGACTGGCGCGGCGGGCACCACCGGCAGCGGCGGTGGCGGCACCGGCGGCGGCGACGGCGGCGTCGTCGTGACCACCTTGAACGACGGCCTGATCGGCTACTGGGCTTTCGACCAGGCGGGCAACTCGTACCCCGACTACTCGGGAAACCACAACAATGCCAGCGCGCCGGCGAACACCTGGACGGCCGCGGGTCAGATCGGCGGCGCGCTGGATCTCACCAGCGCGAGCTACTTCACCGTCGGCGCGCCGGGCTCGGCGTCGGTCAACACGATCAACAGCGCGGTCGGCATCGCCGCCTGGATCAAGCCGCTCGCCGCCGGCGCCGTGCACACGATCATGTCGCGCGTCATCAATGTCGGGTACTGGAAGCTCACCCTGAACATCACGGGCGCGCTCAGCTTCACTGCCGGCACCCGCGTCGTGGCATCCCCGGGCCCGCCCGGCGACGGCACGAAGTGGGTTCACGTCGCCGCCAGCTACGACGGCACCACCGCGCGCCTCTACGTGAATGGCGCGCAGGTCGCGATGGCGAACATCGGCGCGATCTCGCTCGCCGGCGGTCCCGCCGACGGCGGCGCAGGCGGCTACGGCCCCGACATCGGCGGCACGTACGACGGCACCGTGGCGTATGACACCGACATCTACTACGGCCAGATGGACGAGATCGTGCTGTACAACCGCGGCCTCACCGCCGCCGAGGCCGACGCGCTGGCGCGCGGCGCGCTGCCGGCCCGCAAGTAATCGTCGTCAGCGCTTCGCGCCGGTGCTGACCCGCCAGATCGAATTCGATCCGTCATCGGTCACCAGCAGCGCGCCGTCCCTCGCGACCGCGACGCCCACCGGCCGTCCCCACACCTTGCCGTCGGCCGTGATGAAGCCGGACAGAAAGATCTCGTAATCGCCGGCCGCGCGCGTCCCGCGCATCGGCACGCGAAGCACGCTGTAGCCGGTGCGCAGCGACCGGTTCCACGACCCGTGCTGGGCGGCGAAGATGTCGCCGTTGTACTCGGTGGGGAATTGCTTGCCGTCGTAGAACAGCATCTGCAGCGAGGCGCTGTGCGGTTGCAGCAGCACGTCGGGAACGATGGTCGTCGCCTTCAGCTCGGGGTGCTTGCCCGTGTGCCGCGGATCGGGATTGCCGCCGATGTAGTACCAGGGCCAGCCGTAGAACCCGCCCTCCTCGACGTGGGTGATGTAGTCGGGGACCAGGTTGTCGCCCAGCTCGTCGCGCTCGTTGACGGACACCCACAGCTCGCCCGAGTGCGGATGCACGGCGATGCCGACGGCGTTGCGGATGCCCGACGCGAACACGCGCCGCCCGCTACCGTCGGGCGCGAACTCGAGCACGGTGGCGCGGTCCTTCTCCGCGGGCGTGGTGTCGGGATCGTCGACGTTCGACTTCGATCCCACCGACACGAACATGCGCTTGCCGTCGCGCGAGAACGCGACGTCGCGCGTCCAGTGGCCGCCGCCGCGCAGCCGCCCGCCGCCGGGCAGCTCCGCCACGATCGTCTCGGCCGCGCCGCGCGCCTGCGTGTCGCCGTTCTTGTAGGGGATCCGCACCACCGAGTCGGTGTTCGCGACGTAGATCCAGCGCGGATCGCCGCCGGGCGGATAGAACGCGATCCCGAACGGTTTCTTGAAATCCTTGGCGAACACGCCCGACCACGCCGCCTTGCCGGAGTCGAGCAGGCCGCGGACGACGCGCACGACCCCGGCCTCGCTCTCGACCACGAACGCGTCGCCGTTGGGCGCGACGCGGATCAGCCGCGGCTCCGACAGGCCGTCGGCGTAAAGCTGGACCTTGAATCCCGCCGGCGCTTGCGGCCAGGCGTCCTTGGGCCGCTTGACCACACTGGGCGAGTTGTCGACCGATCGGGTCGCGCGCGGCGCCGGCAGATCCGCGGGCGTGATCTTGACGCGCTTGCCCGGGCGCTCGCTGGTGTAGTCGGTGAACGGGCTGGGCCCGGGCGGCTTGGGGGCGGGCGGCGGCGCGCCTGCCGCCGCCCACGCCATGAAGGCGACGGTGATACCCTCGATCCAGCCGGGATAGATGGTGGCCATGTTTGTGATTTTATCGACCAGGTCGCCCGCGACCGGAAGCACTCAATGGGTATGAGGTTCGGGACTACCTTAATCACGTGCGCCGTGTGCGCCACGCTGGCCGCCGGCTGCGACACGCGCAGCCTGGCTCCGAGGGTGGGCACCGGGACCGGGAACACCGGCGGCAACATCGGGGTGGGCGGCACGAGCGGCACCGACGCCGGCACCTTCGTTCCGACGCGCAAGCTGGACATGCTGTTCGTCATCGACGACTCGTCGGAGGTGCGGCTGCCGCAGGACAGCCTCATTCGCAATTTCCCGACTCTCATGACCCGGCTGATGGATCAGCCCGGCCTTCCGGATCTTCACATCGCGGTGATCAGCACGGACATGGGCGCGGGCGACGGATCGATCGCCAGCTGCGACACGACCGGCGGCCAGAACGGCATCTTTCAGCACGTACCACGTGGTTCGTGCAGCTCGACGGGTCTGGACCCGGGCGCGACGTACATCGCTGACAACGGCACCGTCCGCAACTACACCGGCGACATCGCAAACGTGTTCGGGTGCATCGCAGCGCTGGGCGAACAGGGCTGCGGTTTCGAGCACCAGTTCGCGGCGATGTTGCGCGCGCTGGGCGCGGACGGCCGAGCGGCGCCAGTCGAGAACCAGGGCTTCCTGCGCGATGACGCCTATCTGGTCGTCGTCATGCTCACGAACGAGGACGACTGCTCGGCGACCGCATCCTCCTTCTACGACACCACGACGAACACCAACCTCGCATCGGCACTCGGCCCACTCACGAACTTCCGCTGCAACGAATTCGGCCACCTGTGCAACGGGGTGAAGCCGCCGCGACTCGCGCCGAACGGAAGCGTGAACGACATGGTGACGCTGGACGGGTGCGTGTCGGCCGAGGCCGCCGGAATGCTGATCCCGGTGAGCGACGTGGTGGCGGCACTCCGAACCGTGAAGCCGTTTCCGGATCAGCAGATCGTGGTCACCGCGATCGCGGGACCGCCTGCGCCGTACACGATCAGGTGGCGCCCGCCCTACACCACGGCCGATACGGACCCTTGGCCGCAGATGGTGCATTCCTGTAACGCGTCGGACGGGACGTTCGCGGATCCCTCCGTGCGAATCTCGCAATGGGCCCGCTCGTACGGTGAAAACGGCACATTCCTGTCGATCTGCGACGGCAACTGGGGCTCTTCGGTCGATCGGATCGCCGCGCTACTCAACCAGACGATCACGCCGACCCCGTGACGCAGCGTCGACTGCCGGTCGCATCCATCCTCCTCGCGGCGCTGGCCGGAGGTTGCGGCCGCCAGCCCTTGAAGACGGACGGCGGCGCGGGAACCGGCGGGGATGCCGGTCAGGCGGGCGCGGGCGGGACGTTCACGCCGACGCGCAAGGTGGACATGCTGTTCGTCATCGACGACTCCAGCTCCGTTCGCCTGTTGCAGGACAACCTGAACCGCAACTTCCCGACCTTCCTGAGCCGATTGTCAGACCCGCCCGGACTGCCCGACCTGCGCATCGCCGTCATCAGCATCGACCTGGGCGCGGGCGATGGATCGATCGCCGGCTGCAACGCGACCGGCGGTAAGAACGGGATCTTCCAGTACACCGCGCGCGGCACCTGCACGGCGACCGGCCTGGACCCCGGCGCGACGTACATCGCCGATACCGGCACGAGCAAGAACTACACCGGCAACCTCCCGGACGTCTTCACCTGCATCGCGGCGCTGGCCGAATCGGGCTGCGGCTTCGAGCACGTGCTCGCGTCGATCACGCGCGCGCTGGGCGCCGACGGCAGGCCGGCGCCCGTCGAGAACCAGGGATTCCTGCGCGACGACGCCTTCCTGTTCATCGCCATCTTCACCGACGAGGACGACTGCTCCGCGCCGCCCGGATCAGGGCTGTTCGACACGCAGACCAGCACGAAGCTCGCCTCGCCGCTGGGGCCGGTTTCGAACTTTCGCTGCAACGAGTTCGGTCACCTCTGCAACGGCAAGAAGCCGCCGCGGCTGGCGCCGAACGGCAGCGTGAACGACACGGTGACGCTGGATGGATGCGTGGCGGCCGAGGGCGCGGGCATGCTGATCCCGGTCGGGACGATCGTGTCGCAGCTTCGCGCGCTGAAACCCTTCCCCGATCAGCAGATCGTGGTTTCGGCGGTCGCCGGACCGACCACGCCGTACACGGTCACCTGGAAAAACCCGTCGACGGCCGACACCGGGCCCTGGCCCGTGATCGGGCATTCGTGCACCGCCACCGACGGCAGCTTCGGCGATCCCGCCGTTCGCATCGCGCAGTGGGTGCAGGCTTTCGGCCAGAACGGGATCCTCATGTCGGTCTGCGAGACCAACTACGGGCCGTCGCTCGACCGCATGGCCCAGTTGCTGAACCAGGTCATGCCGCACTGACCGTCAGCGCTTGTCGGGCGGGCGCGATCCCGCAGCCGATCCCGCAGCTGATCCTGAACGTCCGGTGATCACGCGCGCGCCGTGGCGCGAGATGACGTAGGCCCAGATCCAGTTGGTGAACACGGCCAGGCGGTTGCGGAAGCCGACCAGGTACCAGAGATGCACGAACACCCACGCCAGCCAGGCCAGCAGACCCGACATGCGCAGCCGCCCCAGCTGCGCGACCGCCCGCGCGCGACCGATCGTCGACATGAACCCCTTGTCGAAGTACTCGAACGTCCGCCGCGGGACGCCCGCGATGTCGTCCAGGATGTTGCGCGCGACCAGCCGCGCCTGCTGGATGGCGACCGGGCTGATGCCGGGCAGCGCCGACGACGCGCCGGCGGGCGTGAACGCCGCCATGTCGCCGATGACGAACAGCTCGGGGTGGCCGGGCACGGCGCAGTCGGGCCCGACGATCACGCGTCCCACACCGTCGAGCGGCACGCCCAGCGCCGCCCCCAGCGGGCTGGGGCGGACGCCCGCGCCCCACAGCACCGTCCCGGCGGGCACCGTCTCGCCACCCACCCGCACGCCGCCCGCGTCGATCGATTCGACGCGCACGCCGGTGCGGACGTCGACGCCCAGCTCCTGCAGCTGCGCGCGCGCCTTCTCCGACAGCGGCGGATCGAACGGCGTCAGGATGCGACTCGCCATCTCGACCAGCACGACGCGCACCGCCCGGCGATCCAGCCGCTTGAAGTCGACGGCCAGGATGTCGCGCGACAGATCGGCGATCGCGCCCGCCAGCTCGACGCCGGTGGGCCCGCCGCCGACGACGACGAACGTCAGCAGGCGCTGGCGCTCGGCGGGATCGGACGCGCGCTCGGCCGCCTCCAGCGCGTTCAGCACGCGGCGCCGCACCTCCAGCGCGTCGTCCAGGTCCTTCAAGCCGGGCGCGAACCGCGCCCAGTCGTCGTGGCCGAAGTAGCTGGTGCGCACGCCCGCCGCCATCACCAGGTAGTCGTAGGACAGCGTGGTGCCGTCGTCGAGGCGCACGCTGCGCGCGGCGACGTCGACGCCCGTCACCTCCGCGAGCAGCACCGACACGTTGCGCTTGCTGTGCAGCGCCGCGCGGATCGGGTAGGCGATGTCGGTCGCCGCCAGCCCCGCCAGCGCCACCTGGTAAAGCAGCGGCTGGAACAGGTGGTAGTTCAGGCGATCGATCACCGTCACCTCGACGGAGCTGCCGTCGTCGGGCGAGCCCAGCGTCTTGGCGCAGGTCAGGCCGCCGAAGCCGGCGCCCACGATGATCACCCGTTTGCGTTCCATGACGATGCGGTCCCGCGTCGATACTACCCGACAGGTTGACGCCCCGCTGCGCCGCGTGGTGGACAGCGCGCGCGCGATCAGTGAACGTCTTACGAGGGTGGTGCTCATGCGGTGTGGACTCGTTGCCCTGGTGGTGTGCGGTTCCGGAATCGGAATCGGCTGTGACGGCGGCAGCCAGACGCCGCTGATGCCCGCCCACAGCTCGTCGTTCTTTCCGGTGCGCGGCCTGGCGGGCGACGGCGGTCCCGCGGGTGATCTGCGGTGGGATTACCGCGTGAACGGCGGCGCGGCGACGCCGCTTCCCTCCACGCCGGCGTTGACCGTCCGTTACGACAGCGACCTCGTGCGCATCTCGGGGACGACGATGGAGACCAGCTTAAAAGGGCCGATCGGAACCGCTGATTCCTCGGCTTCCGTGGCGGGAACGACATCGGTCGTCAGCATCGATCACCTCTCGTCCAACTCGCCGGCGACCATCCTCGAGCGCGATGTGAACAGCATTTCAACGCTGGGTGTGTCGGGAATGTTCACGACCACGCGGACCATGTACATGTATGTCTTCGACGCGACTCCCGAACCGACCTTCTTCGACCGGACGGACCTCGACACGCTATCGCCGGGCTTCACTGAGAGCGGCACCGTGCAACCGACCGTCAACGTCACCGCCACCGTGACCGACAGCGCGGGCACCCGGTCGGAAAGCCAGACCCAAACGTTGTTGTTGATGCTGTCCTGGACGCTGGACGACGTCCTCGCGACGTTTCAAGTGCTGGGCAACGATTACGCGAACGTCGTCCAGGTGCACCAGGTCAACACGTCCCAAGATCTCGCGTCCGGCACATCGGCGACGGCCATGACCACGGCCTGGCTTGCGAAAGGAATCGGTCTCATCCGCTCCGAGACGACGCTCGACGGCCCCCTCGGCCTCCAGACCGACGTCCTCGAGCTGGTGAACACCAACCTGATCGGACCCTGATCGGACCCTGATCAGAGCCGCGCCAGCGCCGCGCGCATCGCCGCGCGCCCGCTGTCGACGACCCGCCGGTACCCCGCGCCCAGCTCCATCACCTCTTCCGGCGCGACGGGCGGCGGATCGATGCGCACCTCGCGCAGCGGACACTTCATGGTCGCGTCCGTGAAGATCGGCTGGCCGGTGACATTGACCGCCAGCATGTTCGCGTCGGGGAACGCGGCGCACGCGTCCTGCACCGGCGTCGCGGACACGCGGTCGGATCCGGGATCGATCGGACGCCCGGGCCCCATCGCCAGCGTCGCGAAGATCAGAGGGTTGGCGACGCTGGCGCCGACGGCCGTCGCGATCGGGCCCCGATCGGCGCGTCGGGCGACAACGCCGGTGCTGGTCGCTTCCTGATAGAAGGTCATGAATTGAATGGGCAGGCCGCCGTCGATGCGGCGGCCGTGAAGGAATTCGTCGAGCACGCGCACCATCCGCTCGTGCTCCAGCTTCTCCGTCGCCAGCACGCCCAGCGCCGCCCCGGCCGCGAACGCCACCGCGGGCGCGGCCTTGCCCCCGACCTTCGCCGCGGCCAGCCCGCCCGCGACCAGCCCGGTGGCGATGCCGTTGCGCACCGCCTCGCGCTTCGTCGCGTCCGCGTACGCGCCCACGAACGCCCGGAAACGCGCGTCCAGATCGTCGCTGGGCGAGGTGGCGTACAGGCTGCCGACCAGCGCCCCCATGCTGTTCCCGACCACGCAATCGACGCGAATGTTGGCCTCGTCGAGCGCGGCGATCGCGCCGATGTGCGCGACGCCGGCGGGACCGCCGACCGACAGGACCAGGCAGGTCCGGCGCGCCTTCATGTCGAAACGTTGCGCTTGCTGGTGAGCGCAGCCCGCGACGAAAAGGACCGTCAGCAGCGTCGACAGCGCGCAGCGGCTCGCCTTCACCATAAACAGCGTAACAGAAGGGATGGCTTGACTGATTGGCCTCGCACACCCGAAACTGGTGCAGGTCCGCTCTTGAGATCGATCGCGGTCTTCGTCCTTGCATCGTCGGTGACAATCCCGGTCGCCGCCACCGCCGCCCCGCCCGCCCAGACCGCGGACGTCGCGGCGGCGGACGCGCTTTTCCGCGAGGGCAAGGCGCTGCTCGACCAGAAGAACTTCGCCGCCGCTTGCCCCAAGCTGGCCGACAGCAACCGGCTGGACCCGCAGGCGGCGACGCTGCTCGCGCTCGCGGCCTGCCACGAGGGCGAGGGCAAGACGGCCAGCGCGTGGGCCGAGTACAACGAGGTCGCCGACCGCGCCCGCCAGGAAGGCCGCACGGACGGAGAGCAGGCCGCCCGCGCCCGCAGCTCGGCGCTGGAGGCGAAGCTGTCGAAGCTGACGATCACCCCGTCCGCGATGGCGGCGGCGACCGTCGGCTTGATCGTCAAACGCAACGGCGTCTTCGTCGCCGCGCTGCCGGCCACGATACCCGTCGACCCCGGTGAGCAGTTCCTCGAGGCGACCGCGCCCGGCAAGCGCCCGTACACGGCGACCCTCGTCGTCGCACCCAACGGCGACAAGAAGGTCATCGAGATCCCGCGGCTGGAAGACGAAGGTGCGGGGGGCGGCATGCCCCGGCTTTACGATCGCGCGTCCGGCGGGCGGCTCTCGCGCATGCAGATCGGCGGCATCGCCGCCGGGGCGGCCGGCCTGATCGCCATCGGCTGGGGCAGCTACTTCGGGATCCGCGCCATCACGCTGAACAACGACTCGAAGGCGGGATGCGACGGCGACGCGTGCGATCCTGACGCCAAGCAGAAGCGGCTCGACGCGCGGTCCGCGGGCAACTTGTCGACGATCGCGTTCGCGGTGGGCGGCGTGCTGGTGGCGGGCGGCACGACGCTGTTCATTCTCGGGCGATCGAAGGAGACCGGCGGCAGCGGCGTCAACGTCGCCACGGTCGCGTCGCCCGACGGAGGCTTGTTGCTCGTGAGCGGACGATTTTGAAGGTGAGCCTCCGAAAGATTGCCGTGGCGGCGTTCTTCGTCGCGCTCGGCTGCAACCAGATCGTCGGCATCAAGGAGCCGACCGATCGCCCCGGCACGGCCGGAACGACAGGCGCAGCCGGCGACGGCGGCGACACCGGCACCGGCGGCGACACGGGCGGCGCGGGCGCCGGCGGTGATACGGGCGGCAGCGGTGGCAGCGGTGGATCGATGGGCGGCACCGGCGGCTCGATCGGCGGCACCGGCGGCGACGGTGGAACCACGGGCGGCGGAGGAACCGGCGGCGTCGCGGGCACGGGAGGCGGCAGCGGAACGGGTGGCACCGGCGGCGTCGCGGGCACGGGAGGCACGGGCGGCAGCGGAGGAACCGGCGGCACCGGCGGCTCTACTGGAGGCACCGGCGGCTCGGCCGGAGGCACCGGCACGGGCGGCACGGGTGGAACAGGCGGAGCAGCCGGGACCGGCGGCAGCGCCGGAGCGGGCGGCACGGGCGGAACAGGCGGAGCCGGCGTGGCTGGAACCGGAGGGGCTGGCGGCACAGGCGGATCAGCCGCGGGCACCGGCGGTGTCAGCGGCACCGGTGGGGACACCGGAGGATCGGGCGCGGGGGCCGGCGGCACGGGTGGCGCCGCGGGGACGGGTGGCGGCGGTGGCACGGGCGGCACAGGTGGCGACACGGGAGCAGCGGGCGCGGGTGGAACCGGCGGTGACACGGGCGGAGCCGGCGGCAGCGGTGGAACGACGGGCGGCACCGGTGGCGGTACGGCTGGCAGCGGTGGCGAAGGCGGTACGACGGGCGCCGGCGGGACCGGCGGCGATACCGGGACCGGCGGCGATACCGGGACCGGCGGCAGCTCGTAGCGCGCCGAGCCGCCCGCGACCCGGCGCGACACCGATCCCGCGCGCTTGACGGCCGACGGGGCAATTTCCAGACTTCGGCCCTCGGCCCGGCGGTGAGGCATCGTGAAAAACGTCGTTCGCATCGCGATTCTGGTCGCGTCCGCGGGAGCATTCACCCTCGCCTGCGGCAAGCGACCGCTATCGACTGATCGCGACGCGGGCGGCGGCGGCCTGGGCGGCAGCGTGTCGATCGGCCGCGGCGGCGCGGGCGCGGGCGGCGCCGGCGGCACGACCGTCGTCGAGGAATGCCGGAATCACGACGTCGACATCCCCTCGGCGCTGCTGACCGGCGCGGTGACCATCAACGGCGCCGCCGCCGATCCCGACCCCAAGGCGCGCTTCCTGCTTCGCAACGGGGCGAACGATCTGGTGGAGATCCCGTTCACGGGCGCCTCGTACGCCGTGCGCGTCGCACCCGGCACGTACGACCTCTTCTTCGCCGCGACCGGCCCGACAGTCGCCGCGCCCGCGAACCAGCTGGCGCTGCTCCACGCCGGCGTCACGGTCGCGCCCGCCGGAACGACCACGCTGGACATCGACGTCGGGGCGACCACGGTCGCGGGCGCCATCACCGTCAACGGCGGCGCGCTGGCGGACGGCGACGTCGTCAGCCTGTCGCTGCGCAACGCCGCCGGCGACGTCGTCCCGCTCGCGACCGCCAGCAACGGCGTCTACAGCGCCCGCGTCCTCCCGGGAACCTTCGACCTCTTCTATTCGTCGAACGCCGCCGCCCCGGGCAGCGCGACACCGAGGAACCAGCTCGCGCGGCTGGCCACGGACGTCGCCGTCGCCCCGACCGGAGACGCGACGATGCAGCTCGACGTCGACGTTCCGTCGGCCGTCGTCTCGGGCGCGATCACGTTCAGCGGCGTCCCGGCCAGCGCCGCCACCGGCGGAAACCTGACGCTGCGGACCGCGACGGGCGACGTCGCCACGATCACCGCGGCGAACGACTCGACCTACCAGGCGCGGGTGGTGCCCGGCACGTACGATCTTTTCTTCGCGGGAATCGACGCGACGTTCACGGTCGGCAACCAGAATGCGCGCCTGCAGACCGGCGTCGTCGTGGCGCCCGGAGGCACGACCGCGCTGGACGTCGACATTCCGTGGGCGTCGGTCGAGGGCACCATCCGCTTCAACGGCGCGACGCCGACCGAGGATGACACCGCCCACCTCACGCTGCGAAGCGCCGCCGGCGACGGCGCCGCCATCCTGTGGGACGCCGACGGGACCTATCGGGTGCGCGTCCTTCCGGGAAAATACGACCTCTTCTACTCGCAGGGCCTGCGCACGCCCGAGTTCGCGCCCGCCAACCAGCTGGCCCGATTGCGGGCCGACATCACCGTCGGCGCCGCCGGCGTCACCCGGCTGGACGTCGACGTTCCGTCGGCGATCATCACGGGCACGCTGAACATCAACGGCGAGCCGGGCGGGAGCGACGCCGGCAATTCCGGCATCGTGTCGCTGCGCGCCGGCGAGATCGATCGCGCGAACATCGCCAACACGGCGCGGCCCACGTTCTCGGCGCGCGTCGTACCCGGAACGTACGACGTCTATTACACGCGCACCGCCACGCCGGCCAACACCATGACGCCGGCGCCGGCGAACCACGCGGCGCGGCTGCACGCGGGCATCGTCGTCGCGCCCGGCGCGATGACCACGTTCGACATCGACATCCCGTCGACGACCGTGTCGGGTCGCATCACCGTCAACGGCCTCCCCGCCGGACCGGGCGATCACGGAACGCTGATGCTGCGCAGCGCGGACGGCGACTACGCGTCGTTCGGGCCCACCAACGCCGGTTCGTACACGGCGCGCCTGGTCCCCGGGACCTACGACCTCTACTTCTCCCACGCCGAGACCGCCGGCGACGCGACCCCGATGAACACGCTGGTCCGGCTGCGCTGTTTCACGGTTCCGTGATCATCGCCGGACCCTCTGGCGTGACAGGACGTTCGTCACCGAACCGGCGTGATAGATCTGTGCGGCATGCCGCTGTTCGGTGAAAAGGCGAGGGAGCTCGAGGAACGGCTTGCGCGCCTGGGCGTGCGCGCCGAGGACCTCGACGAATCGTTCGTCCATTCGGGCGGCAAGGGCGGCCAGAACGTGAACAAGGTCGCGACCTGCGTCGTGCTGGTGCACCGGCCCACGGGCATCGCGGTCAAGTGCCAGCGCGAGCGCTCGCAGGGGGCCAATCGCCTGATCGCGCGGCGCATGCTCGCCGACAAGATCGAGGAGCGGCGCCTCGGCGCGGCCAGCAAGCGCCAGCAAGAGGCCGAGCGCATCCGCCGCCAGAAGCGGCGGCGATCGCGGCGCGCGAAGCACAAGATGCTGCGCGACAAGCACGCGCACTCGGACAAGAAGGCGATGCGTGGCCCCGTCTTCGACGACTGACCTCTACGACGCGATCGCGCCGATCTACGACGAGTGGCAGAGGTGGCGCGGGATGGCGCCGTTCGCGGGCGTGGCGGCCGAGAAGCTGGAGCCGATCCTCGATCGCGAGGCGGGCGCGGCGGCACGCGCCGGGCGCGATCGCCCCGCCCTGCTCGACGTCGGGTGCGGCACCGGGACGCTGCTGGCCGAGGTGCGGCGACGGCGCCCGGCCTGGCGCCTCGCCGGCGTCGACGCGAGCGCCGGGATGCTGGCCGTCGCGCGCGCCAAGCTTGCCGGGGCGGCCGACGTGCCGGTGGCGCGGGCGCTGCTCGGCGCGCCCCTGCCGTTTCCGAGCGCGTTCGACGTCTGCACGATCTTCTACGACACGCTGAACCACCTGCCCGACACGGCGGAGCTCGCGCGCGCGTTCGCCGCCGCGGCGACGACGTTGCGGCCCCGAGGCCTGCTGGTCTTCGACGTCACCAGCCGCTACGGGTTCGATGAGTGGTGGAACACCACCAACGAGTTCGCGGGCAAGGGCTGGCGCATGGTCGTCGATGCCGACTTCGACGCGACCCGCGCGCTGGCCACCGGCGACGTGACGGTCGATCGGCTGGGCGTCAGGCGCAGCTTCGTGATTCGCGAGCGCTACTTCGGACGCGAGGAGATCGGCGCGGCGCTCGCGGCGGCCGGGTTCGCCATCGAGCAGGAAGAGGCCTGGTCGCCCTTCCCGATCGGCGGCGCGGGAAAGGCCTGGTGGTCCGCCCGCCTTCGCTAATGGGCCCATAAGGCCATAAATCGACACGACGGGTGGCATAACGCGAGCGGGCAGCGCGTCATTTTCGTCAAATCGGTGGTCGATTAGTGTTTGTTATGGGGAAACCCCTGGACGGTTGAGCCAAAGCGACGTAGCTTCAGGGCCCTTCCTTCCACAAGCGAGGTTTCCGTGGCCACTTCCCCAGCTCCCCGACCGCTCACAGTTCCAGCGCCCTCCCCGGCCCCCTCCCCCGCCAAGCCCGCGCCCGTCACCAAGGCGCAGACCGGGGCCGAGGCGCTGATCCGCTGCCTGGAACGCGAGGGGGTCGAGTACATCTTCGGGCTGTCGGGCGGCGCCGCGATGCCGATCTTCGACGCGCTGGTG
>Ga0070673_100000374_pt1 | contig 23409 bp, 19 predicted proteins | sample KBSM23metaG_FD_65342 | JGI IMG/M metagenome (GOLD analysis project Ga0070673, IMG submission 65342) | Miscanthus rhizosphere microbial communities from Kellogg Biological Station, Michigan, USA - KBS M2-3 metaG | ecosystem: Host-associated > Plants > Roots > Rhizosphere > Soil ... | reverse complement strand
GCGCGCCAGGTGCGGGTGCATGCGCTTGACGACGAAGTAGCGGACGAAGCCCTCCGCGCCGTGCGCGGTGGCGATGAAGATCTCCGCCATGCCGCCCTCGCCGATGCGTTCGAGCAGGCGATAACGGCCCAGCGTCACGCCGGCGCCGGCGGGCGGCGTCTCCATCATCGCCGCGGCGGCAACGGGCGCAGCGGCCGGCTCGGCACCGGGCGCGAACGCCGCGTGCCCGGGCGGACGGAGATCCTTGGTGCGTTCGATCTGCTGCTTGCTGGGCGGGCGCGGGCGCTGGCCGCTGCCCATCGGCCGCGTGATCACCATCGGGTTGTCGCTGTCGACCTTCGCGCGGCGCCGCCCCGACAGCTGCATGACGAGACCGGCGCCGCCCAGCAGCACGCCGGCGGCGCCGATGAGCAGACCCAGATTCGAGCCGGCGGGCGCCGGCGCGCGCGACAGCACCGCATCCAGCCACAGGCCGTGATCGAGCGCGATGGCGACGCCGCCGCGTCCATCCTCCAGCGTGATCACGCCGGGCTCACCGGCGCGATCTTCGCGACCGACCAGCGCCGCCAGCGTCGTCTGGGCGGCGTCCGGCCCGGCCTGCGCCAGCAACCGCTTGCCGTCCGACACCGCCACGGCGGACCCGGCGCCGTCCGCGACCGCCTGCAACGCCGCGCGTTCCAGGGGGACGCCCAGGATCACGACCGCGCCCGACGCGTGCTTGCCGCGCGGCACGCGCGCCGCCGCGATCATGAACGCGCGCCCCTGCATCGCGGTGACGCCCGAGGCGACCCCGGCCTCGCGCGCCTGGCGCACCACCGACGCGCCGCTGAGATCGGCCGTTCCCGATCCGATCGCCGCGAGCGCGCCGCTGGCCGTCACCAGCCCGGAGAGCGGAAACTCGGTGCGATACGGCGCCCACCAGTCCTCGTTCTCCAGCAGATCTTCGAAGGTGTGCGGATCCGCGTCGAGGTCCAGCCCCGACACGATCTCGGGCAGGCGGGCCGCCGCCATCGCCTTCGGTTCGAGCGCGCGCGTCGCGCCCGAGAGCGCCTGCTCGGCGCGCCCCCGCAACGACGTCGCCGGCGCGCGCTGGTCCTCGCCGCCGCCGCCGCCGATCGCGTGCGTTCGCGCGACCACGCCGGTCGCGATCAACAAGAGGCCCACCACCAGCAACAACGCGCCGATGACGCCGGCGCCGCGAGCGGGCACGCGCTCCTCACTGCGAGCGGCGCGTGCCTCGGGCTCACTCATCGTAGGAACCGTAGGCCTGTCCGCGTTTGTTCAGGTGCGGCCGGGCCGACATCGCCTCGGACGTGAACGTCACCGTGCCGCCCTTGGTGGACACGTCGACCTGCTGCGACACCGGCTTCAGCGTGGGGCTCCACAGCACGATCTTGCGCGAGCCCACCGGCACCCCCGACAGCGAGAACGATCCGTCCGCGGCGACGCGCGCCCAGTGGTTGTTGGGAACGACCAGGACGTCGGCGCGCATCTTCGAATGGATGTTGCAGAAGATCTCCACCGGCCCCGGCTTCAGCAACACCACCGGCGGCGACGTCTCGCCGCCCTTGACCGATCCGAGGTCGAACGAATTGCCGGACGCCGTCGAGAACACGTTGTGAATGACGGTGTCCTGGTTCGGGAACACCAGCTTCGTGCCCAGCGGCACGACCACGACGCGCGGGGCGAACTGCTTGTCGCGCTGCTTGATCTCGACGGTGTGGCCGCGCGCGCTGGAACGCAGCCCGTCGACGTAGACGTAAGCCTCGCCGATCTGACCGCCGCTGGTGCGCACCTTCCCGGTGACGGTGGCGGCCTCGTGGCCCGACCCGCCGCTGTCCTTGCCCGCTTCGCTCCCGCTGGCGCCGGCGCTCGCCGACTTGGGCAGGATCGACGACGGTGACGGCGGCGGCGGCAGCGCCGAGACGTCGCCCGCGCCGCCACCGGCTCGCAGATACTTGAGCACGACGTCGTAGCGTTGCTGCTCCGCCTGCATCAGCTGCAGGATCAGCTGTCGCTGGTCGGCCAGCTCCTGCTTGAGACGATCGATCTCGCCCTGCAGGCGCGCGACGTCCCCCGGCGCGGCTTCGCCGGCCGCCAGCACCGAGATCGGCGCGAGCGCCAGCGCGCAAGCCACGGCCCAGCCGAATACACGAATCAGCGGCATCGCGATCCTTCCCCCAGCGGTTTGCGATTTTCGTCCATGCATGGTCATCGGGTCAAAAGCTCATCACGAGGCTGCTCGTGAAGATGTCGTTGGCGACCTTCGGAATACCACCGTATTCGCCGTTTTTCAGGTACTCGGCCTTCAGCACCGCCCGCGTCGTCAGCACCCAGCGCAGCCCGACCGTGGCGCGCCACGACTTGGTCAGGTAGGCGCGCTGATCCCCCAGCCAGACGAAGGCGTCGCGGAACTCGCCCCGCCCGAGCATGCCGACCGAGCTGGTGAACATCGCGTCCAGTTCGAGGTACCCGCCCTGATGCAGATCCAGCCCGTACACGCCCTGCGAGGGCTCGCCGTCCGCGTGGCCCTTCATCCACTGGCCCTTGAGATCGACGGGCCCCCAGTGGCCCAGCAGATCGAAGCCGTAGAACCACATCCAGTGCGCGGTGTCGGTCGCGCGATCCTGCGGACCGGCGCTGCCCGAAGCCCCGATCTCGATCGACAGCGGCAGCAGGCGGATCGCCAGCCGGCCGCTGCCCGTCTTGCCGCGGTTGCTGTCGATCTCGTCGTAGAAGTGAAACTGCTCGGTGGTGTTCGATCCGTTGGTGAGCGCGATGGCGATGACCAGCCAGTCGCCGCTGCCGAACTTGGTGCGCAGCTTCAGCCCCAGCGCGGTGCCCATGGTGTAACGCGACATCAGCGACGGCGTGATGCCGAAGCGCTTGTCGGCCTTGCGATCGCGGTACTCGATGCCGAACACCGGCTCCATCTTGCCCGCGAAGATCGACGTGCGCTGTGATTCGGTGGGCAGCCATTCCACCTGCGCGATGTCGACGTCGAACGAATCGCCCAGCGCGAAGTCGTTGCCCGTGCGCGGCGTGAAGTTGATGCTGGCCGACACCAGCGCCGTCGGCGTCAGCGCCGAGCGCAGCGTCAGGTTGACCTCGTTGGCGATGAAGCCGGGCGCGCCGCGCGAGTTGATGCTGTCGAAGCGGGTGACGCCCGGCGCGGGGCCGAGATCGGCGACCTCGCCGCGCGAGTTGACCGCCGGCGCCAGGATGTCGCCCAGGAACACCCAGCCGAACTGCCGGTACTCGGGGAAGAAGACGTGCCCGAAGTCCTCGACGTAGCCCGAGCCGTTGCCCTGCGGAACGAAGTAGCCGAAGTCGACGTAGCCGCCGACCTGGACCGTGGGCTGGTTGTTGCGGATCAGCGCCTCGGACTGCGCGAGCCGCTGTTCGAAGGCGGCGTTGTCCAGGACGACGCCCGCGGATGAGTCGTCGTTCTCCTCGCTGTCCTCGGCGGCGCCCTGGGCGCGCACGCGCGCCGGAATTCCGGTCGCGGCTGCGAGCAGCACGGTCGCGAGCACGAACCGCCTGGACGCCGCCGGCTTCAACACGGTCCGACATTATCAGACGGCAACACGCTGGAGTTACAAGCAGAAAACGGCCGGTCGCGGCGGCAAGCAAATGCCAGTGCGCCCGGTGCGTTCGACGCATCGGGCCGAAGGATTCGCGCTACAGTTGCACGCGAGCAGCAATGCAGGACCGCACGCACGCGGCGCTTCGTTTTCACCTTCACGGCGGGTCGACGCTGATGGCGCTGGCCGTCGCGGCGGCCATCGCGGCGGCAACGATCGGCTGCAGCCAGGAAGGTCCGCTCACCGACCAGGAGATGGAGCAGCTTCGCGCGTTCATGCTGCCGGCGGAGGGTCCACCCGCCGACACGTCGAACGCTTTCGCGGACAATCGCGCGGCCGCCGGGCTGGGCAAGCGACTTTACTTCGACGGGGGCTATTCGGGCGGCCTCGGGCCGTACAACCGCAAGGACGTCAACGGCGCGCTCGGCGCGCAGGGCGATCCAGGCCTGGTGTCGTGCCGGTCGTGCCACGACCCCGCCACCGGCGGCGCGGACAACCGATCGAAGCCGAACGCCACCAGCCTGGGCGCCGGTTACACGGCCCGCAACGCGCCGACGGTGATCAACGCGGCCTACTCGCCGCTGTGGCAGTTCTGGGACGGGCGCGTCGACTCGTTGTGGAGCCAGGCGCTGGCGCCGCCCGAGGGCGGCGTCGAGTGCAACAGCAGCCGGCTCGAGGTGGTCCACTTTCTCTACGCCAACTACCGCTCGGCCTTCGAGGAGGTGTTCGGCGCGGGCGCGCTGCCCGATCTGATCGCCAGCCTGCCGGCCGCCGGGAAGCCGGGCGACCAGGTGTTCGATGAGCTGGACAGCGCGCCGGGGGGCGCCAAGGACGTCGTGAACCGCGCGTACGCCAACTTCGGCAAGGCGATCGCCGCCTACGAACGGTTGCTGGTCAGCAACAACTTCGAGGCCTCGAAGTTCGATCGCTTCATGAACGGCGACAAGGAGGCGATGTCGCCGGCGGCCATCCGGGGCGCGCGCCTGTTCGTCGGTCACGCCGGCTGCACCGAGTGCCACCGCGGGCCGATGTTCAGCGATTTTTCGTTTCACAACGTGGGCGCGCCGCAGACGGGCGAGTACGCGAGCCCGACCGACAACGGTCGTTTCGACGGCGTCACCGCGCTCACCAGCGCGAGCAACATGTACACGCGCAGCAGCGCGCTCTACAGCGACGACACCACGTCGACGACGTACCTCGAATCGCTGAAGGGCATGCCGCCCGCTGAACTGAAGGGGCAGTTCAAGACGCCGACGCTGCGGAACGTGGCCAAGACGGCGCCCTACATGCACGACGGCGTCTACCAGACGCTGTGGGACGTGGTGAACCACTACAACTTCGGCGGCGCCAGCGGGCAGTTCGCGGGCGACAAGGATCCCAGCATCTCGCCGCTGATGTTGACCGACGCCGAGCTGGCCGATCTGGTCGAGTTCCTGCGCGCGCTGGACGACGGCGAAACGGCCACCATGGGCGACGACCTGCCCGGCGGGCTGGTCGGCCCGCCTTAGTCCGCGATCCCGCGCTTCGCGCGGGGGCGGCTACTGCAGCGTTCCCAGGTTACGGGCGGCTTGCTGGAAGACCGCCACCGCGGCGGTGGGCCGGCGAATCAGCAGCGGATCGTTGAAGTCGATCTTGAACAGGCCGAAGCGGCCGTTGGTGCCGTGCGACCATTCGAAGTTGTCGATCAGCGACCAGTGCAGGTAGCCGATCACGTCGATGCCGTCGGCGCGGGCGCGATCGACGGCGTAGAGGTGCGCGCGAAGGAAGTCGGCGCGCTGGACGTCGCGCCCGTCCGCGATGCCGTTCTCGGTCACGAACAGCGGCCAGCCCCGGCGCGCGTAGCGGGCGAGCAGACGGTAGAGCCCCTCGGGGTAGATCTCCCAGCCGAGGTCGTTACGCGGCTGGCCGGGCGCGGCCGCGACCTCGTAGGGGCGATCGCCGCGCAGGTGCCCGACGATCAGATCGCGCGTGTAGTAGTTGATGCCCAGGTAATCGAAGCTGCCCGCGAGCGGCGGAAACGGCTCGTCGATATCGATGACCTTGGGCAGCACGACACGGACGCGCCCCAGCGTCACCGCGTCGAGAAATGACTCGTTGTAGAACCAGTCGGCGGCCCCCGCGACGATGCCGTCGATGGGCCGCGCGGAGTACGGATCGAACAGGCGCAGGTTCTGGGCGATGCCGACGCGCGTGGCGTGGCCGTCGCCGTCCGCGTCGGTGCGATCCTGCTCGCGCAACGCGCGCGTCATCAGGCCGTGCGCGCGCATCAGCGCCGCCAGCGCGAGGGCCGCGCGGCGCGGATCGCGCACGCCGGGCGGCCATTGTCCCGCCAGGTAGCCCTTGGCGACCAGCACGTTGGGTTCGTTGATCGTGCACCACCAGTCGACCAGATCGCCGAACGCCGCGCCCGCGCGCCCCGCGAAGGCGGCCAGCGCGGCGGGCGCGCCGTCCCAGTCCCAACCGCCGCGCGCCGCCACCCAGGTGGGCAGCGTGAAGTGGTAGAGGTTCACGATCGGCGTGATGCCCGCGGCGCGCAGCCCGGCGAACATCTCGCGGTAGCGGGCGGCGGCCGCGTCGTCCCACGCGCCCGGCGACGGCTCGAGGCGGCTCCACTCGACGCCCAGCCGGTAGGCGTTGGCGCCGATCAGCTGCAGCGCCGCCAGATCGGTCCGCCACAAGTTCCACGAGTCCGCGATGCGGGCCGCGCTGGCGCCGCCGGCGACGTGCGGCGTGCCGTCCGGGTAGCTGCCCTTCTCCCAGTCGGTCCAGTCGTTGTGCGTGCCGCCCTCGATCTGGTGCGCCGACGTGGCGGCGCCCAGGAAAAAGCCGGAGCCGCGCGGCACGCTGTGGAGCGGCTGCGCGGCGGCGACGTCGGCGGGCGCGAACGCGATCGGCCGCCCGCAGCCTAGTCCGACGAAAGCGGTCGCGACGAAGATGGTCGCGACGAAGATGACTGCAACGACACCGGCGCGCGGGCCTGCGGCCCGAGAAAGACGATCGTCACTTGCTTGGTGGGAGCCCATTCGCGCGCGAACCCTTCCAGGGTATTTTCGCGCAAGCCCACCGCCGGATCGAGCGACAGGATGCGACGTTGCGCGCGGTTGAGGCCGATGACGACCTCATAGTGCGCCAGCGAACGCCCGCCCGTGAGCGCCATCGGCTTCGCCAGGCCCACCACCACGGGGTGCCCGCGCGCGACCTCCGTGAAGAGATCGTCGAGCGTGCCGGAGACGACGTACGCCTCCAGGCCGCGCCCCCGCGCCACGTCACGCAGCGTGCCCGCTCGGACGTCGCCGCGCGCCAGCTCCGGCGTCGCCGCCGGGGCCGCCCCGAAGTGCGCCAGCACCATCGCCAGCGCCGCCGGCCCGCAGTCGCGGTCCGTCTGCTGGGCCACGAACGGCACGTCGCGCACGATCCGCCATTCGGGATCGCGCGCGAGCGCCGAAACACTGTTCGCCGGGAGGCTGTGAGCCGATCCCGTGTAACAGGCGGGCGCCGCGAGCGCGAACGCCAGAACCAGTCCGGCGCGCGCGTTCACGGTGACCGTTCCTTAGATCGCCAGGAGCAGGATGATGATGACCAGGGCCAGCACCAGGCCGCTACCGAAGTAGACGTAGACCGCGCCACCCTTGAAGTTCTGCACGTCCTGCGACTGCTGCTCGCGCTGCGCATATTGCGTCCCCTCGCTGCTCTGCGCGTTCATCGTGCTCGCCGCCGCGTTCGCCAGCGCCACGCCCGTCGATGCGAGCGTGCGGGCCGCAGCGACCGGAGCCGTTACAGGCTCGCTCTTCGCCAGCGCCATCGCCGGCGAGAACATCGCGCCCAGGATTACCGCCACCACAACCGTTCGAAATGCCTTCATGCTTCTCCCTCCCCTTCTGCTTCAGCAACCTAAACATCGGGCAACGCCTTACAACCCCGGCCGCGTGCTAAGGATGTGGTTATGGCCGACGCGTCACCGCCGCCCAAGCGATCGCTGATCTGGCGCCTGTGGGGCTTGATCATGTTCCTGCTGATCGCCGGCGCGCTGGCGTCGTCCGCGTATCTCTATGCAAGGCTGCGCCGCGAGGAGGCCGCGCGCGCCGCGCTCGCTGCGGAGGTGACCGCGTTCGGTCCGCGCTTCGAGCAGTTCAAGTCCGCGGTGCGCGACGTCGGCAAGCAGCTGTCGACGACCGTGTTCCAGGAGGTCGACCTGGGCGCCAGCGGCTGGCAGCCGATCCAGGGCGGCTTCTACGTCATCGATCTCTCGGTGGTGGCGGCCGGCAAGGGCACCCGCATCAGCGGCAAGGTCGTGAACCCGACCTCCGTCGTGCACGAGAACGCGAACTTCTCGGTGCGTATCGACGAGCACCGCGGAACGTTCGCGCTGACGAAGATCCCGCCCGCAATCGCGCAGCCGTTCGAGGTCACGCTCGGCGACGTGCCGCCCGGCACCGCACGAAAGGCGTTCTTCGCGCTCGACAGCTCGACGATCAACTTCGCCAGCACCACCACCCGCAAGCGCGGGCTCACCGAACCGCCGGATACGGACAAGCTTCTGAAGTAGACCCTCACCCCGACCCTCTCCCGCAAGCGCGCGGCGCCCGAAAGCGGCTTGCCCTCACCCTGCCCTCTCCCGCAAGCGGGAGAGGGGATCATCTACTGCGCGGCGCCGCGGGCGACGGTGTACGCCGTCATGCTGACGATGGTGTCGACGTTGGCGTCGCGCGGGAGCACGGTGACCGGCTTGTTCACGCCCAGCAGGATCGGGCCGATGGCGGTGGCGCCGCCCAGCGCGGCCAGCACCTTGTAGGCGGCGTTGCCGGCGGCCAGCGACGGGAACACCAGCACGTTCGCCTCGTCGGTCAGGCGCGTGAACGGGAACAGCTCGTGCAGCTTTTCGGGCTCGACCGCGATGTCGGCCTGCACCTCGCCGTCGATCTCCAGATCGGGACGGCTCTTGCGCACGATCTCGACCGCCTTCGCGACCTTGAGGGATTCGGGGTGCGGCGCCGATCCGAAGTTCGAGAACGAGATCATCGCGATGCGCGGCTCCACCTCGAACGTGCGCGCCGCGTCCGCGACCTGGATGGCGGTGTCGGCCAGCGTCTCCGCGTCCGGATCGATGTTCATGGTCGCGTCTGCGAAGAACTTCACGTCGTTCTTCAGCAGCATCATGTACATGCCCGTCGCGCGCCGCACGTCGGGGCGGATGCCCAGGATCTGCAGCGCCGGCCGGATCGTGTCCGGGTACGGCGCGGTCAGGCCGGCGACCAGGCCATCGGCGTCGCCCCGCCGCACCATCATCATGCCGTAGTGGGTGCGCCGGTTCATGTAGCGCGCGGCGCTGGCGGCGGTCACGCCCTTGCGGCAGCGCAGATCCAGGTACTCGTGCGCGTACGCCGAGTGCTTCAGCGAGTCCGCCGGATTGAGCAGCTCCGCCCCCTCGAGATCCAGGTCCAGCTCGGTGGCGCGCTGGCGGATCTTCTTCTCCGACCCGAGCAGGATCGGCCGCGCGATCCCCTCGTCCAGCACGATCTGGCAGGCGCGCAGCACCTTGATGTTGTCGCCGTCGGGAAACACGATGCGCTTGGGCGCGTTCTTCGCGCGCTGCACGATCCGGCTCATGATCGTGTACTGCGTGCCGCCCACCCGGCGCTGCAGCCGCTCGCGGTACTCCTTGATGTCCAGGGACAGCCGCGCCGAGCCCGACTTGATCGCGGCCTCGGCCACCGCCGGCGCGCACCACCACAGCACGCGCGTGTCGAACGGCTTGGGAATGATGTAGTCGGGGCCGAAGCGAAAGCCGCGCACGCCGTACGCCTCGGCCACGCTGTCGGGCACCGGCTCGTGCGCCAGCTCGGCCAGCGCGCGCGCCGCCGCGATCTTCATCGACTCGTCGATGTCCCTCGCGCGCACGTCCAGCGCGCCCCGGAAGATGTAGGGGAAGCCCAGCACGTTGTTGACCTGGTTGGGGAAGTCGCTGCGCCCGGTGGCGACGATCGCGTCGGGCCGCGCCGCCTTGGCGTCGGGGTAGCTGATCTCCGGATCCGGGTTGGCCAGCGCGAAGATCAGCGGCTTCTTCGCCATCGTCTTCAACATCTCGGGCGTGCACAGCCCCGCCTTCGACAGCCCCAGGAACACGTCGGCGCCGCGGAGCGCGTCGGCGCGCGTGCGGGAGCCGTCGTCCTTGCGCGCGAACCGCGCCTTGTAGATGTTCATCCCTTCCTGGCGGCCGTCGTGGATGACGCCCAGCGAATCGACCAGCGTCACGTTCTCCAGCCGGATGCCCAGCTCGACATAGAAGTTGGCGCACGCGATCGCCGACGCGCCCGCGCCCGACACGACCACCTTCATGTCGCCGAGCTTCTTCCCCGCCAGCTCGGCGCCGTTCATCAGCGCCGCGCCCGAGATGATCGCGGTGCCGTGCTGATCGTCGTGGAACACGGGGATCTGCATGCGCTGGCGCAGCCCGGCCTCGATCTCGAAGCACTCGGGCGCCTTCAGGTCTTCCAGGTTGATGCCGCCGAACGTCGGCTCCAGCGCGGCCACCGTGTCGATGAAGCGCTGCGAGTCGCGCGCGTCGACCTCCAGGTCGTAGACGTCGATGTCGGCGAACTTCTTGAACAGGCAGGCCTTCCCCTCCATCACCGGCTTGCTCGCCAGCGGGCCGATGTTGCCCAGGCCCAGCACCGCGGTGCCGTTGGTGACGACCGCGACCAGGTTGCCGCGCGCGGTGTAGTCCCACGCGAGATCGGGTGTGGCCGCGATCTCCAGGCACGGCTCGGCCACGCCGGGCGAATACGCCAGCGACAGATCGCGCTGGGTGACCAGCGGCTTGGTGGGAACCACCTCGATCTTCCCGGGCCGCCCGCCCCGGTGGTACTCGAGCGCGTCGTTTTTCCGGATCATCCGGTCAGCGCCGCACTTTGACGACGCGGGTGCCGGACAGCGAGTCGTGCCACCCCTGCGTGGAGCTGCTGAACAGAATCGAGAACGGCTCGAACGGGATGAAGCGCGCGAACGTCCGGCCGATCACCTGCGGCCAGCGCGCCTTGCCGCCGTCGTATCTGAGGACGCGCGTGCCGGTGACCAGCTTGGCGACCGTCCAGCCAAACGCCCCTTCGAGCACGATGTAGTAGGCGAACATCACGCCCAGGGCGAGCACCGCGCCGAGCGCGGCCGCGGAGTCGGCGTCGCCGGCCGCGCCGGCCGCGCCCACCACGCCCAGCACGAAGACCGTCATCACGACGCGCACGATGATTCCGTCGATGATGAAGTTCAGGAACCGCGCCCCCATGCCCGCGGCGGGCAGCAGCTCCGGTTCGAGGAGAGGCGCTCCGCCGCCCAGGTCGGCCTTGGGCGCTTCGTACGGGTTTTGTCCGATCGTCATGCCCGGTAGCGTATGCCGATTCGCACCGGCGCGCGACCGTTACGAACGAAGCGCGCGGCGGATGCGGGCGCGCTGTGCGCGCACGTTGTACTGGTGGGTCATCGTCGCCTTGGGCGGGATCATCGTGTCGCCCAGGGTGCGCAGCGGGTTCGTGTGGCGCTCGCCGATGCGCACCTCCAGGTGCAGGTGAGGCGGCGATATCTTGACGCCCGTGCGACCGAGCTCGCCGATCACCTGACCCGCCAGCACCTGATCGTGCTCGTTCACGTTGTAGCTGTTGAGGTGCATGTAACAGGAGACGACCTTCTTCGGCTCCGGCGTGTGCTCGATGCAGACGTAGATCCCGCCCACGCCCATGCGGCGATTGCGGTAGCGGCGGATCTTCTCGGGCGGGATGCCGCTCATGCGCGATTTGGTCGGGCTGTTGATGCCCGCGAAGATCACCGTGCCGTCGGCGATGGCGCGCACCGGCTCGCCCACGATCCCGGCGATGTCCAGGCCCGCGTGCCGCCGCGCGCCGCCCGAGCGATCGTCGCCCGGCCCGCTGGTCGCCACGCGCGGCACCGCCTCCAGCGGCGAGACGACGTTGATCCCGACGTACGGCGCGGGGCGTGGCGCGTCCTTGTTGCCGAGGTAGCTCAGGATCATCCGGCGGCGCGACGTCAGGACCAGATCCTCGTGGCCGCTGGAACGCACGACGTCGCCCCAGATGAAGTGCGCGACGCCGGTCCGGTGCAGGCCGCCGCCGAACGACGCATCGATCTCCTTGTGCGACGTGTTCCACATCTCGAGCAGCGCCGCCCCGACCGCCAGGTTCACATCCGGATCGAGCAATCGCTTCGGCGTCAGGTCGGCCTTGTCGACGGGCAGGTCGGGCGCGTCGGGCGAGCGGTACATGCCGGGCTCGATGCCGAGCAGGCCGTACGACGCGCCCTTCTTCGAACGATACGCGGCGTCGCAGCGGGTGTTGAAATACGCCAGCGCCGCGAGCGTGAACGGATCGCTCTTCGCGGTGGCCGCGGCGGCGATGATCTTGGGCGCGAGCGCCGCCGTCGCTGAGTCGGGCGTGACGTTGCAAAGGTGCACCCACGCCGTTCTGAACTTCGCCTCGTCGATCGGCGCCAGCGGCGCGTCGGGCTCGGCCGGCCAGGTGGTGAGCGGGTTACGAAGCTGGTGCGCGGGCTTCGGTTCGTAGCCAGGCTCGCGGTTCTCCCAGGGACGCGCCTGCGCGACCGCCGGCGCCGCGACCAACGCGAATAGCAAAACTGCCTGGCGCGTGACTTGCCGCATCACCGACCAACCACTATACACCCACTCCCAGCTACACCGCCCTCCGTGAGCGCCCTAAAATTTATCTGAACATCCGCACCGGTGTCGCCGACGCGACGCGCCCAGGTGCTCCCGCGCGCAGCTGCTTTTTGCGATGTGTGTTCTTACTCGGTGCAGAGCAGGAACTTGCCGCAGCCGTGCTCACCGACGGCGACGGCGTTTCCGCTCGGCGCGAACGCGACGGACAGCGCGAACCGATCCAGCAGCGGGTAGCGGCCGACGCGCGTCTGCGTGGTGATGTCCCAGACGCTCACCGCGCCTTGACTGAAGCCGCTGGCGATGGCGACGTAACGGCCGTCGGGCGAGAACGCGATGCCGTTGACGTCCTCGAGATGCGCGGGCTCGTCGATGCTGAAGCTGATCGCGGGCGTCGACGTCGCCGTCAGCGGCAGATTGAAGATGTCGACGTACGAGTCGTACCCGCCCACTGCCAGCTGCGTCCCGGTGGGCGAGAACGCGGCGGCCCACACGCCGTTCGTGCTGTCCGGGACATAAACCGGCGCTCCCAGCGTGGTCCCGTTCAGGGTGTAGAACGTGACGTACCCGTCCCCGCTGGGGATGGCGACGCCCAGCCCACCGCCGGTGATCGTCGTGGGCGACAGCGCCATCGCCCACGGCGTGTGCGTCAGCGGAACCTTCGCGAGCTGCGTTCCGGCGGGCGCCGCGTGGACGTAGAGGCTGCCCGAATCGACATCCACCACCTGCAGGCTGTCGGGCGTGAAGCCGACACCGTACGAGTAATAGTCGATGGTCGCCATGCCGGCGTCCGCGAGGGCGGGCGGCAGCGTGAAGAAATGAACCTCGCCCCCGCCGCCGGCGAACAGCGCGCCGTTCGGCGAGAATGCCGGGTACCCGTAGGCGCCGCCGGTGATCTGGTGGCCTTCCGCCGTGAGCATCTTGCCGTCGAAGTTCCAGAACACGTAGCGGCCGTCGTCGCCGCCCGAGACGACCATCTTCCCGTCCGGCGTGAACGCGACGCCGTACATATACGTGTCGTTGCCGTCGCAGGCGCTGCCCGTCAACGAGTGATCGTACTCGGTGCAGCACTTCAGGGTGGGCGGCGTCCCGACGGGCGGCTGCGTGCCGGTGCAGCTGTTGCCGCCCATCCCGCCCGTTCCCGTCGAACCGCCCGCGCCGCCGGTGCCGCCGCACACGTCCGACGGTTTCAACATGATCGCGATCTGCACGGTCTCGCCCAGGGAGAAGCTGCTCTCCGTCCGCCCCATGCCCGCGTAGCCCATCATGCAGTTCGATCCCAGCTGCGCGGTGGCGATGACATCGACGCCGCCGCTCACGCGCTCGGGAACCCAGAGGCCGTACGTCTTGGCCGTCGTCCCCAGGCCGCCCTCCAGGTGGTACGTTTGGGAGACGCCCTCGGCGGACAGCGTCAGGCTGTCGAGCTGGCCGGCGGCGGCGCTGGTGTCGGCCTTGAGGGCCACGAGAATGAGCGACTCCTGGTCTTTCTTGCAGCCTGCCGCCAGCGCGGCGAGCGCCAGCACCGGGATGCACGCGAACGCGCACACGCGTCGCAGCGACATCACCTGCACTCCAGCGCGCTGGCCGGGCAATCCGGTCGTTGTGTTCCGCCGCTGAGCAGGATCGCCGCGACGACGCCCGTCGCCACCAGCGCGCCGATTCCCGCCCAGAACCACCACTTCGTGTAGATGGGGGCTTCGGCCTGGGGCGGCGGCGGCTGCGCCACCAGCATCCCCGAGGTGGTGGGGGGCGGCGGCGGGTAGTACGTGGGCGGCGGCGGATTGTTGATGGGCGTCACCAGGGGCGGCGGCGGGTTGGCCGGCGGCGGCGGCGTGGCTTGTCGCGCCTGCTCGTCGCGCAGCGCCTCCATCTCCTTGATGTAGCCTTCGATCTCCTTGCGCTCTTCGGCGGAGATCTTCTTTTCCTTCGCCAGGTATTCGCGGAACTGATCGATCGCCTTCTCGGGCTGGCGCAGCTTCTGATGGCAGCGCGCGATGTTGCGCAGGTAGACCGGGTGAAGCGTCTGCGCGTAGAGCTTCGCGAACAGCTCCAGCGCTTCCTCGTAGCGGCCGGCGGCGAACGCCTCGCGCGCCTTCATCTCCACGGCGTTGTCGGGCTTGGCGGCGGCGTGGGCGACCGGCGTCGCGACGATGGGAATCGGCATTCCGATCGAGAAAACGAGGAGAGCGCCCAGCACGATCCCCCGGCGCCCAGTCGACGACGTCCACATAGGCGAAAACTGTATGTCGTCACGGCCTTCCTAGTCAAAGCCCGCAGTCGACGTTAGTTCGATTACGATGGCCACAATGTCCCGACTGGGCGACGTCGACATCCACCTCTACGCGGAAGGAACGCACGCGCGCGCATACGAAGGTTTCGGCGCGCACGTCGCGCGGCGCGACGCCACGCCGGCGGGCGTCCTGGGCGTCGACTTCGCCGTGTGGGCGCCCAACGCCGACAGCGTCCACGTGATCGGCGACTTCGAGAACTGGGGCGAACGCCCGGCGCCGCTCGCCCGGCGCGGCGAAACCGGAATCTGGGAGGGACGGATCGCGGGCGTCGGCCACGGCACGCGCTACAAGTATCGAATCGTCTCGCGCAACGGCGGCTACCGGGTCGACAAGGCGGACCCGTTCGGCTTCCGCTGCGAGGAGCCGCCCGCCACCGCGTCGATCGTCTGGGACCTGGACTACGGGTGGGGCGACGGCGCGTGGATGAAGGAACGGCGCGCGCGCAACGGGCTGGACGCGCCCATGTCGATCTACGAGGTGCACCTCGGGTCGTGGATGCGCGTCCCCGAGGAGCAGCACCGCTGGCTCGGCTACCGCGAGATCGCGCCCAAGCTGGCGGCGCACGCGCGGCGCTGCGGCTTCACGCACGTCGAGCTGATGCCCGTCGCCGAGCATCCGTTCTATCCGTCGTGGGGCTATCAGGTGACCGGCTTCTTCGCGCCGACGTCACGCTTCGGGACGCCGCAAGACTTCATGTGGTTCGTCGATCACCTGCACCAGCAGGGGATCGGCGTGATCCTCGACTGGACGCCGGCCCACTTCCCGACCGACGAGCACGGCCTGATCTACTTCGACGGCACGCACCTCTACGAGCACGCCGATCCGCGCCAGGGCATGCACGCCGAATGGGGCAGCGCCATCTTCAACTACGGCCGCAACGAGGTGCGCAGCTTCCTGATCTCGAACGCGCACTTCTGGCTGGACCGGTACCACATCGACGGGCTGCGCGTGGACGCGGTGGCGTCGATGCTGTACCTCGACTACGCGCGCAAGCGCGGCGAGTGGATCCCGAACCAGTACGGCGGCAACGAGAACCTCGAGGCGATGCAGTTCCTGCGCACCTTCAACGAGGGCGTGTACCGCGAGCAGCCCGACACGCAGACCATCGCCGAGGAGTCGACGTCATGGGCGGGCGTCTCGAAGCCGACGTACACGGGCGGGCTGGGCTTCGGCCTGAAATGGGACATGGGCTGGATGCACGACACGTTGTCGTATTTTCAGGAGGACCCGATCGGGCGGCGCTACCACCACCACAAGCTCACGTTCCGCAGCATGTACTTCTGGAGCGAGAACTACGTGCTGCCGCTGTCGCATGACGAGGTCGTCCACGGCAAGGGCTCGCTGCTGGGGAAGATGCCCGGCGACGACTGGCAGCGGTTCGCCAACCTGCGGCTGATGTACGCGTATATGTGGGCGCAGCCAGGCAAGAAGCTGCTGTTCCAGGGGGGCGAGATCGGCCAGTACGCGGAGTGGGCGCACGACCGCAGCGTCGACTGGCACCTGCTGGGGCAGTCGTCGTTTCACATCCAGCTGATGAGTTTCGTCGCCGAGCTGAACCGGCTTTACGCGACGGTGCCGCCGCTGCACATCCACGACGTGGGGCTGGCGGGGTTCGAGTGGATCGACGCGGACGACAACGAGAACAGCGTGTTCTCGTTCCTGCGCAAGGGCGACCGTCCCGACGACGTGGTGCTGTGCCTGTTCAACTGCACGCCGGTCCCGCGGCACGACTACCGCGTCGGCCTGCCCGTGGGCGGGCGCTGGCGCGAGCTGCTGAACAGCGACGCCGCCGTGTTCGGCGGCAGCGGCATGGGCAACCTCGGCGGGGTGACGGCCGACGGCTTCGGCATCCACGGCCGGCCCGCGTCGCTGCGGCTGACGTTGCCGCCGCTGGCCGCGGTGTTCCTGCAGCCCGAGCGGTGAACGGCTTGACCCGGCGCACGCCGTGAGTAAACAGGGCGAGCCGTGGAAAGCAGCCAGCCAGTCAGCGAAGACACCGTCGTTTATGGGTGCAGCCATTGCGGCGGGATGAACCGCATCCTCCGGTCGCGCCTGGGCGACGACCCGGTGTGCGGGCGCTGCAAGGAGAAGGTGTTTCCCCGGCGGCCCGTGACGATCACCGACGCCAGCTGGAAGAAAGAGGTCGAGGACAGCCCGATCCCGGTGCTGGTCGACTTCTGGGCGCCGTGGTGCGGGCCGTGCCGCGCGGTGGCGCCGATGCTCGAGGCGCTGGCGGGCGAGCGCGCGGGCAAGCTGAAGATCGCGAAGCTGAACGTCGACGAGAACCCGCGCAGCGCGGCGCGCTTCCAGGTTCAGGCCATCCCGACCATGATCGTGTTCCGCGGCCCGCTGGAGGTGGATCAGATCCGCGGCGCCCTGCCCAAGCCCGCCCTCGAAGCCCGCCTCGCCCGCGTCCTCTGATCGCTACTCGAACCTGACTTCCAGCGCGACGCCCAACCCGTACGTACGCGCGGCCGCGTCGCGGTTGATGTCCGGGAACAGGAACCACGTCCGCAGATCGACGTTGCGGCTGGTCTGCCAGCCCAGGCCGAAGCCGAGCGGGTACTCCGTGTCGCTGCCGTTCTGGTTGACGACGCGCATGCCCAGGATCGGGCCCAACCAGAAGTCCGAGGCGACCTGGATCCAGACGTGCAGCGGGATGCTGACGATCGTCCGGGTCGGATCGTAGAAGAGGATCGGGACGTAGAGGCCGGTGTCGAAGCGGACGGGACCGGCGCGCAGCGCGATCGGCAAGCCGAACATGAAGCCGAAGCGCGAGCCCGCCTCGATGGGCAGGTAAAAGCGCAGCTCCAGGCCCAGCTCGGCGGCGTAGCTGCGCGCCACCGACCAGCGGAGCTTGAGCTCCGGGTTCGAGACGCCGTCATTGTTGGTCCCGTAGGTTTCGGTCTCGAACGGCCGCGCGAAGTAGTCCGCCTGCGTGTTGCGGCCGCCGTTGTCCATGCGGAAACCCATGCGGAAGCCGAGCTCGAAGTTGTGCGCGATGCCGGCGCGAAGCTCCAGGTTCAGGCCGAAGCCGTCGTCGTCATCCGGGGTGGGCGGCCGGTGGCCGTAGCCGAGGCCGAAGTCGACGGCGACGTCGTGGCGCGGAAGTGTCAGGCCCCGGTAGATCCAGGGCGCGGCGGCCTCGGCGTGCGAAGACCAGACGAAAGTCGCCGCGAGCATCGACACGAGCGCGGCGCCCACCACGCGTGCAGAGCGGTGCATGGCCGGGTTATACCTCCGTCGTGAGCGATCTGGTTCAGCTCCGTCGGTCGAGCGGGAATTCCGCCACACCGGAAAGCGCGCCCGCGTCAACCGCCAGCGTCGAAGCGAGGCGCAAGGTCTATCTCGAGACCTACGGCTGCCAGATGAACGTCGCCGACAGCGATCTGATGCTGGGGCTGCTCGATCGCGGCGGCTACGCGCGCACCGACGATCCCGCGGACGCCGATCTGATCCTGATCAACACCTGCGCCGTGCGCGAGAAGGCGGAGGAGCGGGTGTTCGCCCGCGCGAGCATGCTGGGACACGGCAAGGCGCGCCCCGACGTGGTCCTCGGCATCACCGGCTGCATGGCCGAACATCTGAAGGACGAGATCCGCCGCCGCGCGCCCCACGTCGACGTGGTGATCGGGCCCGACGGATACCGGCGGTTGCTGGACAGCGTCGAGCAAGCACGCGAAGGGCGCGCCGTGACGGACACGCGGCTCGATCGCGAGGAGACGTACTCGGGGCTGGATCCGATCGCCGCCGACGGCGTGATCGGCCACGTCACCATCCAGCGCGGCTGCGACAAGTTCTGCACCTTCTGCGTGGTGCCCTACACGCGCGGGCGCGAGCGGGGCGCGGCGCCGCGCGAGATCCTGCGCCAGGTGCGGGCGCTGGTGGCGGCGGGCGTGAAGGAGGTGCAGCTGCTGGGACAGACCGTGAACTCGTACCGCTGGGAGGACGTCGGCTTCGCCGAGCTGCTGCGCGCGGTGGCCGCCGTCGACGGCGTCGAGCGCGTGCGCTTCACGTCGCCCTACCCGCTGGACTTCGCCGACGACGTCGTGGCCGCGATCGCCGAGACGCCGAACATCTGCAAGCACGTTCACCTGCCGCTGCAGAGCGGATCCGACGCGGTGCTGGACCGCATGCGACGCGGCTACGACTTCGCGACGTTCCGCGCCCTCTACGCCAAGCTGCGCGCGGTGCCGGGGATCGCCGTCACGACCGATCTGCTGATCGGTTTTTCCGACGAGACCGAGGACGAATTCCAGGCGACGCTGCGCGCGCAGGAAGAGCTGCGCTTCGACGGCGCGTTCACGTTCGCGTACTCGGAACGCGAAGGCACCTACGCGGCGCGCAAGATCCCGGACACCGTCGCGGCGGACGTGAAGCAGCGGCGGCTGACGGAGGTGATCGCCGTGCAGCAGCGGATCACGGGCGAGATCATGGCCGCGCAGGTGGGCAAGCGCGAACGCGTGCTGGTCGAGCAGGTGGCGAAGCGATCGGCCGACCAGCTGATGGCGCGAACCGACGCGTTCCGCACCGTCATCATTCCGGCCGCGCCCGGGATCGCGCCGGGCGCGCTGGTCGACGCCACCATCGTGCGCGCGACGACCGCGACGCTGTTCGGCGCCGTCGCGGCGCCCTAGGTGCGCGATGGGTGGCGTGGACCTGTCGCAGAATCCCTTCGCGCTGCTGTCGCTGATCGCGGCGCCGGCGGTGCTGACGAACGCGGCGTCCGTGCTGGTGATGAGCACGACCAACCGCTTCCTGCGCGCCAGCGAGCGGATGCGCGCGCTCGCGGTCCGCGTCGAGGAAGGGAAGATCACGCCCGGGCTGCGGGCGCTGGTGCGCGGGCAGGTCGACCGCACCGAGCGCCAGGCGGTGCTGCTGCTGGGCGCGCTGCGCGCCGCTTACACGGCGATCGGATCGTTCGCCAGCGCCAGCCTGATCTCGATCCTGGGCGCGGGCCTCGCGTCCACGACGCTGCACTTCGGCTTTCACGTGATGGCGGCGCTGGCGCTGGGGGTCGGCGTGCTGGGCGCGGCGTCGCTGGTGATCGCGTGCGTGCGTCTGCTGACCGCGACGCGCCTCTCGATGATGAACATGTCGGAAGAGGCGGCGCTGATCCGCACGCACGAAGCGGCGCTGCCACCGACGTGAGAAACGTGGCGCACGCCTTGCATCGCGCCAGCGCGCCCCGCGCGTGTGCAGGAAAGCCCGCGGAAATTTACCGGTTGCTCATGACAGGCTCGTCAGAGCCCCGAAGGAAATCTGATGCGGCAACGAATTGTTGAAGCCCTGACTTTGTTCGCGCTGGTCGCCGCGGGCTGCGGCGAAAAGAGCAACGGCGCGGGGCCGACCGGCACCGCCGGGACGACCGGCGGCGCCGGCACCACTGGAAGCGGCGGCACTACGGGAAATGCGGGAACGTCGGGCGGCGCGGGAACGTCGGGCGGCGCGGGAACGTCGGGCGGCGCGGGAACGACGGGCGGCGCCGGAACGACGGGCGCCGGTGGATCGACGGGCGGCGCCGTCGATGCGGGAATCGATCACGCACCCGTGCCATTCGAAGAGCAGGTCCTGGATATCGCGGCCAACTACGTCGCCTGGGGCCGCGTCGACGACGAGCTCCGCTGGGCGCCCTGGTTGTGCCGCATCCCCTATCCGGGCGTCACGCGTCCGAGCGGGTCGGACGACGAGGCGACGCATGGCCGCAAGCTGTACTCCGTGTTCGCCAAGAACCACGCCGCCTACCCGAACGGCCCGCACGACGGTCAGGTGGTGGTCAAGGAATCCTGGGTCCCCGAGGTCGTCGACACCGACGCCGGTTACACGTCGGGCCTGAACATGTACCGCAGCGACGCAGGCACCGAGGCCGATCACTTCTATCCGTACGCCAAGGGCGACGGCGGCGTCATCTATCGCGCGGCCACGTTCGCCGGCCTCTACATCATGTTCAAGCTCGATCCGTCCACGGCCGACACCGACGAGGGCTGGGTCTACGCGACCGTCACCGCGGCCGGTCAGGTGACCGCGTCCGGACGGGTCGCGAGCTGCATGGGCTGCCACGAAACCAGCGCGACGCACGAGCGCCTGTACGGCGTGCCGCAGAGCCCGTCCTTCCCGTAGCTGCGCGGCGCCAGGCGGCCGGGCGGGCCGCTTGACCGGAGGTCCGCGCACGGTTAGGCTTATCAATGAATCAGGATAGGCGGATATGTCATCGTTGGGCGCCACATCGGATCTGCTCGGGCTGCTCGCGGAGCCGTCGCGGGTGCGGCTGCTCGCGCTGCTGGGCGACAACGAGCTGACCGTCAACGAGCTCTGCTCGGTGACCGAGCTGGGGCAGTCGCGCGTGTCGACCCACCTCGGCAAGCTGCGCGAGGCGGGCCTGGTGCGCGACCGGCGCGCGGGCGGCTCGACCTATTACCGGATGGCGAACGGCGACCTGCCGGCGCCGGCGCGCAAGCTCTGGTCGGTGGTCGCGGCCGACCTGAACGACACGCAGGTGGCCACCGACAAGCAGCGCTGCGCCGCCGTGCTGCGCGCGCGGGCGCTGCAGGCGCGCGCGGCGGCCAATGTGGACGACAGCTGGCCCGACAGGATAGCGGGCGAGATGGAACGGCACTACTCGCCCGGGCGGACCTGGGAGGCGCTGGCGCGCGGCCTCATCGGACTCGCCGATCTGGGCGACGTGCTGGACGCCGGCGCGGGCGACGGGGCCACCGCGCAGCTGCTGGCGCCGCGCGCGCGCAGCATCACCTGCGTCGACGTCAGCGACACGCTGGTCGACGCCGCGCGCGTCCGCCTGGCCGGCCACGCCAACGTGCGCGCCGAGGTCGCGGACCTGCACGCGCTGCCCTTCGCCGACGGATCGTTCGATCAGGTGCTGCTGCTGAACGTGCTGACGCACCTGCGCGCGCCGGCGGGCGCGATCGCCGAGCTGGCGCGCGTGCTGCGCCCGGGCGGGCGGATCGCGCTGGTGACGCTGGCCGCGCACGATCACCTGGACGTGACAGCGGCCTACGGCCACCTGACCCCGGGATTCCGTCCGACGGATGTGCGGCGGCTGCTGGAGAAGGCGGGCCTGGACGTCGAGCAGTGCGCGGTGACGTCGCGGGAGAAACGGACGCCTCAATTCGAGGTGGTGACCGCGTTCGCGCGCAAACCAACGACCAAGGGTAGAAGGAAGTCGCGATGACGAAGACCGAAGAGATCCTCCGGGCAACGCTGGCCAAACGGATCGTGCTCCTCGACGGCGCGATGGGGACGATGATCCAGCGTCACAAGTTGAAGGAGGCCGACTACCGGGGCGAGCGCTTCGCCGGGCACGACGTCGACGTCAAGGGCGACAACGATCTGCTGGTGCTCACCCGCCCGGACATCATCGCCGACATCCACGATCAGTACATGGCGGCGGGCAGCGATCTCATCGAGACCAACACGTTCAACGCCAACGCGATCGCGCAGGCCGACTACAAGCTGGAGTCGATCGTCTACGAGCTGAACGTCGAGGCGGCGCGGCTGGCGAAGCGCGTCGCGGCGGCCTGGACCGCGAAGACGCCCGACAAGCCGCGCTTCGTCGCGGGCGCGCTCGGCCCGACCAACCGTACGCTCTCGATGTCGCCCGACGTCAACGACGCCGCGTACCGCGCGGTGACGTTCGACCAGGTGAAGGACGCGTACGCAGAGCAGGCGCGCGGCCTGATCGACGGCGGCGTCGATCTCCTGATCCCCGAGACCGTGACCGACACGCTGAACCTGCGCGCCGCGCTGGTCGCGATCGAAGAGGTGTTCGAGGAGAAGGGCATCCGGCTACCGCTGATGCTGTCCGTGACGATCGTCGATCAGAGCGGACGCACACTATCGGGGCAGACCATCGACGCGTTCTGGACGTCGGTCGCGCACGCGCGGCCGCTGTCGGTCGGTATCAATTGCTCGCTGGGCGCCGAGCAGATGCGCCCCTTCCTCGCCGATCTGTCGACCGCCGCCACCTGCTTCGTCAGCTGCTACCCGAACGCCGGTCTACCCAACCCGCTGGCGCCGACCGGCTACGACGAGGAGCCCCCCACCACGTCGAAGCTGCTGGCCGGCTTCGCCGACGACGGCCTGGTCAACATCGTGGGCGGCTGCTGCGGCACCACGCCCGATCACATCGCCGCGATCGCGCGCGTGCTGGAAGGCAAGCCGCCGCGCGCGGTGCCCGACGCGGCGACGCGCCCCGAGCTGGGCTACGCGCGCTTCTCCGGCCTGGAGACGCTGACCCTCCGCCCCGACACGAACTTCCTGATGATCGGCGAGCGCACCAACATCACGGGCTCGGCGAAGTTCGCGGACCTGATCCGCCGCGGCGACTTCGCCACCGCGTCGTCGGTGGCGCTGGATCAGGTGCGCGGCGGCGCCAACATCCTCGACGTCAACATGGACGAGGGGATGATCGACGGCGTCGCGGCGATGACGCACTTCCTGAACCTGATCGCGACCGAGCCCGAGATCGCGCGCATCCCGATCATGATCGACAGCTCGAAGTGGTCGGTGCTGGAGGCGGGCCTCAAGTGCATCCAGGGCAAGGGGATCGTCAACTCGATCAGCCTCAAGGAAGGGCCGGAGGACTTCCTGCACAAGGCGCGGATCATCAGGCGCTACGGCGCGGGCGTGGTCGTGATGGCGTTCGACGAGACCGGCCAGGCCGACACCGTCGAGCGCAAGGTGTCGATCTGCCAGCGCGCCTACAAGCTGCTCACCGAGGAGGCGCAGTTCCCGGCCACCGACATCATCTTCGACCCGAACATCCTCGCCATCGCCACCGGCATCGAGGAGCACAACGAGTACGGCAAGAACTACATCGAGGCGACGCGCATCATCAAGG